>Ga0265797_10004422_pt1 | contig 21492 bp, 21 predicted proteins | sample P2T30metagenome_FD_192433 | JGI IMG/M metagenome (GOLD analysis project Ga0265797, IMG submission 192433) | Plant litter microbial communities from East Loma Ridge, Irvine, California - P2 T30 | ecosystem: Environmental > Terrestrial > Plant litter > Unclassified | place: USA: California...
CCCACACCCATGAACAAGGGCATGAAGACGCCGGTTCCCTGAGCCTGTTCGGGTTCTGGATCTACCTGATGACCGACTGCATCCTGTTCGCGACGCTGTTCGCCGGCTATGCGGTACTGCGCGACAGCGTGGCGGGCGGTCCCTCCACGGCGGATATCTTCGAACTGCCTTATGTGCTGGCTGAGACGATGCTGCTGCTGTTGAGCAGCATCACCTACGGCTACGCGATGCTGGCGATGAACCGTGGCGAGCAGTCCCGGGTGCTGCGCTGGCTGGGGCTCACCTTTGTGCTGGGTGCCGGGTTTATCGCGATGGAGATCAACGAATTCCATCACTTGATCGCCGAAGGCTACGGGCCGGACCGCAGTGCCTTCCTGACTGCGTTCTTCACCCTGGTCGGCACCCACGGCGCGCACGTGTTGACGGGCCTTGTGTGGATGGCGGTGCTGATGGTCCAGGTAAAGCAACGCGGCCTTACCAGCACCAATGCCACGCGGCTCAGTTGCCTGAGCCTGTTCTGGCACTTTTTGGACGTGGTGTGGATCTGCGTCTTTACCGTGATCTATCTGTTGGGGGTGGTGTGACATGTACAAGCAAAGTTCGGTTCACAGCAGCGCGGGCAGCAGCCATGGCAGCAGCCGTTCCTATCTGGTCGGCTTCCTGGTGTCGGTAGTGCTCACCGTGATCCCTTTCGCCATGGTGATGTTCCCGTCACTGCCGCGCACCACCACCGCCTGGCTGGTGGTGGCACTGGGCGCGATTCAGATCGTGGTCCACCTGAAGTTCTTCCTGCACCTGGATACCGCCGAGGAACAACGCTGGAACCTGATTGCGCTGATTTTCTCGGCGGTCATCATTCTTCTGCTGGTAGGGCTTTCGCTATGGATCATGGGCAGTATTCACCACAATATGCTGGCGCACTGAAGCACTGGCTCGGGCTGTTCAATGCCGCGCTGCAACTGACCAAGCCCGGGATTATCTTCGGCAATCTCGCCTCGGTGCTAGGGGGCTACTTCCTCGCGGGCAGGGGCCATCTGGCGGACCCTGCGCACTTGCTGGCCGCCCTGCTCGGCACTGCATTGGTGATCGGTTGCGGCTGTGTCATCAACAACTGTGTCGACCGCGACATCGACCGACGCATGGTGCGAACCTGTCACCGTGCGTTGGCACTGCGAACCATTGCAGTGCCCACGGCCGCAAGCTACGCCATCGCCCTGGGGGTCGCCGGTTTTGGTTTGCTGTGGATCGCCAGCAATGCGCTGACCTGCCTGCTGGCACTGCTGGGGCTGGTGATCTATGCGGGGGTGTATACCGTCTGGCTGAAGCGGCGCTCGCACTGGGCGACCCTGATCGGCAGCCTGTCCGGGGCGATGCCGCCGGTGATCGGTTATTGCGCGGTCACCGGCAGGTTCGACGCCACGGCGCTGCTGCTGGTGGTGGTGTTCTGCTGTTGGCAGATGCCTCACTCGCACGCCATCACCGTGATGCGCCGCGAGGACTTTCGCGCAGCGCGCCTGCCGCTGTTGAGCCTGCACGAGGCCCACCGGCAGATACAAGCGTACATTCTGGCGTTCCTGGCCAGCACGCTGGTGCTGGGCGCGATTGCACAGATGAACGCCTGGTATTTTGCGGTGATGCTCGGCTGCTGCGGTTACTGGATGACGCTCGCCAACAGCTCCGCGCGCCTGACTGATCCGCGGAGCTGGGCGCGCAAGGTGTTTGGCTTCTCGATTATCCTGGTGCTGGCACTGAACCTGTCGTTGGCCGTCCTCGGTTAGGCGCGTCGGCGGTCACTTCAGCGCCGGTACGGCGTCGAGCACCGCGCGGATTTTGCGCGGCAGGTCAATGGACTGATAAGGCTTTTGAATCAGCTCGAATTCATGCACCGGTATATCCGCGCGCGCCAGCGCATCTTTCGCATAGCCGGTGGTGAGCAGAACCTTGATCTGCGGATACAGGCGGGTCACCTCTCGGGCGAGCGCCGCGCCGTTCATAGTGCCCGGCATGATCAAGTCGCTGAACACCAAGTCATACCTATTGCTCTCAAGCATGCGCAACGCCTCGGCGGCGTCGTATGCGATATCGGTCCGGTAACCGTAGTCGGACAGGATTACCTGGGCCAACTCGGCCACGTCGGGCCGGTCCTCCACGATCAGGATCTTCTCGTCGCCCTGCAGTGAGGTGTTGGCGGGCGTCTGTTCGACCCAGAGCTGGCTGTCATCGGCCGGAAAATACAGGCGTATCGTGGTACCGATGCCAGGATAGGAGTGGATACGAGCGGTGCCGCCCGATTGCTTGACGAAGCCATACACCATCGAAAGCCCCAGGCCCGAGCCCTTGCCCTCCTCCTTGGTGGTGAAGAACGGTTGCATGACTTTTTCTTCAAGGTCGGGATCGATGCCATTGCCATTGTCAGACACCGAGACGCTGACATAGCGGCCCTCAGCCAGGCCATCGCGTTCGGCACCGGCTTCGCCCGGCACCTGGACGTTGGCGGTTTTAACCGTCACGGTCGGCTCTGCACGCCCTTCCAATGCGTCTTGGGCATTCGTCAGTAGGTGCCGCACCGCCAGCTCCGCCTGGGTAGGGTCGATGCGGCAGTTCCACAGGTCTTCGGCGAGTTCCACGTGCAGGTCGACGTTGTGCAGCACGCCCGTGAGGTCAGGGCGACCGAGCAAGGTGTTCAGATTGATCACCCGGCTGTCGAGCCGCTGCTTGCGCGAGAACGCCAGCAATTGCTGCGTCAGGTTTTGCGCTTTTTCAGCGGCCGCTCGGGCGCGACTGGCACTGTTGAAGATGCGCTGCGGGTCGCAGCCGGGGCGCTTGGCGCTCTGCTGGATCAGCTCCAGATACCCGACCATCACCTGCAGCAGGTTGTTGAAGTCATGGGCGATGCCACCCGTGAGCTGCCCCAACGCCTCCAGGTCTTGTGCGCGGCGCACGCGCAGTTCCGCGTCGTGGCGCCGGCTCACATCCAGCTGGGAGGCGAAGAAGTACACCAACTGGCCGCGCTCGTTGAACAACGGAGAAAGGAACAATTCGTTCCAAAAGGTCGAACCGTCCTTGCGGTAATTAAGCACTTCGACACAGACCTCATGGTGTTGGTCGACCGCACGCTGCACCTGCTCCAAGGTGCGGTTGTCCGTTTCCGGCCCTTGCAGGAATCTGCAATTGCGCCCGATCACCTCGTCGTGTTCGAAGCCGGTCAACGTCAGGAACGCCGGGTTGGCGAACACGATCGGGTTGTCGGGCTGCGCAGGGTCGGTCACGATCATCGCGCTGTGGCTGGTTTGCATTGCCGCAAAAAACAGATCTTTGCGGTCGGAAGAGAGCACCGGCAACTCATCACTGCCGACCACGGGCTTCTTCTTGGTTGCCAAGGTTCACCTCCAGATAAGTGGCGTGTGTTCCATTGACCGTGAAAACGCAGCGGAGTGCGAGCGTGCGCTAAATCATATGCGGCGCCGGTCCGGCGCCGCGCGCTGCATCAGCGCTTGGCCTCTGCGTCGGGGGCCGCGGAGCGCTCCAGAAACGCCTGGGTGAGCTGCGGCAAATGCTCGAGCAGCCACTCGGCCATGGCGATTTCCTGGGGCAGGATCTTCTCGCACGCCGCCTGTGTTTCGGTGTCGCCTGCCGCCTGCGCCGCCGCGATGAGCACCGTGTAGCTGGCCACCTCCATGTTTTCGAAGACGTAGCCTGCCATCGCGCCCTTGATCACCTCGTCGCTCATCAACGAGCCACCCACCGCCTGCCCGAACGCCATCAACTTGCCGCCGATGTCTTTCAGGGTCGAGGCATTGCCGCCCAGGCGCGTCAGGCATTCGTCAATGAGCGCCTGCTGGCCAAGGGTTTCCTGGATATGCTGGTCGATGCGTGCCTTGAGCTGAGGGTAATGCTCGAGCCGCTCGGATTGCGCCTTGAGCATTTTTTCGGCCTGTTGCTCCATCGCGTGGGCATCACGTAGCCAGTCGAGCACGTTTTCCTGTGGGGTCGCCATGTCGTTACTCCTCTTAAGCCAATAAATAGAACCGCACGCCCGTGGGCGTGCGGTTGCCGCGAATCAGAGATCAGGCTTGGGCTGAAGGCCCGCGCCCAGATCGGCGCCAGTGGTCGGGTCGCTGGTAGGGTCGGAGAGCGTGCGGATTTTCATCGCGCTCAGCAGCGCTTCGTCGTCAGGGCTCAACTGCACGCTGGCCATGCCATCGCCGCCGTCGACCGCAGGTTGCGGGTTCTCCACAAACTCCCACTCATCGCCCTGGTTCCAAGGGCCCCGCATATTGCCCGCGCCCTGGGACATGTTGTAGTACACCTGGGTGAACTCCGGTTTGCCCGGCAGCTTGCCTTGGGGGAAATTCGGTTGAATCGAATGCAGCGCCTTTTCAAAGGACATCTGATGCGCGATTTCCCGGGTCATCAGGAATCCGAGAGCATCCTTCACACCGGGATCGTCGGTGACGTTCATCAGCCGCTCATACACGATCTTGGCCCGCGCTTCGGCCGCGATATTGGAGCGCATGTCCGCCGTGGGCTCACCGATGGTGTCGATGTAGGCCGCTGTCCACGGTACCCCGGCGGAGTTGGTCAACGGCGAACCGGCACCGTACAGCAGGCTGGTGATGTGGGAGTCATTGCCGGCGCCGTTGAGTGAGCGATACAGCTCGCCCTCCTCCTCCACGCCTTCGGCCATGTGCCCCTTGGCGCCCTTGTTGAGCATCACAATGATCGAGCCAACGATTTCCAGGTGACTGAGCTCTTCGGTGGCGATGTCCATCAACAGGTCTTTGCGCCCAGGATCGTCCTCGGACAAGGCCTGGGTGAAGTAGCGTGATGCGGCGGCCAATTCACCTTGAGCGCCGCCAAACTGTTCAAGCAAAAGGTTGGCCAGGCCCGGGTTGGGCTCGGCGACACGTACGGTGTATTGAAGTCGCTTGTTATGTAGAAACATGAACAAATCTCCTCAGGCTTTCTTGAAAAGGGCGGCATCTCGGAATGCGCGCCTACCCTTTATGTGAAGCGGACGGTAGCTGAGAAATTTCAAAAAAAATTCGCCCAACACGACCAGCGGTTAACCGCCCCAGGACAAGCGAAACGGCGCCGCTGGGGCTTGCGGCTCAGTCAGCAGCCGCATCATCCAGATCGGGAACGGCGTCGATTTCAGGTGTGCCGTTAGGCGGCACGGGGGTGTCCACAGCACCATCCGCATGGGTATCGGGATGGTTCCAGTCGGTGGTTGCGTTGGGGTCTTCGTCGCGTCCGGCGGTACCGATCACACAACCGTCGTCGTTGGGATTGTCGAGTGGCCGGCTCTGGGTGTTGGAGGGGTCATGGTTCATCGCAGCAGTCTCCCGTGTACAAGATAGGAACTTCGTTGGAACCGTCGCTGTTTTCCAAGTGCGACGAAAAAGACGAATGGCGCGAATGAACTTACCCGCTATCGAATCAGCGAGTGAAAACTTATACGAAGCGGCGTTATGACCACACCTTTGTACAACTTTTAGTGAATAACTACCGCTCGTCGCCGCTTATAAAAATCAATAAAACATTTCTCATGGCGCCGCTATCGGAATAGGTGTCCGTTGCCATAACGGGCAACTAACGAAACGCTAACTGAGCGACTGGAGAATTGTCATGACCACAGGTAATAAAAACCCAGGTAACTTTGCCAACGATCGCGAAAAAGCATCCGAAGCAGGCAAAAAAGGTGGCCAAGCGTCAGGCGGGAACTTCGCCAATGACCGTGAAAAAGCCTCTGAAGCAGGCCGTAAAGGCGGTCAACACAGCCACGGCGGCGGCCGCAAATCGGGTTCTTGAGTGATGCGTGGGAGGGGCAGCCTCGCTGCCCCTTCAAACCAGGCACTTGCCGATCGGTGTGCGAACGCCGCTGATCAAGCGCAGACTTTCTACCGCTAAGTTACACTTCCTGCCGCACGTCTTGTTAACGGGGCTCTCTACGTTAAGAATGACGTGTATTGTTGTTGCGCGCACACACTTAAACTTAATAGCCGGCTACGTTACTTACCTCGCGGCGCGGTTATAGCCCAAACACTTTAATGCTCATTAATGCCAACACTCAGCGCTTGTTTCAGTTCGCGTGCGTCATGGCTGCAGAATACCGTCACCGCCTTGCCGCTCTCGGCGACCAACTGGCGCAACCGTTGTTGATTATGCAGACGCGCCTGGCGATCGGTGTCCATCATGCTCTGGTAGAAACGCATACCGGGTGGACAGCGGCGCTTGGGCAAGTGAACTTCGTCATGGTGAAAGTACGCATCGCCGGCGTGCAGCGTCCAGCCAGCGGCGGTGCGAACAGCGACACCGGCGTGGCCGGCCGTATGCCCGCGAAGCGGCACCAGCAGAATGTCTTCCTGCTCGGCGCCGACCACTGCTCGCACCGAATCGAAACCGAACCAGGTATCGCCCTGGGGTGCATACAGCTGCCAGTCCGCAACGTCGCGCCATTGCGCGGGCAGGAAGCGCCGTCGTTCAATCCAGTCGCTGGCCAACGTCGCGTGATTGAGTTCCTGATGCATGACGTGCACGCGCGCCTTGGGAAAATCCTGCAGCCCGCCGGCGTGATCGAAATCCAAGTGCGTCAGCACTATGTGACGCACGTCCTCAGGCTTGAACCCCAACTGCCGCAGTTGCTCGAGTGCGGTGAAACGATGCTCCAGCTGGATGTTGTTGAACGTGCGGAAGAAACGGCTCAGGCGTTCAGGGTGTTCGACATCCTGCTGGCCGAACCCGGTGTCCACCAGGATCAAGCCATTGGCGTGCGTCTCGATCAGCAGGCAATGGCACACCACCGAGGCCGTCCACCCACGGCTGTAGCCGTCGAACAACGCCCCGCCCAGGGGGCACATACATCCGCAGTTCAAATGATGCACACGCATATCAGGTTCCTTGATGGACGGCCGACGGCCGGGCTACTTCGACGTCGTCGTCGACTGCCCGGCCTCGATGCACAGGTCGATGGCCACGGTGTCGACACGGTCACGCCGCAGCGCAGCCAGGTTCTGCAGCGTTTGTGCATGCACCGCGTCCGCCGCGTCCTTGAGCCGCTGCCATTCCTCAAGGTTGATGATTTCACGCAGCACCAGCTCATCGGCACGGTTGATGAGCGTCTGATAGAAGTCGTCGGGCCAGTCCAGGCGGTAGCTGTCATCTTCGAGCAATAGGTGCCAGGCCTGGATTTCCATCTCTTTTTGGCTTTTTTCCATCGTCGCGCTCCTGTCGAGTCGAACTGCCGGTGGCTGGCTCAGTACCGCAATACGGCGGCCGCGCGGCTGTCGGTGGGCATCGAACGTTCGGTGGGCACCACCACGATCTCGCCGCCCTGGCGGATAACGGCCAGGATCAGCTCGTCCAGTGCCGCATCCTCATTCACCGCATGGTCGTGTACCACCTGTGTCCCCACCCCGGCATGAGCGTCGGCTTCCACCAGCAATAACGCCACGCGGCCTTCCTGCGCCGCGCGTTCAATGTCCGGCAACCGCGACGCGTTAAGCCGTTGCCCCACCGCGATACCAAAACGGTCAAGCGCTGCATTCAACGCGTCGTCGCGGCGCTGGCTCAGTACCTCGGTGCAGGCGTGTGCCAATTGAGTTGGCGAGAGCGTGGCGGGATCGATGCGTACGCCCTCGGCCACCAGGAACGGGTTGTGGCTGACCGCCCGGAACACGGCCTGGTTCTCAGGCAGCGCCACCAGCACCAGAGGTAATTGGCAGACGCGCGAACAGTGCTCGGTAATCGCCTTGTCGACGGCACGGAAAAAGCGTTCACGGTCCAGGTTCACTTCATCCTGCTTACCGCCGCCGCCAGACTCATGCATCATCGGGTCGCCGCGCTCGCCTGCCCCGCTGAAGCCGTCCGGGTGGCCTTGCTGATTGCGCGGGGTCAGTTCCTCGCCCAGCGCCTGGGTTTGGGAAGTGGGAACCGCCTGCGGTAGCTCAACCTCTTGCAGCGCCTGCGCGGTGCCCTCGAACACCTGCACACTGTCGCGGGTCAGGCACAGCGCCTGGTAGCGCTCGGTGGTCGGCGCCTGGCGCAGCAACGGCCGCAGGTACGGGTGACGGTTGACCATGGCGATCTCTTGAACCGGCTGCTGCAACCCCACCACGATGAAGTGCTCGGCGCCGCCGAAGATCGCCAGCGCGGGTGGGCAGGTGTTCCAGAACTCGGTGTCGGCCACCAGGTCATGGAACGGCGCCAGCAGCGTCTGGGCCTCGGGCGACTGCTGCGCCAAGCTGGCTTCCAGGTCTTTGATGAGGTTCTTCAGGCGAATCGGATTTTGCGCGCGCTCGGGGAACGTTTGCTGAACGGGCATGTAGACACTCAGGTTCGTGCGATCGGCCAGCGCCAACAGCGTGTCCAGTGTCTGACGGGTAAAGGTTTGAATCTCGACCATGGAAAATCTCCCTAATATTCGTCCAAATCGATCAGCCGTTCTCGAGGCTCTCCTCCAGGGCTATGTACGGTTCGAGCCGGGGCCATTCTCGGCAGTTCGTTCGGCAAACGGCGCAGGCCGATCAACGGCACAGCCTGCTGCATCAGCATCAGAGCGCAGCATTGCCTGGCGCTGCCAGAGCGTGCGGAAACGTCCGGGACGGCGGCGCAGTTCATCGGGGGAACCGTCCTGCACGATCTCGCCATGCTCCAGCACCAGCACCCGGTCGAAGTGGGCAACCGTGGACAGTCGGTGAGCCACCGCAAGCACCGTTCTGCCGCGCATCAGGTCGGTGAGCGCGCGCTGGATGACGGCTTCGGAATCCGAATCCAGGGCGGACGTCGCTTCGTCGAGGATCAGAACCGGCGCGGCCTTGAGGAACGCCCGGGCCAGCCCCAGACGTTGCCGTTGCCCGCCGGAGAGCGTCACGCCGCGCTCCCCCACCAGCGTCTGATAACCCGCGGGCAGCGCCTGCACGAACTCGTCGCAGAAGGCGCGGCGGGCCGCTTCAATGATCTGCTGCTCGGTCGCGTGGGGCTGGCCGTAGCCGATGTTTTCCAGGATGCTGCGATTGAACAGCGCCGGCTCCTGGGGCACCACGGCAATTTGCCGACGCAAGCTGTCCTGGCTGACCGAGCGGATGTCGCGATCGTCGATCAGGATCACGCCGCTTTGCACGTCATCCAGGCGCTGCAGCAAGCCCAGCAGCGTGGTCTTGCCCGAACCCGAGGTGCCGACAATGCCAACGCTCTGGCCGGCCGGAATCTCCAGGAAAAAATGCCTGAACACCGAGCGCCCGCCGGGGTGGGCATAGCTCACATCGAGCAAGCGGATGCTGCCGCGAGTGGGGGCCAGCTCTTGCGGCGTATCGCTGAGTTCATGGGGCTGGGCGATGATCCCCAGGGTTTCGGCGATGACGCCCATCTGTTGAGTGGCTTCCACCAGGGCCAGCGCCAGGTCGCGCGAGCCATGGAGAATACGAAACGTCAACGCGCTGACCATCACCACATCGCCCGCCGTGACCTGGCCCTGGCGCCACAGCAGAATGGCCCAGCCCAGCATCGACCCCGCCATGATGGACAGGCACACGTCATGCAGCACACGCGCCTTTTCCAGATAGATCCAGCTGCGCCGATGCGCCCCGGCCTCGACGCCGATCTCGCGCTCGAGCCTGAGGCGTTCGCGCTCGCGGCCGGAAAACGCCTTGATCGTCCACACATTCGACACCTGGTCCACAATCTCGCCGCCGACACGCGCCGACTGTGACGCGAAGGCGATATGCCGATTGCGGCCGCGCACGCCGACCACGGTGATCAACGCCGCCACCAGCAACACGCACACGATCAAGGCCAGCGCCATGGATCCACGCACGGCAAACAGCACCACGACGGCACCGAGAAAATCCACGCAGGGCGGCACGATGCGCCAGGCCAGGCCACCGTAGACAGTGTTGGCAGCCGCCGCCGCCGCCGACACCCGGTTGGCCAGCGAGCCGGCAAAGTGTCGGTTGAAATAACGCATCGGGTGCCCGGTCAGGTGGTGGAACAAATCCACGCGCAGGTCGGCGCAACTGCCGACCACGGTGTAGCAGCCCACCCAGCCACCGAGCCGCCACAGCACGTTTTCCACCACGATCAGCCCGATGAACAGGCTGAAGGCGCGCCATACCTGGCCTGCCTGCGAATCGCCGGCCATGGCGTCCACCAGCAACTTCATGCCGTACTGCACCGCTACCGCGCAGCAGGCCGCACCGATCACCAACGACAACATGGCGCTGAAATGCAGCGGACGCACCCTGACATAGCGCCATAAGAACGCGCTGGCGGTTGCCGGCAGCGGCTCATCGCGCAAGCGCCGCAGGATCATGGCCGTTGCCTCGCCGATCGCAACCGATCCAGCTCGCGCCAACACGCCCGCACGCGTTCGGGCACCGCCTGAAGTTGCACATGCAAGGGGTGAAAGGACGCGCGCTCGCCCTCTCCGTCCGGGTAGCCGAACACCCCGGTGGGGCAGTAACGGCCATCATCCCAGCCGGGGTAGTCGAGAAAGGGATACCAGCAGATGCCCTGCACCGGAACCCCTCGTTTGAGCGCTGTCAGTACCTGCTCCACGACGTAGCTCAACCAGGGCACACGCGCTTGATCCTCGGCGCCGGTTTCGGAAATCAGCACAGGCCGCTGATAGCGCTGGTGCAGCTCCTTGAGCATCCCGGCCAGCGGACGGTAATCAGGCGCCCCCCGCATGATGCGATCTCCCTGGAAATACCATTGGTTGTGCGGGTAGAAATTGGCGCCGATGATGTCCAGGTAATGCTCCTGCCCACCCAGCCCCGGCCATTGACGCCCGGTCAACAGGTCCCACGCTTCGAATTGGGCCAGTCGATAACGTTCGGCGTGATCGATCTCATCGCTGCGAGGCGACGCTGACACCACATGGATCAACGGATCGCACTGCACGAAACGCGCAGCGGGCGCACGCTCGCGAATCGCTTCGATTGCCGCGATGCTGGCGCGCACCAACTGGTGCTTGAGCTCCTGCCCTCGCCCGCGTGCGTTCGGGTTGAAATAACCGACGTCCCCCCCCGCCCAGCTCCAGAACGATATCTCGTTGACCGGCGAGTAGAACGGCCGCTGGATGCCTTCATCGCTCATCAGCTTCGCCACCGCGCCGGCAAAGCGGGCGAAGCGGTCGATGAATGACGGGCGCCAGATGTCCAGGTCATCCGGGTAGCCGTAATGACACAGGTCCCATATCACTTGCAGCGAGTGCTCGCGCGCGGCCCTGAGCATCGGCAGGAAGCTGCTCCAGTCGTAGCGGCCAGGGCTGCGTTCGATCAGGTGCCAGCGCAAACCGTCGCGGGCACAGCGCACGTTCAGGCCCGCCAGTTGCCGGTAGTCCTTGTCCACCCAACGCGCGTGGCCGGTGCTTTCCAGCAGGTCCAGGCGCTGGCCGTCCTGACGGCGCTGGCTGGAACATTCGTAACCGGCCATCACGAAGCTGTCGAACAGACTGATCTGCGCGCCTGGCCCCCCCTGTGTTTGTGCGTTCATGGAGCTTCGAGCCCCGCTTCAAGGGCGACTTCGCTGCTTGCGGCCTCGATATCGCGGTACAACGCCAGCGCCTGGCCGACGACCTGGTCCATGTTGTAATACTTGTAGGTGCCCAGGCGGCCGAGGAACGTCACATTTGGCGTCTGCTGGGCCAGCGCCTTGTAGCGTTTGTACAACTCGGCGTTTTCGGGGCGTGGCACCGGGTAATAAGGGTCACCTTCATCGCAGGGAAATTCGTAACTGACGCTGGTGCACGGGTGCTCCTGGCCAGTCAGGTGCTTGTACTCGGTGATGCGGGTATAGGGCACCTGCTCGTCGGGAAAGTTGACCACTGCCACTGGTTGATAGCGTTCCTGCTCGAGGGTCTGGTGCTCGAAGCGCAGCGAGCGATAGGGCAAGCGGCCCAGCTGGAAGTCGAAGTACTCGTCGATCGGCCCGCAATAGATGATGTGCTTGAACTTGACGGCATCCCGCACGGCCTTGAAGTCGGTGTTGAGCAGCACGTCAATGCGCGGGTGATCGAGCATCCGCTCGAACAGGCGCGTATAGCCGTCGCGGGGCATCATCTGGAAGGTGTCGGTGAAATAGCGATCGTCGGCGTGGGTGCGGGTGGGAATGCGCGAGGTCACCGACTTGTCCAGCTCGGACGGATCCAGGCCCCATTGCTTGCGGGTATAGCCACGGAAAAACTGCTCGTACAGCGTTCGCCCGATCTGATTGACCACCACGTCTTCGGACGTGCGAATCGTCGCCACCGGTTCGGCCCGTTCGGCCAGGAACACTTCGGCTTGCTCAGGCGTCATCGACAGACCATACAGCGTATTGAGCGTGGTGAGGTTGATGGGAATCGGCACCAACTGCCCATCCACCTTCGCCAGCACACGGTGCTCGTAGGGCCGCCACTCGGTGAAGCGTGACAGGTAATCGACAATGCGCTGGGCGTTGGTGTGGAAAATGTGCGGACCGTAGCGGTGCACCAGCACGCCCGCCGCGTCGTAATGATCGTAGGCGTTGCCGGCCACATGGGCGCGCCGGTCGATCAACAGCACGTGGCGGCCCAGCCCTTCGGCCAGGCGCTCGGCCATCACGCTGCCGGCAAACCCGGCACCGACAATCAGGTAGTCATAGGTACTGCGCGCCGGTTGGCAGGACGGTCCGGACGTGGCGGCTTCAAGATTTATCTGAGGCATTCGATCTGCTCCTTCATGAAACGGCTGGTGTTGTCCCACGACATGCCTTCGAGGGCGGCCTCGACACGCTTCAAAAAGTCGGGCGTGCCTTTGAGGTGCAGCGCGCCTTCGATGGCACTGACAAAGGCCTGCGGCGTGTCGGCGATGAACACAGCGCCACTGCTGCCATAGCCGTTGACCACATCGCGAATCGGCGTGGACACCACGGGGCAGCCGCCCGCCAGGTATTCAGGCGTCTTGGTGGGGCTGATAAAGCGGGTGGACGCGTTGAGCGCGAAAGGCATCAGCGCCACGTCCCAGCCGCTCAGGTACGCCGGCAGTTCGGCGTATTGCCGCGCCCCCAGGTAATGGATATTGGGCCGACGTGGCAGTGTTTGCGGGTCGATCTTGACCACCGGCCCCACCAGTACGATCTGCCAGTCGGGCCGCAGCGCCGCCAGCTCGTCCACCAATTCGATGTCGAAGCGTTCATCGATCACCCCGAAAAAGCCCAGGCGTGGCCGCGCAATCGCGGCCTGGTCTGCAGGTTCGGCCACGGTGTCACGCGCCTGGGCGAAATGCGCGATGTCGACGCTGCTGGGCACTGGATGCGCATTGCCATGCTGGCGCTGCTTGACCTCCCATAAGCTCACTCCACCGGTAAATACCACATCAGCTTTGTCCATCAGCAGCCGCTCCATGTCCACCAGTTGGGCGGGTGCGCCCAGGAACGCGGACAGCTCATCCATGCAGTCGAACACCGTGACCTGCGCGTGGAGATGGTCGGTGAACGCCAGGCTCATCGGGGTGAAATACCAGAGCAGAAGATCGCCGGGTAAGCGCTGGGCCAGGCGCTCGTCGAGCAACTGGCGCTGCGCTTCGTTGATGGCCTGGGCACTCATGCCTTCGGGCAGGCGCGGCACCAGCACCTGAATACCGTCTGCCGGGCTCGACGCCTCAAGCCGGGGCGGCTCGTCACCGGCCACCACTGGTTCTTCGAAGAAGATCACGTCGTAGTCTTTCGCCAGGCGCGACATCACATGCTGCGGGCGCTGGTAAACGAAACCCCAGCGTAAATGGGACAGGCACACCAGGGTGGGCCGCGCCGGGGTCGGGGATTCCATGAGGCGTTGCGCACTCAGCGCAGCACACTGTTCAGGCTGTTCTGCAAGGTTCATATCAACGTCCTTATCAAGCGAAAAGATGACGGCTCAAGCATCGAGCCCCTTGGCCATATCCGATCGATACGGCAAGTGCGCGACAGCGTTCAATCAGGCTGTACGGCTCTTGAAGGTTGGAAGCGTGGCCGTCACGGGGCGTTCAGAAGAAGATTCTGCGAAGCCGATGAACTGCACATACCAGTCGGTCAACCGGTTTGAACTCCCGCCAAAAAACACCCCCTACCGGTTTAACAGTCAGCCGCCGCCACGGCTGACCACCTTGGCAACAGGGCGTCAGGCAGACGCCGGGACGATTGAGGGCAGGCGCATGATTTTGATAACGGGCGGTGCGGGATACATCGGTGCGCATGTCGCGGTGCAATGGATGGGGCGTGGCGAAGACGTGTTGATCCTGGATAACTTGTGCAACAGCGAGCGCTCGGCCATCGAGCGCATCAGCACCCTGGCTGGCAGGCCACCAGGATTTGTCTACGGCGACGTGCGCAACCGGCGTTTGCTCGACACGCTGTTGCGCGACTACCCGATCGAAGCGGTGGTGCACTGCGCTGGATTGAAAGCCGTCGGCGAAAGCGTGCGTGAGCCGTTGCGCTATTACGACACCAATGTCGGCGGCAGCGTGGTGCTTTGCCAGGCTATGGCGCAGGCGGGTGTGTTCCGCCTGGTGTTCAGTTCATCGGCCACCGTGTACGGCGACTGCACGCGCATGCCCATCAGCGAGACGTGCACCACCTGGCAACCGACCAACCCGTACGGCATGTCCAAATTGATGTGTGAAAACGTGATGAAAAGCGTGGCCGGCTCCGACCCGCGCTGGTCGATAGGCCTGCTGCGCTACTTCAACCCCATCGGCGCCCACGCCTCCGGTTTGCTCGGCGAAGCACCGACCAGTACACCGAATAATCTGCTGCCCTATTTGCTGCAAGTTGCCAGCGGCGAACGTCAGGCGTTGTCGGTTTACGGCCGAGACTACCCAACCCCGGACGGCACCGGCGTTCGCGATTACATCCATGTCGTCGACTTGGCGCAGGGCCATACCTGCGCGCTCGAAGCGCTGCGCGAGCGGCGTGGTATCAGTGTGTGGAACCTGGGAACGGGACGTGGGTATTCGGTGCTGGAGGTGATCAAGGCTTTCGAAAAAGTCACCGGTGTGTGCATACCCATGACCTTCGAAGCGCGCCGGCCAGGCGATATCGCCTGCTGCTGGGCCGACCCGCAAAAGTCAATCGAAGAGCTGGGCTGGCAGGCGCGTCACTCACTGGAAAGCATGCTGGCCGATGCCTGGCGCTGGCAATGCAACCAGCATCGGCATGAGCAGGTGCGTCAGGCCAATTAATGGACGAGCAGCCCCAATTCGCAGTGCCGATATTGGGGCTATCTCCCTTGGTGAAACGAATCAGCTTCGACAATTACCTTGATTATGCATAAATGCATTTTTTTGCTTGACCCGAGGGAAGGACCCTTCTAAAGTGAAGTGACTGTATATAAATACAGTATTCAACCAACCTTCATGGACGAGGTTTTACCTATGAAAAGCACCACTGATACATTTGGCAAAGCACCCCATCAACCCAGCCTGTGGACCCGCGCCGATGCGCTGAAAGTGCACGCGGACGATCCCACTACGACCCAGCCATTGGTCAGCGCCGACTTCCCGGTGCTGAGCGATAAAGTGTTTATCTGGGACACCATGCCGCTGCGTGACCTCGACGGCAATATCACCTCCGTCGACGGCTGGTCGGTGATCTTCACCCTGACCGCGGATCGTCACCCGAACGACCCGCAATACCTCGATCAGAACGGTAACTACGACATCACCCGCGACTGGAATGACCGCCACGGTCGGGCAAAGATGTACTACTGGTTCTCCCGCACCGGCAAGGACTGGAAACTCGGCGGCCGGGTCATGGCTGAGGGCGTTTCGCCGACCGCGCGCGAATGGGCCGGCACGCCGATCCTGTTGAACGAGCAAGGTGAAATCGACCTGTACTACACCGCCGTCACACCCGGCGCGACCATCGTCAAGGTGCGTGGCCGCGTGGTGACCACCGAGCATGGCGTCAGCCTGGTGGGCTTCGAGAAGGTCAAGCCGCTGTTCGAGGCCGACGGCAAGATGTACCAGACCGAAGCGCAGAACGCCTTCTGGGGTTTCCGCGATCCGTGGCCGTTCCGCGACCCCAAAGACGGCAAGCTGTACATGCTGTTCGAGGGCAACGTGGCCGGCGAGCGCGGCTCGCACAAGGTGGGCAAAGCAGAAATCGGCGACGTGCCGCCGGGTCATGAAGACGTCGGCAACTCGCGCTACCAGACCGCCTGCGTCGGCATCGCCGTGGCCCGTGACGAAGACGGCGACGACTGGGAAATGCTGCCACCGCTGCTCACCGCGGTAGGCGTCAACGACCAGACCGAACGTCCGCACTTCGTGTTCCAGGACGGCAAGTATTACCTGTTCACCATCAGCCACACCTTCACCTACGCCGACGGCGTCACCGGGCCCGACGGGGTGTACGGTTTCGTCGCGGACTCGCTGTTCGGCCCTTACGTACCCTTGAACGGTTCCGGCCTGGTGCTGGGCAACCCCTCTTCCCAGCCCTTCCAGACCTACTCGCACTGCGTGATGCCCAACGGCCTGGTGACCTCCTTCATCGACAGCGTCCCTGCCGGCGAAGACGGTAAACAGATGCGCATCGGCGGCACCGAGGCACCGACCGTCGGCATCAAAATCAAAGGGCAGCAGACATTCGTGGTCGCCGAATATGACTACGGGTTTATTCCGCCGATGCTGGATGTGACGCTCAAGTAAGGCCGCTCCATTGCGCCGTTGTTTGAGAGCGCTCTCGGGCAACGCGCATTAACCCACCTGCGCAACTGGCTACAGGAATGTGGCCAGTTGCGTGCGTTCATGGCGCGCGCAATAGGCACCGTACAATCAAGTCCCACTCTTGACCTTGCTCCACACCCGCGTACGCACGCGCTCCAGTTTCAAGGGCAACGGCTCCAGCGCAAACAGCGTATCCAGCACGGCTTTCGACGGATAAACCCCGGGGTTATTGCGCACCTTTTCATCGACCAGTTTTGTCGCATCCTTGTTGGCGTTGGCATAACTGAGGTAGTTGGACGACTCGGCGATCACCGCCGGGCGCAGCATGTAGTCGATGAACGCCAGGCCCTGTGCCGGGTTGGGTGCATCGTTGAGCAGTACCAGGCTTTCCACCCAGATCGGCGCGCCCTCCTTGGGAATGCTGTACTGAATCCGGCGGCCATTGCCGGCGGCCTCAGCCGCTTTGCGTGCGTCCATCACACCGCCTGCCCAGCCGACGACGGCGCAGATGTCACCGTTCGCCAGGTCGGTGATAAAGCGCGATGAATCGAAGTAGCGCACATGCGGGCGCAGTTTCAACAACAGCGCCTGGGCCTTGGCATAGTCGTCCGGGTTCTGGCTGTTATAAGGCAAGCCCAGGTAATGCAAGGCGATCGGTATAATCTCACCCGGCGCATCCAGCATCGCCACTCCGCAATCGCCAAGCTTGGCCAGGTTGTCCTCTTTGAATATCAGATCCCAGGAATCTACCGGCGCGTCGTTACCGAGGATCGTCTTGATTTTGTCCACGTCATAGCCGATGCCGGTGGTGCCCCACAAATAGGGCACAGCGAAGCGATTACCGGGGTCGTTATTGCGCACCTTGGCCAGGATGTCCGGGTCGAGATGGGACAGGTTCGGCAATTGCGAGCGATCCAGTTCCTTGAGCACGCCGGACTTGATCAGGTTCGGCAGCAGGTCGCCGGTGGCGACCACCACGTCATAGCCGCTGCGCCCGGCCATGAGTTTGCTCTGCATAACCTCGCTGTTATCGAACACGTCGTAGGCCGATTGAATGCCGGTTTGCGCCTGGAACGCCTTGAGCGTGGTGGGCGCAATGAAGTCATACCAGTTATAGATATTGACCTTGGGCTCCGCCGCCTGGGCGCAAGCCATTGCGCCGCTGAAGACGGCAGCCAGCCCCCATTGCTTGCATCGAATAGCGATCATCACGAACTCCTGGGCCGGCACCTGCGTATCGGCTGATTATTGTTATGGAGGGTAAAAACCTACTTAGCCAATCAGCAGCTCGCGACGACCATCCGGGTGTTCGGCGACCTCCCCTTGCAGCCACAGTCGACGGTCATTGAGGTAGTGATAGTCGCTGCGGGCAGCCCTGATTTGCGCGAAATCCAGGCTGACCTTGTGCCGTGCCTCTTCACGCCCGGCTTCGTACAGCACCCGGCCAAGTGGCGTGATCACCGCACTGCCGCCGGCAAATACCAGGCCGTCATCGCCCTGCCCCACGCGATTGACCATCACGGTGAACAGCTGGTTTTCCTGGGCCCTGGCCATGATCGCGGTGCGATGCACCGGGCCATAGGGATCCATGTTGCCGTTGGTGACAATGATTAGTTCAGCACCCAACTGGGCAAGGGCGCGTGCCGTTTCCGGCAGCTCGATGTCGTAGCAGATCAGAAGGCCGACACGCACGCCTTTCCACAGCGTGGTGACCAAACGATCGCCCGGCGTGATGTCCGAGCGCTCGGAGGGCCACAAATGAGTTTTGCGATACTGCAAAGCGATGCCATCGGGTGTGATCAAGACCGAGGTGTTGTGGTAGACGCCGGCGGCACTTTCGACCAGGCCGATGACCACCGACACACCGCGCTGGCGCACTGCTCGCTGCACGGCTTGTAGCGTCGGGCCGTCCAGAGGCTCGGCGACCTTGGCCAACTGTTCGCCACCGACGAAGCCCATCAAATGGGTTTCCGGGAATACCAGCAGGTCGGTGTCGGCGCTGCAGTTGGCGATGGCCTCCAGGGTGCGTCCCAGGTTATAAGCAGTGTCGCCATCGCGGCCGGCTAGCTGCAGGAGTTCGATGTTCATGGCAGGTCCTTGGGCAACGTTGGGGCCCGAATCCACTCGGGCGTGCAAATGAGTATGGGGCGCGGCGCAGTGCGAAAAAATCACTTCAATGGGGTACCCCGCAATGGGTAGTGAAACCAACCTGACCTTGCAGGACGTGGCCTGGCATGACGCAGTCGGCCGGCTGATCGACCAGCTGGACCGGCCGCACTTCTGGGTCTCCATGACGCGTTTGCTCGGCCGCTATGTGCCCGTGGACAGCTGGGTGGTGCTGATCTTCAATCCCGGCAGGCCACAGGTACTGGCTGAATCGCCGGCCGACGAAGGCGGCATCGATTCGCTGTTCCAGGACTACCTCAAGGGGCTTTACCTGCTCGATCCGTTTTACCTGGCCAATCGCGAATCGCCCAAAAGCGGACTGTTCCAACTGGACGACGTCGCACCCGAATGCTTTGAGCAGACCGATTATTTCCAGCGCTACTTTCGCCTGAACGTGGTCGCCGATGAGGTTCATATCAATGTGCAACTCGACCCCGAGCGCACCTTGAGCCTGTCGCTGGGCAGCCGCTGCCGCTTCAGCCAGGAGCAGCTTGCGCTGCTGCGGCTGATCCAGCCTTGGGTGACCGGCCTGATGCGCCAGCGTTGCATGTTCGAACAGGCATCCAGCAGCACGCCACGCGCGCAGCCCGCGACGGACTGGCAAGAGCGCCTGCCATCTGCGACGCTGCAGATCAGCTCGGCGCTATCGGCCCGTGAAGCCGAGGTGGCGCAGTTGATGCTCAGTGGCTGTTCGAATAAAGAGATCGCACGCAAGCTGGCGATCTCTGCCGAAACCGTCAAAGTGCATCGTCGGCACCTGTACAACAAACTGGGGATCAAATCCCAATCCGAACTGTTTCTGCTGTTCCTTCAGGCGCAGGAGTGAGCCGGTGCCGTCCAACCCAACTTCGCCATCGCCGCCAGCAACTGTTCGGGCTTGAGCGCCAGCGCTTGGCGGCCACGGCCCTGCAGGTCGTTGGCGACCAGCAATGCGTTGAGAATCGCCTCTTCGACGGCGTCCGCGGCGGCCCCGAATAACGCGGAGATGTAGTCGTTGTTGACCATCTGCAATGCCGTCGTCGGCGGGCCAGGCTGGCCGAGGTTGGCAACCGGCAAGCCCGTATTGCCCACCGAGAAGGCGATGAATATGTCGCCGCTGTCGTCCTCGGTGCCGCCACCCACCCGCGCCAGGCCGATGCTCGCGCGCTGCGCCAGGCGTGTGCACTGATGGGGTAGCAGGGGCGCGTCGGTGGCGATGGTGATCACGATGGAACCCATGCCGGGTACACCGACGTTAACCGGGCCGTCATAAGGCGAAGGTGTCTCTTGCAAGACGCTGCCAACCGGGTAACCCGCCACGCGCAGTGCGCTGCGTACGCCATAGTTGGCCTGCACCAGCGCGCCGACGGTCCAGCCGCCCTCTGCTGCGCTCAGTACCCGAGAGGAGGTGCCAATTCCGCCCTTGAACTCATGACAGATCATGCCGTTACCGCCGCCCACACAACCCTCCTGCACCGGACCGCTACGCGCGTCGGCCAGCGCGGCGTGCACATGCTCGGCCGTAACATGCTGATCCCAGATATCGCTCAAAATACCGTCGTAGGTTTCCAGCACCACCGGCATGCACCAGTAGGTGTGCTGTCGACCCATCTCCCGCTCGGCGGCCACCAGCGCATCGCGTACCACGCCGACGCTGTGGGTGTTGGTGTAGGCAATTGGCGTGGTCAGCAAACCGGCTTCGCGAATCCATTCCAGGCCGGTGGCGTCACCGTTGCCGTTGAGCACGTGAACGCCGGCAAAACACGGGGCCAAATGCGCCGCCACCGGACGCGGCTCGATAACGGTCACGCCGGTATGTATCGATCCGTCAGCGCTTTCGGCATTGAGGGTGTGATGGCCGACACGCACACCGGGCACATCGGTGATGGCGTTGAATGGGCCTGGTTTGCCTGTGCCAATTGCAATGCCTAGATCTCGTAAGCGCATGGTTTGACTCTCAATAGTCGAGTGAAGAACGTGCGTGGAGTCTAGGCTGGCGGTGGATGAGTGACGATAACCTCGTTTGGGTACTCTCGCAGTGTTAGGTCTTCCGTAAAGTCTGAAAACTCCGCGAAACCGGAAAACATGCTAGGCGCGCTACATCGCCTGGAGGGTTTCAAAGCCGTAAAGACGTTTAGTGCCTTGGTAACTTATCTTGAGCGCGGCTCGCTGCCGGCGTAGCGCGGCCCCCGTGGCGACGGGTACCTGGGTTGACCACCGAAGGGACATTGCGCTCCCTCGGTGGCTCGTGGTCAGGTAAACAGATCGACGCCCAACTGGAAGGCAACCCACAGCGCGAGGCCTGTCGCAAAGAGCAGCGCGATGTTTTCAAACAGGTTATTGCGGTATTGCTTGTCCAGCAGCGACTTCTGGTTGGACATGATCAGCAGGCCCAGGGAAATGACCGGCAAGCCAATAATGTTCAACGCGCTGACACCAATGGTCAGGGTCACGAAATCCGGCATGCCTGGCAGCGACCAGATCAGCGGCGTCACCAGGATGAACAGCATGAACCATTTGTGCATCGGGTCATGATGAAACTCCTTGCCGTACTTTTCGCGCCGCTCAGGACGAACGTGTTGGAAGGCATCGGTAATCAGCATCGGGAACGCGGTGGTCTTGCCGGAAATGCTGGCAAACAATGTGGCGAATACGCCGATGAAGAACACATACCAACCCACCGGGC
>Ga0265797_10004423_pt1 | contig 21491 bp, 18 predicted proteins | sample P2T30metagenome_FD_192433 | JGI IMG/M metagenome (GOLD analysis project Ga0265797, IMG submission 192433) | Plant litter microbial communities from East Loma Ridge, Irvine, California - P2 T30 | ecosystem: Environmental > Terrestrial > Plant litter > Unclassified | place: USA: California...
GCGGTAGTCCTTCTTGTCCGCTGCGTAGTCCGCGTACCGATCGACCGCGCTCGGGCCGGCTGCGGCGAGGACCTTCTCCGCCTGCTGGTGCGCCTGCTGCTCGAGCTGCGTGTTGGCCGGGTCGTTCAGGACGGCCGCTGCCAGCGCAGTCGCCAGGACCCGTCCGCCCATGACGTCGAGCGGCGAGTGCATCCCCGCGACGATCCGACTGTTGCCGATCTCCGAGCCGTTGGTGAGGAGCTCGGTGTACTTCTCCGGGTACGCGTACGCGAAGGCCAGAGATGCCAGGTAGCCGGCGTTGGTGTGTCCGCTGGGGAAGCCGCCGTCCGTGGCGGGCGTCGGGGACTTCTCGGGGACGAGCTGCGGCAGCACCTTGACGTCCTGGCTCTGCCGGTACGGCCGCGGGTACTGGTAGTACTTCTTCGCGTTGCTGGCAGAGGAGTAGTCGCCCCGCAGCGTGTTCACCAGCTGGACGACGTCGCCGAGCTCCGAATCGGTGTCCGCCCACGCGCCCTTCGCGTTGCCCTGGTCGGCGTACTGCTTCGTCGTGGCGTCCGCCGGGATCTCGTCGGGGATCGTCGTGCCCGCGTTCGTCGCGGTCCGCACCGCGTCGGACAGGTCACCGAAACCCGCGATGGCCGAGTAACTCTGGTTCCGTCGGTCGATCAGGTACGCCTCGTGCCCCTGCGCATCCGTCCGGGTCTGCGTGGTCCGCGCTGCCTGCGCGATGTTCGAGTCCAGGATCCGCTGCGCTGCAGCGCTGGTGGCGACCCCGCTGTCCCACGACGATCCCGGGCGCCACAGGGTGCCGAACTGCGACAGCACCCCGGTCGCGGCGTTCGTCTCCGGCGTCGTGGCGGCAGGGGTGTTCGTCTTGTAGGTGTCCACGAAGTACCCGTAGGCGCCTGGACGCGGCGCGGTCCGGGATGTCGCCGCAGATGCGCCCGCCGGAGCGATCAAGGACACGGCGCACGCCACCGCCAGGACCCCCATCACCGTGCGGGCCCGACGTCTCGGAACAGCGATCAGGAACCGGCGCATGGCGTTCTCTCCACTCGAAGCGTGGTCACACGATTCGGTGACACAGAGCAGAAGCGTGGCGCAGGCGCGTGAACCGGAAGTGGCACCTGCGTGAACCGCTGCCGTACTCGCTGCTGCTGGTCACAACGGAACCACGCCGGGTCCAACGCCGAACAGCAGAAGAGCCTCAGCTCCCCGTCTGACCGGGGATCTGAGGCTCTTCTGGATGGCGGGCCCTTTGCGTTTCCACCGCATGCTTTGCAGCTGCTGGTGACATGCTGACGCTTCAACCTGGGTTCCCCCCGCGAGCTGGCATGCTTTCCCCCGCCATTGAAAGCCCTGTTGAGGACGGCCTTCACCCGGCCGAGTTGGGGTTCCCGGGCCCTCCGCCGCTTGCTGCGAAGGTGGGCCAGATGCCTCCCGGCCCCGGTGTGCGGTGCTCAACGGTCAACTTCGGGGGAAACGGAACGACACTTCTCGGCTCCCCGCGGTTCGAAGTCGTCGTGAGTGTCGCAGCACGCTCTCGGGGAAGCACTTGTCACCGCGGCCCTTCTCGGGGCCGTCCACGAGTCCCGACTACACTCCTCGTGGCAAAGCCATGGGCCAGTCGCCCTTCCACATCCGAGCCGGGTAACCGCGCCGGCGCTGATAGCAACGGCACCCGCTGATGCGGCTCCGGCGTCCTCGGCAGCCGTCCGCCCATGGGTTGTCGCAGCCGGATACGACGTGGGTATGCGCAATCGGCTGCCGACGCACGTCATCGACGCGTACGTAGCAGCGCACCGCTGACGCACGCCTACAGGCCGCAGCTCACCGGCATGCGAGGTTACGGCGAAGCTGTTAGGTCAATCATGTCGATTGACCGGCTCAACGGTTCGGTGTTGGCCTCTCGGCGATCGTCTAGATGCGCCGCCGGTCCTCAGCCGACATAGTCAGCACTGCCGTCCCATTGCCCTTCGACAGTTCCGGTCGCAAGTCCGCTCCAGGAGCCGTTGAGGATGTACAACGCGGCTCCTCGGAGCCTCCAGGCGACACCGACGAGGTCCTCGACGAGTTGGACCATGCCGTCGAATGTGGTCGCGGTGATGGTCTGCTCGCCGTCGGGTTGACGCTCGAGCCCTGCTAGCTCCCATTCCTCGCTGAGCAGGTCGGCTCGGAGCATGTCGTGGATGAACCGGTTCCGTGATGTGTACAGCTTGCTCGCGGAGGTTAAGGTCGCGTTCACTGCTCGCCGGCCGGCGTCGTCGATGCCCTCACGCTGGCCGAGGAGGGTTTTGCACTCCTTGACAATGGTGGTGATGTACCGCGGCGCATCGAGCAACGCATCAATCTCGTGACGTCCCCGCGGAGCAGCGTGAACGAATCGGAGTGCCGCGTCGAGACTCGTCGTCTCAGCCGTGATCCGTCCGAGCAGGAACACCCGCTGGTCAGAGGATGGCAGCGTCCGCAGCAACTCGAGTTCCATGTAGCCACATTGCCATGCGACGGACAGCAGAGGGGATTGAAGCCTCTGGGCCGATCGGAGCACGTCGGCTGGCGCCTGCGGCCGAGGCGGGACCCAGCTGACCGGGGCCGTGCTCTCGACCGCACCGCTTGCGCAGCCATGTCAGAGGTCTGACGCACCCTCACCTCTACTGCTTCGGGCGATGGCCGCTCGAGCTTCAAAGGAGAGGAGCATGTCGGACGCACAGATTAAGAACGTCGGCAAGGACCGCGACGGGGACATCACGCATGTCGGAGTCTCTGGGGACTGGGACATCACGCATGTCGGAGTCTCTGGGGACTGGAAGTGGACGATCGCCGAGATCGTCGCCTCCCTTGAGTCGAGGAGCAACACGTTCTACGTCATGTGCTCCCAACAGGCGGATGTCATTGTGTCCAGCACCCCAGGAGGTCGCAAGTTTCTGAAGACCACGGCGGACACCACCACGAAGAGCAACCTCGACAACCTCCCGCCGTTCTAATTGCGATGACATACCGCCACGAAGTCGTGGCGGTATCTCGACGGCGCGCTAGGAGGGCCTTGCACCCCTTGACGAGGGGTCGCACACCTGGGTGCATCAAGGAATGCGTGAATATCAAGACGTCCAAGCGAGGCGGAGTATCGCGTCGAGACTCGTCACCCCAGCGGTCAACCTGCAGAACAGGACCCCTGTCGGCCAGACGCGGAGGTGCAAGCAGTTGTTCAGCTCCATCCTTTTACGCTGCCATGCGCCCGAGAAGGGTGACGACGAGCACCCACTGCCTGCGCCAACGGGTACCATGATCTGACTGCCGACCGGCTTGGTTGTAATTGAAGCCGGGTGCGTGCGGAGCAGATAAATTTAGGAGAGCTGGAACTCTCCGTGATCAGGGGAATCAGGCGGGTTATGTTCAGAACGATGTTTGCCGGGAAGATTCACCGCGCGACAGTCACGCACGCGGACCTGCACTACGTAGGATCCCTGACGGTCGATCGAGATCTCCTCGATGCCGCGAATATTCTGCCCGGCGAGAAGGTGTCGGTCGTGGACGTCACGAACGGCAGCCGTCTGGACACGTACGTCATCGAGGGTGAGCGGGGCTCGGGCGTTATGGGCATCAACGGGGCTGCTGCTCATCTCGTCGCCCCGGGGGACCTGGTGATTGTCATTTCTTACGCGATCGTTGATGATGCAGAAGCCAGCACCTTCAGGCCGAACGTGGTGCACGTCGATGCGCAGAATCATATCTTCGCGGTCGGTGATGATCCGGCGGCTGCGATGACCGACGACGTCCTGACTCCGCCACACGCGGCAGTCGCGACAAACCATCTCGGGCGAGCCTGATCGCGCTTCACGAGCGCATATCTGCTCAGCGGCGCAGCAACCGTTCGAGTCGGACCGAGGTCATGAGGAGGCCGGCCACCCCCAACGCCGCCAGGTAGATGACGTCCCATAGCGTCGATGAGCCCACCGATCCTACGGTCAACGCTCGTAGCAGCTCCACCCCGTGGTAGAGGGGCAGTGCCTCGATTACCGGTTGCACCGCTTCTGGGTAAGTCGTCACCGGTGAGAACGCGCCGGAGAAGAGGAACATCGGCAGAAGTGCCGCCTGGACCCAGTCGAGGTGTTGGAAGGAAGTGATGAACGTCGTCAGAGCCATCCCGAGCGAAGCGAATGCCAATGCGATCAATGCCACCGCAGGTAGCGCAAGGACAGCCCACCAAGATGAGACCAATCCGAACGCCAGCATGACGGCCAGGAAACCCGCACCGTAGAGCACGCCTCGTATGAGTGACCATACGATCTCACCGGTTGCTACCTGCCATACTGCGAGGGACGTGGACAACATCCCGTCGTAAAGGCGTTGAAAGCGCATTTTGAAGAACACGTTGAACGTGGAGTCGTAGACAGCCCCGTTCATGGCGGAAACAGCGAGCAAGCCTGGAGCGAGGAAGACCACGTACGAGACCGTGTCGTTCCCAAGATCAACCGAGGGGATCGCGGACCCCACGCCGAGTCCGAACGCGGCGAGGTAGAAGAGCGGCTCGAAGAAGCCGGATAGGATCGCCGCCCAATTCCGGAGTGCGAGCGTGATCGACCGCTCCACGATGACGGAAGTCTGACGGACTGCTGTCCGTACCGGCACCACGCGGAGCAGAACTAAGGGCGCAGCGTCAATATTCCTGGGCGTCACAGTACGAGCCTCCGTGTGAACAAGCGGCGTGCGCAGGCGAGACCGCTCAGTGCGAGCGCGGCAAGGAAGACGAGGTGCAGGACCGTCACCGGGCCGTTCGCCGATTGGCCTCCGGCCAAACGCCCAAGCTCATTGGCGTGCCACAGGGGCGAGAACCAAACTACCCACCGGATGAACTCCGGGAAAGTCGTCACCGGGAAGAACGAGCCGGAGAAAAGTGTCAACGGGAGCACGATAAATCTGAAGAGCACGTTGAAACCTTCGCCGTCACCTCTGTTGACGAGGAAGGCGGTGAAAGCCAACGACCACCCGCCGCATCCGGCGCCAAGCAGCGCTGCGAGCGGGACGAGCAGGGCGCTCGACGGCGTACCGACCGCGCCGAAGCCGAGTAGGACCAGCCAGTACACGGCGCCGGCTACTGCCGCCCGTAAGGCAATGAAGGCGACCTGAGCGTCAGCTAGCGCTCGACTGTCGACAGGTGTAGCGGTGATGGCCGAAAATTGTCGATCCCATTTGAAACGGGCGAACACCGGATAGCTCGCCTCGGTCGTCGCGATCTGCAACGCCGCTGCAAGGAGGAGCGCTGGCCCGATGTACTCCATGTACGACCCGCCGGTACCGACGCGGTCCGAAAGCTGTCCGATGCCATAGCCGAGACCGAGGAGGTAGAGAACGGGAGCGATGAACGACTCGATGAGGCTAGACCAGAAGGTTCGCTTCCAGACGACGAGCAGGTACCTCACCACGGCCCAGCGTGGGCGAACCTTCCTCGGTGCTGCGATAGTTGCAGAATTCATTCCGAGATACCACGGCCGGTTATCTGTAGATACACGTCTTCAAGTGTGGATCGTCGCACGAACACCGAGTCGGCGCTGATGCCAGCCCGTCGGACTCCCGTGACCAGCGCGTCGCCATCGCTCGCGTAAGCCAGTGTTCGGTCGTGGAGCGACTGCGTGCGATGACCGAGGTCACGCAGTACGTCCTCGGCACGCTCTCGCGAACCGTCTGCGAATTTGAATTCAACTACCTCGGGAGCCACGTTGTCGGCGATGAGGTTCCGAGGAGTCCCGCGCGCGACCACCTGCCCTGCGTGCATGATGACGAGTTCGTCGCAGAGCTGCTCTGCCTCGTCCATGTAATGCGTGGTGAGCAACAGGCCGACGCCTCTTCCGCGCAGCTCGCTGAGCTTGTTCCAGAGCGCGTGGCGCGATTGCGGGTCTAGGCCCGTTGTCGGTTCGTCGAGGAGGATGAGTTCGGGATCGTTGACGAGCGCCCTCGCAATCGTCAGGCGGCGCTGCATACCGCCCGAGAGAGTCTCGACTTTTGCATGCGCTTTCGCGTGGAGATCGGCGAAGTCGAGAAGCTCGTCCGCCTTGTCGCGGGCGTCTCGCTTCCGGATGCCGAAGTAGCGGGCGTAGATCACAAGGTTTTCGAGGACCGTCAACTCGAGATCGAGGTTGTCCCGCTGCGGCACCACGCCGAGCTTTGCCCGGATCGCTGGTCCGTCGGTCCGCGGATCCAGACCGAGGACAGAAAGCGTGCCGTCCGTTCGGGGTGAAGCACATGCAATCATTCGCATTGTCGATGATTTGCCAGCCCCGTTCGATCCGAGGATGCCGTAAGTGCAGCCCTTCGGGATGTTGAGGTCAATGCCGCGTACTGCCAGCGTCGTGTCCGCCGCTGCTGCCTTGGAAGACCTGCGAGGCGACGGGTACGCCTTCGTCAGACCCTCCGCGTACACCGACGCGTACCCGACGTCGCGGGACGTGCGTTCTACCCCCTGCATAGGAGCACGCTAGCATCCGACGTCATCGCCGCCGGTCCTGCTAGATTGTGCACGATGACTGCGGAACCGCTCGACCGGCTGCTCGTGATCGGCAGTGGTGCATCTGAGGAGTACCGGGGCTACGCCATGCGGGCCTTAGCAGAACGGTATTCGATCACGCTTCTCGACCCGCATGCCGCAACCTGGCAGCTGCCGCTCGTAGAAGCAGCGTTTACTCCTGCCGATCTGGGTGCCCGTTCGTTCGTGGACGCTGCCGCGACGCTCGTCGCGAGGGGCCGATTCGACGGTGTCCTCACATGGGACGAGCGACTGCTGAGCGTCACGGCGGAAATCGCCGAACAGCACGGTTTGCCGCACGCGAGCCCGGAAGCGATTGCTAACTGCCGCGACAAGTGGAGGACACGCGAGCTCCTCCGTGAATACGGAGTTCCGTCTGCTCGATCCGTGAAGGTCGAGCACGTAGAGGACGCTGAGCGTGCGGCCGTTGACATTGGTTTCCCGGTGGTCCTGAAACCCCGTGCACTGGCGGGAAGCATCGGGGTCGTTCTCGTCCGCGACCTCGCAGAACTGAGGCGACGCTGGTCGGAGACCAGCAAGGCCACCTTAGACGGTGTCGCCGACTCCAAGGAGGTCCTCGTCGAGGAGTACCTCGACGGCGACGAGATCAGCGTCGAGAGCGTCTCGTTCCGCGGCGTGATGCATACCGTGGCACTCACCGACAAGAGCGTCGGCCTACAGCCGTTCTTCGAAGAGCTCGGTCACGTCGTTGCCGCGGACCGCACCGAGGATCCAGAGTTCGCTGATGTGCAGGACGTGGTCGAACGCGCGCTCTCAGCAGTCGGCTTCACCAACGGTGTCTCACATGTCGAGCTCAAGCTCACTGCGCGTGGTCCGCGAGTCATCGAGATCAATGGCCGCCTCGGCGGCGACTTGATCCCGCAGTTGGTGCAACTCGCGACCGGGGTGGATCTGGTCGCAGCGGCAGCGGCGGTGGCTGTAGGGCGGGCGCCCGCCCTCGCCCCCACACGGAAGCGAAGCGCGGCCATTCGGTTCTTCTACCCGGATCACTCGGGGATCGTCACGACGGTGAGCGTGCCGAACCTCGAACAGCGGTCTCATGCCGTCGAGCAGATCGCTCTAATGGTCGAGCCGGGGGAACACGTCGCGCTGCCGCCCACCGCGTTCCTCTCACGACTGGGCTTTGTGACAGTCACCGGGCTGACCGCGGCAGATTGCAATCGAGAACTCGACGACGCGACTGCGTCGATGCGGATCGACGTCACGCCTGAGTGAGGAGCGCTTCGAAGAGACCGGCGACCCCGTCCTCTGTGTTTGCGCCGCACAGGAACCGCGCCGCACGCCGAGCCTGTGCTACGGAGTTGGACGGCGCCGCAGACATCCCGGCCCAGAGCAGTAGGCCGAGGTCATTGGTGCCGTTACCGACAGCGAGGGTGTCCTCCCGGTCCACCCCGAGTCGTTGAGCGACGTACTCCGTTGCGTGGCGTTTGTCGGCGCGTCGGTCCAGGAGCTCGATAGTTCCGGGGGTTTGAGACCGGGTAACGCGAGCGGCAGTCCCGAGCGCGTCTTGGAGCGGACGGCAGAGCATGTCACTGTCCGCAGCAGAGCGGACCATGATCTTCGCGACCGGTCGCGACGACATCGAGCTCACGGGGGCGGTAGCGAAGTCCGCGTCCCCCCACCTCTCGGGCATCGATGAGTCAATCCGCCCGCATTCCTCGGACGCGCCGACCCACTCCCAAGCGAACGATGCACTTGGATCGAGCTCGCGCACCTTTCCCACGATCTCTGCCGGTACGTGGGCGGGAAATGACCAATGCGCGAGCACCCGGAGGTCGCGAGGATCGTGCACGACCGCGCCGTTAAGACAGACGACCCCTGCGTCGCCAAGCAATGCCGAGACGGGTTCCAGCCACCATGCCGGTCTTCCGGTGGCGAAGACCACCTCGACGCCCGAGGCACGCAAGCGCCGTACTGCCTCTGCGGATCGGTTTGAAAGGGACCCGCTCGCACCGAGGATGGTGCCGTCGAGGTCGCAGACGACGAGGAGCGGTCTCGGCAGCCTCACGCCTGCGTCCGCTTCCAGGTGATCGTGACACGCAGGGAACGGTAGCCATGAACGATGGCGGAGCGGAGAAGCACCGGCGGCTCCACCAAATCGATCGACTCGACCCGCAGCGCCAACTCGCGGAGGAGTTCGGCGATCTCCAGCCGGGCCACGGCAGCACCGAGACAGTGGTGCATCCCGGTTCCGAAGCCTAGGTGTCTTGGTCCGCTGCGTCCGGGAACGATCCGATCGGGTTCCATGTAAACATTCGGATCTCGGTTCGCGGAGGGCAGCCATACGACGACAGCGTCCCCCTCGCGGATCTGTTCATCGCCGATAGTCGTGTCGGAGGTAGCTACACGGAGAACATGCGCTGCAGGCGAGGTCCAACGAACCAACTCATCAACGACGGCATCGATGTCCTCGGGGTCTCGACGAACATGCTCGAGGACTGTCGGGTCGAGGGCGATCGCATGGAACACTCCCGCCAGCGCGTGCCTCGTCGTCTCGTTGCCACCGATGAGGACGTTGTCGCAGTTCCGGACCACCTCGTCGTGTCCAAGGCTCTCGTCGCGTACCAGAGCAGTGACGAGGTCTTCTCGCGGATCGTGTGCACGCTGCTCAGCGAGTTCGCCGAAGAAGTCGAGCATCTCCACGTGCGCCTCAAGCGGCGTCATGGCAGCGAAGTCAGGATCCTCGCCGCCGAAGGCGTGATTAGTCAGCGCGATCATGCGTTCGCGGGAGCGGAGCGGCACACCGAGGATGCCACAGACCGTGGCCGCCGGAATCCTCGGTCCGAGGGTCCTTGCGATGTCTGTGACCCCTGCCCTCCGAGCTGTCCGCAGCGCATCACGTACTTCGCGACGCACCGCCACCATCAACTGAGGCTGTCGCAGGCGAGACATGAACGGCCCAACCAGCTTCCGGAGTTTCGCGTGCGCTTCACCGTCGGTAACCACGAGCATGGATCCACCCGCAGCGTCCGGGTGTTCCCGGTCGAAGCCGATCATCATGCCGTACTCAGACGTGAAGGGCGCGCTTGGAGCGAGCACGGCGCGTGCGTGCTCGTGCGAGAAGACGGACCAGAACCCACTCGGAGAAGAACCTGGCCGGCTCCAAACGCATGCTCCAGCGGCAGCGAGCCGAGACCATTCCTCCAAGCGCGCCTCTGGCGGATGTCGGTCCAGATCGCCGTGGTCGTCGCCGGCGATCGTGGCGGTACCCAGCACGAGCGCGGGCTCTTTCCAAGCCTGGTCTATTTCCTGCATGCACTCGTCCCGCTCGCCCACGAACGAGGTCGGAGTCCAGCCGTTCGGAAGCTCCCGGCCGAGCGGCCAAGTAGACATAGCTCCTTTGTCGTTGCGCACGACCTGCAGCTTCTCGCCCATTCAGCTCGCCTCGGCGCGGTGAAGGAAGTCGACGATCTGCGCAGCGCATTCGATCGATTCCGAACGGCCGGTGTCCACCTCGACGTCGTACCGGACGCCGTCATGCACCGAGAGCGCCTGCTTCTCTGCCATGCCGAGCACCCGATCACCCCGAGCAATCTCCCTCCCGACCGCAACTTCGGGCTCGCAGCGCACCCCGACCCACGTGACGTCGAGGTCCGCTAGCGCCGCCGCGAGCCGCGCCTGCGACTCGGCTCCGCTGAGGAAAACCTCGTCGATGACGACGTTCGCGCCGCTCCGCACCATGGCCGCTATGCCCGCATTCCACGCCGATTCCAAGATGCGGAAGTCGTCACCGAGGCTCACAGAACCATCGGCCCCGATGTTCACCCCTTCTCCCGTTGAGAGGCGGGCGGGGAGCGCATCCACGAGCGTGTCGACTCCGAACGTCAACCACGCCTCAGGCAACAGGTGTTGCAGCGAGCGAGCGAGGCCGGACTTTCCCGAGCTCGAGCCACCGTTCAGGACCAGGACCTTGCCACTCATGCTGTGACTCCGTTTTCTCTTCGACGGCTCGGGGCCGTCACCACCACTTCCCGCATCGCCTTCTCGACGTCATTTTCGACCTCCGCTGCCGTCGCGCCTCGGAAGAGGACCATCGCTGCTGCGTTCCAGACATCCTCTGAGGGGGTCACTGGGCTGCCGTCCGTCGGCAAGCCGTCACGAATGACGGTGGTCGGCAGTTCCGCGGTGGCGATCCGCTGCGCCGCGGCCCCTTCCCCGACCGCGGCGGGCACCATCGCCCATCCAGTGACAGAGCTCGACGACTCGGACGCGAGCGATGGCGGCAGGCCGAGACTGACCTTGATCGCCTCGACGAGTAAATCGATGCCGGTTCTCATACGGAGGGCAGCGCGGATTGGGCCACCCCCGACGCGGTTGGCGACCTCGAGGAAGACGAACTCGTCTCCCGCCAAAAACGCCTCGAGGTGGAACACGCCGTCCTCGAGCCCGACCGCTCCAAGCACATCTTGGGCGAACTCTCGCGCCCGTGTACGGGACGCGGCGTCCTGCAGCGAGACCGAGCCGAGCGGTCGTCGTTGGCGCTGGTACTCGAGGGGAGTTCCGAGGTACTTTGCTGGCTCGCAGAACGCGACCTCACCGTGACTAACAACTCCATCGATGTGGCAGACAACTTCGTCGATAAACTCCTCGAGTTCGTACCCAACCGGAATTCGACCGTCGGGGTGCGCCACCAGGAATTCTGGAACCCCTGAGAATATCCTGACGCCGAGGGCCGCCGCGCCGCTCCGGGGCTTGAGCACCAAAGCTTCATCTGCTCCGAACGTCCCCTCGACGATGCCGGCGCCTGACCCCTCCGCGTCCAGGTACCTCGGTGTCTTCACCCCAGCACGACTCACAGCTTCCTTCATCGCGATCTTGTCGCGGCAACGCTCCGCGACCGCGATCCTGACGCCGTCAACTCCCGCTATCTCTCGAAGCCGAGCAGCTGGCAGGATCGTGTGTTCGTGCAGACCCAGCACAGCTTCCGGCGGTCCGAGCGTCGCGATCCAATGGAGCAGGTGCTCAGCCATCTCGGGCACTGCCCGGTCGTAAGCGTCAATGTCTGAGCCATCCACGTCGAAGCCCTCGACCGCGATCACCTCGGACCCGACGCCGTCCAAACGGTGCTCAGTGCCCCGGCGGGCCAGGACGGCGACCCGGGGCCCCTGTTGCGAGACGAGCCGAACCTCCTCGACGTCCGCCACCCCGACGAGGACGGCCCATCGGCGGTCAGCTCCTGGACCTTCACCGGTCATCGCGGGCGATGACATACTGGAAAACCGCACCATCGAGCCGTCCGCTGACCTGCTCCACGACCAGACCAGCGGATTCGAGATCGGCGGTCTCCAGCAAGACCGGGCTGTGGCCGAACATCACGAAGAGCCCGCCGGGTCGGAGACAGGAAACAAGGCTCGGCAGGATCGTACGCGCTTGCTCGACGGTGACGACCTCGGAGTTGAGGAACCGTGAGAAGAGCACGTCTACCGATCCGGGTGCAACAGCAGGGAAACGTGCATCGCCGTGATGCACTTCATCGAGCACCTTCGCGGCGTACCCCACCATCGCCTCGCTCAGGTCCTGCCCGATCGTCCGGATGGGAGTGGCCGCATGCGCGGCGAACTCGCTGAGGAACCGACCCGTCGAACACGCCGGGTCGAACGCCACAAGCTCACGTCCCTGTGGTAGACGTGACGCCAGGCGTTGATGTGTGTAAGCCCGCAGGTGCTCCTCCCCCATTGCGAGGAACTGCGCTCGCTCTTCGCTCACACGCCACCCCTCGGCAGCGCTTCGCTTTTCGATACCGGGCGACGAGTACTTCGGGAACGGGTAGGTGATCTCCGTGATTCCGGTAATTCGTGAGAACGCGGAGCGGCGTTCTTCGTCGTCGACATACCTCGTCACCAGGCGGGCGTCGGCCTCGGACACCCGGAAGTTGACCACCGGTCCGAGCAGGTTGTGTGGGTACACGCGGCTACAAAAAACGCCGGGCATGTCGCGCTCGACGACGTAGTCGGATACGGTCTTGTACCCACCCCAGAGGACACCGTCGATGACGACGGTGAACAAGCGTTCTGGAAGCCCGACGAGCGGCTCGCGGACTTCCAGGAGCGATTCTCCGACCTTGAACTCGTCAAAGTCGCCGGCCATCATTCGTCGCTTCCGACGTTCTTCCCCGGCAAATCCCGATCGGTCGAGGTCCTCGATGCGTTCCCAAACGGTTTCATTCGACATGAAGCGGTGCTCCAATCAGCGTGGTAAAGAGACGCTCGAAGTGGTCTGAGCGTCCGCCGTCGACGACGCGGTCCCACCCGCCTATTTCAGCGAGCAGTGCTCGGATGGCCGGGAGGACGCGTTCATCGAGGCCCGCGCGTGCAACCGCTTGGTCCATCCACTCTTGCGGATCGAGTTCGACAGGATGCTGCAGATCGAATGCCCGGAAGATCTCCGCAAGCGTGTACGTACGATCGATGACCTGCTGACGAGTCTCGTTACCTGACAGCATCGTTTCCACGACGGTGTCAACGTCGACCACAGGGATTGCCCCGGCGAGTAGAGGCACAGCATTCATCCTCCAGCTCGCGACCAGCATGGAAGCGAAAGTGTCGAGCTCGAGCGACTCGCGCTCGTCGTCTGAGTGGCCGTACACGAGACCTAGCCGAAGTACCCGACCGGCGCCCGCCGGCGAGCGAAACTCTTCAACGACTCGCTCAGCAACAGCCTTCGAGCGTGAGTAGCCGTCCGGGATTTTGGAGAGCGTTGCTCGACTGAGCGGTGTGAAGGCGTCGCCCACACTCGACGACGATGCGAAGCAGAACGACGTCGCGCCGTGCTGCTGTGCGAGGCGCACGAGTTCCTTCGTCCAGCTGACGCTCCCAAGGATGTGGGAGCGGAGCGGGAGCAGGTGGTTGACGTCGTAACCGCAGTGCAGCACTGCGCCCCAGCGCTCAGTAGAGCCCGCGAGGTCAGCTGCGTCGACGATGACGACGTCCTCGTAGTCCGGGAGCGGGCGCCCGAATCTCCTGCCGTGCCGTTCAAGGAAGTCGGCGATCGGACTATTGGTGGCGACGATGACCCGACGGCCCTCCGCGATGAGACGGTCGAGAACGCGTCCACCGATGAAACCCGACGCTCCCGTAAGCACGGTAGGGGGAACCACGTCGCCACCGTCACTGGCTCCGATCAGTGGAGCCTGCCGGCGAGCTTCCACTACTTCATCCAGGAAACGTTCCAGATCGCTCAACGCATCACCGATCTCATCGCCGGGTTCCGCGATGGCGCCGCGATGAGCGTTGACGAACCGACGAACCGAGAAGTCGTACGCGATGCGCGCCATCGTCGAGCGGACCGTATCTTGGCCGAACTCCGTCGCGAGGGCCGACTGCAGACGGACCAGCGTCATCGAGGTACCGCCAGCGTCGAAGAGCGCGGTCTCGACATCGAGCGGGCGCCCCAGCACCTCCGCCGCGATGTCCGCTACAGCGTCCTCCGCCATCGCCCGCTCCCCCGAAAGAGGCTCTTCAATACCGAGGTCCGACGGCGCGTCCTTACCGCGTGGACGTCCGGATTCCGACAGCCGGGCGCGGTCGAGCTTCCCGTTGGCAGTGAGCGGTATGGGTCCGTCTAGGACCCGCACCGCATCAGGAAGTTCCCAGTCCGAGAAGGAAGCTCGCAGGCGATCGAGCACCTTCGCGGAGTCGGTCGTCACATCGCGAGAGCCCTCGAGCACGAGGACGAGTGCCTCGTCCTCCTCCACCAACACAGATCGTCGTGCGAGGACGGCTGCGACCCGGCTCTCCAGCTGCACGAGGTCCAGACGGTGGCCGAGGCGCTTCACCTGTCCGTCGGTTCGTCCGACGTAGTGGATCTCACCGCTGGTCACATCGACGATGTCGCCGGTGCGGTAGGCCGGCTCACCGTCGATCGACGAGAACCTGACGTTCTCCTCGTGACCACCGGCGTAGCCGAGTGCGACACCCGAACCGACCATGACCAGTTCCCCGCGGCCCTCCGACCGGAGTTCTCCGTCGACGTTCACCAGGGCGCGATACCCCGGTATGGCACGTCCGATTGAGAAGCTGAAGTCCTTCAACTCCGCAATCGAGAAGCAGACCGTGCCCTCGGACGGGCCGTAAGCATTCAGCACCCGGCTGTGCTGCGCGGCCGTCCGCCAGACATCTTCGGAGAGCGCCTCGCCCGCGAACACGATCGTCCGAATCTCCGCCTTGGCGGTCTCGTCGAGAGCGGCGTAGACGGACGGGGGCAGGGTGACGACGTCGACAGGTTCCAAGCGGAGGTGGGCCACGACACTTCCGAACCACGAGTCCGCAGCCCAGGTGGGCACGACGAGTTCGGCACCGGCGACAAGCGCGACCAGGATCTCCGCGATGGATGCATCGAAGGCGAGTGCGGCGAACTGCAGCACGGTGTCCCCACGACGCACAGGAAATTGTTCGACCTGTGACCGGCAAAGAGCTTCGATGCCTCGGTGCCCGACATCGACAAGCTTCGCCTGGCCTGTCGACCCCGACGTGAAAATGGAATAGGCGATCTCGTCGGCGGAGTGCTGACCGTCCATGTCGTAGACGACTCCGTCTTCGAGGAGATCCTGTGCGCTGATGACGACAGAACCGAGGTCGTCACGGAGCGCCTCGGCGTGGTCAGGGTCGAGGACGATCACGAGGTCCGGTTCAGCGACATCGACGGCGAGCAACACCGCGTCGCGTGAGAGCCCGCTATTCAAAGGCGTGTAAACGAGCCCGGACCGCATCACGGACAGCGCCCACAGCACGGCCTCGGCTCGGTGCTCACCAATCAGCACGACCCGACGTCCGCTCGCCGCAGCGTCCAGGATCACGGAAGCCCTCCTCCGCGTGATCCTGTCGACGTCTTGGAACGACCAAAGCTCGTGCCCCTCGCGGAGCGCGGTGCCGTCGTGAGCCGCGCAGGCGGCAGCGATCATCTCTCCCAGCAGCATTGCTCCCCCTCACGAGCGAGACGCGATCCTCCACACTTTGCGGGAGACCGGACCCGTGGTTCACGATACAACAGTGCCGATGGCGCGCCAGTGGTTAGGGTTCCAGTTCGGGGGGCGATGGTGAAGGTCGATGTCTGGTGGGCACCAGCCGGTGTGAGCGACATCTCGCACCCGCTGCTCAGCTCACGCGAGCGAACGAGACTCGCGAGCATCACAGCCCCGGACGCGCGCACGGAATCGATGAGTGGGGCAGTGTTGCTTCGGATGGCAGTCGCCGAGCGAGCCTCCGTACGGCCGGCTGACGTCCGGGTTTCGCGCACGTGTCCAGACTGCGATCGCTGGCACGGCCGTCCCGAGCTGCCCGACTTCCCCGATCTCGATGTATCCGTCACACACGCAGGAGGGGTCGTCGGAGTCGCAGTAGTGGATGCCGGCCGACGAGTTGGGATCGACCTCGAACGGATCGCTGATGCTCCAAACGTGCTAAACCCGGCCCTGCTCAAACTCGCCGCACACCCATATGAGCGTGCCGCGCTTCTCCACTCAGACAACGTACGGCGCAGCTTCTCAACGATGTGGGTACGCAAGGAGGCGGCGACCAAATTACTCGGCTCCGGTATCCGACTACCCTTCTCCGAGTTGGATGCCCGCCGATCCACGATCCCGCACGATCCGCCGATCTGGATTCAACCCCTTCTACGAGGCAACGGTCACTTCGCAGCCGCCCTCGCGGCCGATTTCGACATCAGCACTATCACGATCTCGGAACATCCAAGCCAGCTCACGCAGACCGACAGGAACTGAACGTGCCACTTACCCCAGCTACCCTGCACGGACGCGTGTTCGCAGCCGCATCCGCACTCGGCGCTTCCGTGGCACTCACCGACGGGCGACGTCGGATCTCCTACGAGGAGCTCGTCAAGCAGTCGGTGAATGTCGCCGTGGAACTCGCACGACACGGTGTACAACCCGGGTCGACCGTCGCCGTCATGACGGCGAAGACGGTGAATACGCCCGCGGTGCTCCTCGGCATCCTCGGCGCGGGATGCTCGTACGTCGCGATCGACCCAGCATCACCCCCAAGACGACGAAGCGAGACACTGCAGGCGGTTCGGGCTGCAATGCTTGTAACGGAGCACTCTGGATCAGCGAGCGCAGCTGAGGTGCCAACGGTCGAGCAGCGCCAACTCCTGTACTCGGAATCGCACGGTGACCCGTCGAAGCTTCCGCAGGGGTCGCCCGAGGACATCGCTTACGTGATGTTCACGTCCGGTTCGACCGGTCGCCCAAAAGGGGTTCTGACCGAACACGGCAGCGTCGTCCGATTCGTCGACGCCATCACCGCCAAACTCGAAATCGACCATCAGAGTCGTTTCCTGCAGTTCTATCCGATGACATTCGACTCGTCGATCGTCGATCTTTGGGCAGTCCTCGTCGCCGGTGGATGTGCCGTCATGGCGCCGGCGGAAGCACGGAGCGGCGGGCAGCGTCTCGTCGACTTCCTCGCAGACAATCGGATCAGTGCCGCGATGCTTCCCCCCGCTCTCCTCACCGAGCTGGAGGAACGACCAGCCGTTCCGACCCTAGAGACTCTGGCGTACATCGGTGAGTCAATGCCGGATGCAGTCGCTGAGCGGTGGGGGCGTGGCCGACGACTGGTCAACGTCTACGGTCCCACTGAGGTAACCGTCGCCGCGACCGCGTCAGCCGAGCGTTCTCCGAGTGGAGCCCCTCCGATCGGGCGCGCCCTGCCTGGCTACGAGGTACACGTTCTCGACGAGCACATGCAAGCAGTGCCATCAGGCACGGTCGGCGAGCTGTACATCGGCGGGCAGACTCTCGCCCGCGGGTACCTCGGGCAACCCGGGATGACCGCCGAGCGCTTCCTCCCCGATCCGTTCTCCGGACGATCGGGAGCCCGCCTCTATAAGACCGGGGATCGCGCGGTAGAGCTGCCAGACGGCCAGCTTGAGTTCCGCGGGCGGACAGATCACCAAGTCAACGTTCGAGGCCACCGGATTGAGCTCGGTGAGATCGAGAACGTGCTCCTAGAGCTCGATGGTGTGCGAGCCTCGTTGGCGATGGTCACCGGTACCGGGTCAGGCGCTTCCCTTGTCGCCTTCGCGGCTTCGGACCGGCCAAGTCGGGATCTCCTTGAAGAACTCGCAGAGCGGCTGCCGCCGCACGTACTCCCGTCACGTCTGTTCTCCCTGGCCTCACTTCCCTTGAACCATCACGGCAAGGTCGACCGGCCAAACCTCCTCGAGCTGCTGCGCACGTCGGACCGAGACGCAGTTGCGCTCCGGGGCAGCACAGAAGTCGCCCTTGGTGCTATCTGGAGCGACGTGCTCGGGCGTCCTGTAGGTGCCCAGAGCTCGTTCCTCAGCTTGGGAGGAACGTCGTTACAGGCTGTTCGGGTGGCATCGGTGGTCCTCCGTGACCTTGGTGTCGTCGTCAGCGTCTCCGAGTTGTTGAGCGACGCCACGATCCGGGATCTCGCGGACCTTCTGGCCTCGCCGCACCGGAAGCCCGCGTCGCAATTCCCGGAACTGACGCACCACGACAGCCCCTCCACCAGGGCGGCGTCACCGAACGAGGAGAGCATCTGGCTCCAGGCCGCCATCGACCCTCGTGCCTCCATTGCTTACAACGAAACGATAGCTGCTCGAGTGGAGGACTACGCGGATCTCGTCAGACTGCAGACTGCGCTCGACGTGGTCGTTTCTCAGCATGAAGCGTTCCGTTCTTCGTTTCACCTTCGAGACGACCAGCTCTGCGTAGACATCGCCCCTGTCGTGCGCGTACCGATCGATGTGCTCGACGTCTCCGGTGATTCCGACCCCGCAGGTGCAGCAAGGATGGTGCTGCAGGAAAGAGCAGCAGCGCCGTTCGATCTGGAGGTTGCGCCACTGATACGAGCGACCCTTGTCCACACCGGCGAGCGCGAGTACATGGTCGCTTGGACCGCCCACCACCTGGTGATCGATGCCCTCGGTTTCGACGAGTTCGACAGGGTGCTCGCCGAGGCGTTCGAGCGCAGCAGCCGATCGGCCTCGTCCAAAACGCCTCACACCGGCCAGCAGCCGCCGATCTCGCCGTCCGATTTGGCGAGGTGGCGGAGACGATTCGCGTCTGATGCCTCCTCAGACGTCCAGGCGCAGGACGTGGCGCGAATGCTCGAAGGTGTACCCACAGTCCTCCCACCGCTCCGGAAGGCCCTTGCAACCGGCTACACATATCGTGGCTCTGTCGTGAGCGCCCGCATACCGACAGATGTCTACTCGCGGATCGAGGAGCGCGGGCGAGCCATCGGCGTCACGCAGTTCGTCCAGGTCGCCGCAGCGGCGGGACTGGCGGTCGCGACCGCGACGGGAACCACAGACCTGGCTCTCGCGGCCCCGTTGGCAGGGCGCCCGACCCTCGGCGCCGAGCGTTCGGTTGGCTACTTCGCAAACACCGCGCTGCTCCGCCTCCGATTCGCAGAAGACGACGAGATCGTTGACGTGCTCCGCGCGTTCGCGGGTCGCGTCTCGGCGGCTATTGAGCACCAGTACGTCCCTCTCCGAGACGTACTCGACCGGGTCGAGGGCAGTCGAACACTGGCAGGCCGCCCAGTGGCACAGCTCGTCGTCGCCAATCAGGGCCCGCGACGCCCTAATGACGCGCTCGGCTCTGCACCGATGTACGCCGTACCGATTTTTAACGGCACCAGCCGCACCGACCTGTCGTTCGAACTGCATGAAGAGGGCGGCGGGTTCCTCGTCGACCTCATCTGGTCGGAGGACACGGTTGGAAAACACCTTGCCGAGCGCATCCTCGCGTCCATGCAGGACGTCTTGGATCGGCTGACAGCGCTTCCGCTCTCCGCGACCGTCTCCGAAGCCACGGCGGGCGTCGAAATACGGTGGACCGCTCCGCGAACGTGGAGCGTGGTCGGCAGCACTGGTGACAGGTGACACTGCCGTCGAGGGTTAAATTCGTCACCGGCTCCGACCAGTCGCACAGAAGAACGCTCGCTTACGGCTGTGCGACTGGGTTTCTCCCCCGCGGGGCCGCTCGTCTCCCCGAGTCTCCTGCGCGGATGGCGAGACCGGGGCGAGCGGGTCGTCGTGCTCATCGACGATGGGGGCGGTCAGACCTTCGCCCGCGCTTAGCGTCTCCGTCTCGACCCCGCACGTCGGGCATCGGCGGTAGAGCTGGCGACCTCATCGGATTCAGCGGGAACACCCGTGAGCCGGACGACGAGCTCCGGGTGACGATGGGGACTGCTGCAGGTTTGGTTGACTCGTTCGATTAGGCCGCGAGTGCGACCTGTGGGTTGATGATCGTCTCGTACTCGATCGGGGTCAACTTCCCCAGACCACGTTGGCGCCGTTTCCGGTGGTAGGTCGCTTCGATCCAGGTGATGATCGCGAGCCGGAGCTCTTCCCGGGTCGCCCAGCGTCTCCGGTTGAGGACGTTCTTCTGCAGGAGCGCGAAGAACGATTCCATCGCCGCGTTGTCCGCGCACGCGCCGACCCGCCCCATCGATCCGAGCAGCCCGGCGTCCGATAGCGCCCGGACGAACTTCTTCGAACGAAACTGGCTGCCCCGATCCGAATGGACCACCGTCCCTGACGGGCTCCGACGGTGCACCGCCATCTGCAGAGCCGCGACGGCAAGCGAGGACCGCATCCGGTCACTGATCGAATAGCCGACGATGCGCCGCGAGCACGCGTCCTTGATCGCGCAGAGGTAGAGCTTGCCCTCACCGGTCGGGTGCTCCGTGATGTCCGTCAGCCAGAGCTTGTCGAGATCTGGTGCCGTGAACGCACGCCGGACCCGGTCGTCGTGCACCGGCGGCCCGGCCTTGCGATTCAGGCCGCGCTTCTTCGCATGCAACGACCAGAGCCGCTGCTGCGAGCACAGCCGCCACACCCGCCGCTCTGATGCTCGGTGGCCGGCAGCATGAAGGTCATCGGCGATGAACCGGTATCCGAACGTCGGATCGTCGCGGTGCGCATCGATCGCTGCGTTGGTCAGGTGCGCGTCCGCCCAGTCGCGATCGGTCACCGGATCGGCACGCCACCGATAGAAGGCCTGCTTCGAGTAGAAGGCCTGCTTCGAGAAGCCCAACACCCGGCAGGCCACCGCGACCGGGATCCGATCGTCGGCGAGTTCGAGGACCAGCGGGTAGATCATTTTGGGAGTTGCGACTGAGCGAAGTACGCGGCCGCCCGGCGGAGGATCTCGTTCTCCTGCTCAAGCAGCCGGATCCGCTTTTGGGCGTCCCGCAGCTCCGCCTGCTCGAACGCTTTCGCCGACGGCACCGCTGCAACATTGATGCCGTCGTCGCGGTCCGCGAGCCGCAACCAGCGGGCCAGGCAGGACTCGGACACACCGAAGTCCTTCGCGACCTGCCGCACCGACGTCTCGCCCTTCCGGGCGACCGCGATCACATCACGGCGGAACTCTTCCGGATACGCCTTCACCATGGCGCACATCCTTCCAGCAGGAGCCAACGCCCCTACCTGTTAGGAGTCAACCAAACCTGCAGCAGTCCCAAATTTGGTCGAGACGGTGTCCTGTTGGGGTATACCGCAGCGCCACAGTCGCGGCTGGCTGTGCGCCTGTGGCTCTAGGGTCCCCCTCAAGCCTTCGCCACACATCTGTGCGCTGATCTAGAGCTTCAGCGGCGCAACACGGTGGCGAGGCCCAGTGGGGACCGACGTGAAGGCTTGCGCTTCGCAGCGCACACTCGAGGAACAGGCGAGTGGGCCTGGCACACCAGATCCGACGCGCCGTGGCTTACCCGCTGCCAAAGAGGAGGCAGCCACGGCGCGGAGTCGTGCACACAGGAGAGTGCACCAGAGACGCACCAAAGACGCTCCTCAAAAGAAGAAAACCCCCGCGTGAACGGGGGTTTTCTATGGCGGTACCGGTGGGATTTGAACCCACGGTGGAGTTGCCCCCACACATGTTTTCGAGACATGATCCTTCGGCCGCTCGGACACGGTACCGGGAAAGAGTTTACACGATCCAGGAGGCCCGTGATGA
>Ga0265797_10004425_pt1 | contig 21481 bp, 16 predicted proteins | sample P2T30metagenome_FD_192433 | JGI IMG/M metagenome (GOLD analysis project Ga0265797, IMG submission 192433) | Plant litter microbial communities from East Loma Ridge, Irvine, California - P2 T30 | ecosystem: Environmental > Terrestrial > Plant litter > Unclassified | place: USA: California...
GCGCATCCAGGCCATCCAGGTCCATTGCGCGGGCTGGAACACCAGCGCCAGGCCGAGGAACAGGACGACCACGTGGCGCGGACGCTCGGCCAGGCCGGGCCAGCGTGCCAGGGCCATCGACAGGCCGGCGCTCAATACCGTCAGCGGCACCGCGTACTCGAGGAACCAGGTGGCCAGCAGGGCCGGGTAGTGGCTGTCGACGCCGCCGCGCAGGTTGTCGCTGTAGGTCTGCAGGGCGCCGAGTGCGCTGATCGCGGTCCACAGCAGCACGGCGAGGGCGACCGTTTTCGCGGCGGATGCCGGTGCGGCGGGGGAGAGGGGGAAGCGGTCCTTCATCGGCAAAAGTATAGCAGCGGCGCTCAAGGCAAAAACGGCGCGCTGGCCGCGGCCATCCCACGGAACGGGTGTTTCGTCCCGGCGCTGCTGCCGGTGCGTGCACGGCGCTGCAGAATCGGTGCTCCATCACGCATCGGGAGCACTCTTGAAACGACTGATCCTTGCACTATTCCTTACGCTCTGCCTGGGCGCCGCCAGCGCCGCGCCCTACCAGCTCGACGCCACCGAGGTGCGCGACATCCATTCGGCCGGCCTGAAGCGCGACTACCAGCTGCTGGTGGCGCTGCCCGAATCGTATGCGTCATCGAAGCGCCGCTACCCGGTGCTGTTCGTCACCGACGCCAACTACGCGTTTCCAGTGGCGCGCGCCATCGCCTCGCGGCTGGCGAAACACGCCGGCATGGAAGAGGTGATCGTGGTCGGCCTGTCGTATGCGCGCGGCGACACGCCGGGCGACAGCCGGCGCCGCGACTACACCCCGAGCACGCCGCGCGGGCACACCTACCAATCGGACATGCCGGGCCGCGCGCCCGCCTTTGGCGAAGCCGCTGCGTATGGCCGCTTCATCGCCAGCGAGGTGTTCCCGCTGATTGCCGCGGGCTACCGCGCCGACATGCGGCGCAAGGCCTTCGTCGGCCACTCCTACGGCAGCCTGCTCGGGCTGGAACTGCTGCTGACGCGGCCCGCCACCTTCGAGCACTACATCCTCGGCAGTCCCTCGCTGTGGTTCGACCGCGGCGTGATGTTCGCGCGCGAGGCGGCCTATGCCAGGGCGCAGCGCGACCTGCCGGCCTCGGTCTACTTCGGCATCGGGGCGCGCGAGACGCTGGCGCCGGGCAAGCGCCGTTCGCGCTCGGAAGAAGAGGCCGACATGGTCGCCGACCTGAAGGAGTTCGACGCCGCGCTGCAGGGCCGCCGCTATCCCGGCCTGCGCATCCGGCTCGAGGTCTTCCCCGGGGAAGACCACGCCAGCGTCTTCCCCTTCCTGTTCACCCGCGGCCTGCGCGCCTGGCTCGATAAGGCGCCCTAAGGCTGCAAGCAGCTGCGGTCACAGCTGCTGGTGTCAGTCTGTCGATTGCGGCGTGATCGATTTGGCGACCTTGCCTTGTTCGTCCAGCATCTGGATCTCGGCCTTGCCGTCGGCCGATACCGCTAGCAGCATCCGCACCCGGCCCCTGGCATCCTTCAACTGCAATGCCGAGCCCTTGGCGCCGGTGTTGCCGAGCCAGATGCGGTTCTCTCAGACGGCCCTGGCCGGGCAGCGCCTTCCAGCAGGCTCCTTGCTGCCCCCCGCTGTTGGGTTTATTGGGCTCGCAGGAAGGTTTTCAGTTCGTCCTGGAAGCGGGTGGGCTGGTCCCACATGATGAAGTGGGCGCTGTCGGGGATGCGGGTCAGGGTCAGCTGCTTCACGGGGGAATAGGCGCCCTTGTAGGCGGCGTCGAACTGGGCGGGCGGGATCGTCACCGTCTTCGGCTGGACGTACAGCACCGTCAGCGGCGCCGTGATCCGCGGCAGTTCCGGGATCAGGTTGGTGACGATCAGCTCGCGCATGGCGCGGCTGCCGACGCCCGGGTCGCTGGCCAGCACGTCGTCGGTGGCGCCGGCGCGCATCGACGCGGTGTCGACCATGCCGGCGATCGTGCCGCTCGCTTCCTCCTTGCGCAGCTCGGGCGCGGCGGCGGCGCGCAGGCGGGCGGCGGCCACGGCGTCGCCGACGGCCGCCACCTTGTCGGGCGAAGCGCCCGGGCCGGCGAAGAACATGCCGAGGTAGGGGAACATGTCGACCACCATCAAACGAGACACGGTGTCCGGATGGCGCGCGGCCAGCATCAGGCCGATGGTGCCGCCCATCGAGTGGCCGACCACGGCCGGCCGCCCCAGCTTCGCTTCCTGGATGTAGCGGGCGATTTCCTCGGCCACCGGTGCGGCCACCGGCCCCTCCTTGTTGGCGCCCGGCGCCTGGCCGGCGAAGCCCGCCACCTGCACCAGGTGGTAGCGGTAACCCGGCACCGCGGCCACGGTCGAGGCCCAGGCGCGCGGCGAGGAGTTCAGGCCCGGGATCAGCACCACGTCCGGGCCCGTGCCTTCGGTGCGCACGCTGATGCGCTCCGAGGCGAAGGGCGCGGCAAAGGCGCTGGCCAGGGGCAGGGCGGCGCCGGCCAGCAGGGCGGCGGCGATGAAGGTGAGGCGCGACGACAAGGTGAAACCCATACGGCTCCCGGATTGTGTGGTGGTGGCCATGCCGATGCCGGCAATCAATCTTGAACAGTGTCGGGTATTTTTATTGTTTCAGCAACGCATTATCGATATGCATGCGGCGCAAGCGGCCAGCGGCAAGCTGCCAGCGGCGGCCAGCGGCGGCAAAAGCCGGGAAGGGCGCGGGGCGATCCGCTAGAATGTCGCCATTTCCCCATCCAGGCAGACCATCATGACTCAGGACGAACTCAAGCAAGCCGTGGCACGCGCCGCCATCGACTACGTGGTCGACGGCGAAATCATCGGCGTGGGCACCGGCTCGACGGCCAATTTCTTCATCGACGAACTGGCGCGTATCAAGGACCGCATCAAGGGCACCGTCGCCTCGTCGGAAGCGACGGCAGCGCGCCTGCGCGGCCACGGCATCCCCGTGTTCGACCTGAACGAGGTCGAATCGATCGCCGTCTACATCGACGGCGCCGACGAGATCACCGAGGCGGGCGCGATGATCAAGGGCGGCGGCGCGGCGCTCACGCGCGAGAAGATCGTGGCCTCGGTCTCGAAGCAGTTTGTCTGCATCGCCGACGGCTCGAAGCTGGTGCCGGCGCTGGGCGCCTTCCCGCTGCCGGTCGAAGTGATCCCGATGGCGCGCGCGGCCGTGGTCCGCCAGCTCGCGGCCCTGGGCGGCCAGCCGCGCCTGCGCACAAAGGCCGGCGGCCTCGACGCCTTCATCACCGACAACGGCGGCGAGATCATCGACGTGGCCGGCCTCGAGATCGCCGATCCGGTGGCGCTGGAAACGCAGATCAACGGCATCGTCGGCGTGATCGCCGTCGGCCTGTTCGCCCAGCGCGGCGCCAACGTCTGCCTGCTCGGCACCGCCGACGGCGTGAAGACCCTGTCCTTCTGATCCTGACCCTTCCTGATTCGGAGACGCGATGAAACGACTGCTGGCGTTGACAGCCCTGGTCCTGCTGGGTGGGTGCGCGATGTTCAAGTCCAGGCCTTTGCCGGCGCCGACGGCCACGATGGAAACGGCGGCGCGGCCCGCCGGCCTGGTCGACGCCGGCGGCGCGCCGATCGAGCGTGTACCGTACCGCGTTGGCGTGTCCTCGGCCACGGTCGAGCAGCTGGCGCGCCAGCATGCCTGCACCGGCACCGGCGGCGCCGGCCTGGTGACGGCCGAGGGTCCGATCGAGGTCTATCGCATGCAATGTGCTGATGGCAGGGTGTTCATGGCGCGCTGCGAACTGCGCCAGTGCCGCAAGATGTAGTCTCGATCCGGCCGTTTGCCGCCTGGCGGCGGCCCGGCGCAAGTGCGGGCGAATCGTGTATATTGTCGGATTTTGCTGACTACCCAGTCACTTTTCGACGCGCTTGCCTGGCTGCGCCGGCTCTTTCCAGACCATCATGACCGCACTTACCGCCCCTCTCGACCGGGTCGATCCGCACCGGATCCATTTGCAGCGTTTCCTGTTGCTGTGCCTCTTCCTTTGCTATCCGCTCGCGCGCATGGTGCCGGTGGACTGGGGCTGGGAAAACGGCGTGGTCGAGAATACCCAGGTCGTGGTGCTGCTGTCGGGCCTGTTGTTCGCCTGCCGCGCCTGGCTCCGTGGGCCGAAGGACGATGCGGCCATGCTGGCGCTGAGCGCGATCCCGATCTGGATGCTCCTGGCCGGCCGCGAAATGAGCTGGGGCGCGGTCTTCCTGCCGCCGCTGGGCTTTGGCCCGGATGGCCCGATCTATTCGTCCAAGATCCTTCCCTACCGCCCGCTGGTGCCTGTCATCGGCGGCTTGCTGCTGCTCGCGTCGCTGGCGATTGGCTGGCGCAACGGCGTGCACCGCCACCTGAAGCGCATCATCGCGCAGCGCCGCTTCCCCTGGCTGTGCGTCGTCATCGTGCTGGGCGCGGCGCTCGGCTCGACCATCGGCGAAGGCCACCTGCCGGCCTTTGCGCGCGATCTGGTCGGCCGCTCGGAAGTGCTGGAAGAAATGGCCGAGTGCGTCGGCTACCTGGCGATGGTGACGGCGCAGGGCGTGCTGCTGCGTTTCCAGGCACCGCTGAAGGCCGATGCGCGCCTGGCCGCGGCCGGCGTTGCCGACTGAGCGCTCGACTCCCTACCGCTCGATTCAATGACTGTTTCTTTCGCCTGGCTTGAGCGGGCCGATCCGCATCGGGTCCACTTGCAGCGCTGCCTGCTGCTCGGCGTCTTCCTCTGTTATCCGCTATCGCGCTCCATTCCGCTGGACTGGGGCTGGGAGAACGGCATCGTCGAAAACGCCCAGGTGGCCGTGCTGCTGGCGGGCCTGGCGTTTGCCGCCATCGCCTGGCGCCGCGGGCCGCGCGGCGGCGCCGCCATGCTGGGCCTGTGCGTGATGCCGGTCTGGTTTCTGCTGGCCAGCCGCGAACTCAGCTGGGGCGCCGTGTTCCTGCCGCCGCTGGGCTTCGGGCCGGAAGGGCCGGTGTATTCGTCGCGCGTGCTGGCTTACCGGCCGCTGTCGGAGCTGGTGGGTTACGTGGCGCTGCTGGTGGCGCAGGGTGTGGTGTTGCGTTACCGGGTGCCGGTACCACAGCGCGAACGCGAACTCGCGTAGGTGGGCTCAGGAGCCTGCGCGGCCCGGCCCACCCTGCATCAGGCGGTCGGCGGCACGTAGCCCATTGCCTGGTCGGCGCCTTCGCCGAAGAAATGCTTTTCCATCTGCGCGGCCAGGTACTTGCGGGCGCGGTCGTCGGCCAGGTTCAGGCGGTTTTCGTTGATCAGCATGGTCTGGTGCTTCAGCCATGCCTGCCAGGCTTCCTTCGACACCGACAGGTACAGCTTTTTGCCCATTTCGCCTGGCACGGGCGGGAAGTCCAGGCCTTCGGCTTCCTTGTTGAGTTTGATGCAATTGACGGTGCGGGCCATGGTTCTGCTCCTGAATCTGAATGAAGTAAAACCGGGATTATAAAGTCTTGATGAAAATCTGACTCTTGCGCTGCCAGTTGTACATGTGGGCGCGGTCCTTCGGCAGGTCGTCGACGGTGGCTGGCTGGAAGCCGCGCTTCTTGAACCAGTGCGCGGTGCGCGTGGTCAGCACGAACAGTTTGGTGAGCCCGGCGGCGCGCGCGCGGTTTTCCATGTGCTTCAAAATGCGCTCGCCGTCGCCCTGGGCCTGGACGTCGGGGTTCACCGTCAGGCAGGCCATTTCGCCCATCTTCGATTCCGGGAACGGATACAGGGCGGCGCAGCCGAAGATCACGCCATCGTGCTCGATGACCGAGAACTGGTCGATCTCGCGTTCGATCAGTTCGCGGCCGCGATACACCAGCGTGCCGTCGGCTTCCAGCGGTTCGATCAGCTTGATAATTCCGCCGACGTCCTCAATTGTGGCCTGGCGCAGGCTTTCCAGGTTCTCGTGGCTGATCATGGTGCCCACGCCGTCGTGGGTGAACAGTTCGAGCAGGGCCGAGCCGTCCATCTGGAAGGGCACGATGTGGGCGCGGTCGACGCCGCTGTTGCAGGCCTTGATGGCGTGCTGCAGGTAGAACGATGCGTCCGACGGCAGGAAGCCCGCCTGCAGCACGGCTTCGGCCTGGTGCGAGGACAGTTCGCGGATCTCGGCGCCGGCGGCGTCGAGCATCATCGGCGTTTCGGTAATGTAGATCAGCTTGTCGGCGTGCAGGGCCACGGCGGCCGACGCGGCCACGTCTTCCATGGTGAGGTTGAACACCTCGCCGGTCGGCGAAAAGCCGAGTGGGGACAGCAGCACCAGGTTGTCCTCGGTCTGCAGGATCGGGGCGATCTTGTCGGCCGCGATCTTGCGCGTCATGCCGGTCAGTTCGAAGTCGACGCCGTCGATCACGCCGAGCGGACGGGCGACCACGAAGTTGCCCGATACGATGCTGATCTGGGCGTTCGACATCGGCGTGTTCGGCAAGCCCTGGCTGAAGGCCGCCTCGATGTCGAGACGCAGTTCGCCCGCGGCTTCCTTGGCGCATTCCATGGCGGCGGTATCGGTGATGCGGATGCCGTTGTGGAAGCGGCCCTCGACATTGCGCAGGCCCAGCTGCTCGGCCACCTGCGGCCGCGAACCGTGCACCAGCACGATGCGGATGCCGAGTGCGACCAGCAGCGACAGGTCTTGCGCCAGCACCGGCAGGGCGCCGGCGGCCACGAGTTCACCCGGGAAGGCCACGACAAACGTCTTGCCGCCAAATGCATGAATATACGGCGCGACAGAGCGCAGCCACTGGACGAATTGGGTAGGGTTTTCCATTTGCCGCATTATAATTCGCTGCGCGACTTGCGCACCAAATACCTCGTAAAAACAATGTCTGAACAGAGTAACAAGCCTTCGCCGGACGCGGCGCGCGCAGCATCTTCCCAAGCTCAATCGAACCCTGCGCGCGAACGCGCTCAGGGCGAGTTGCGGGCGCCGATGACGCAGACGCCGGACGGGCGTTTGCAGACGAAAGGCGAGCGCCGGCATGCGGGCGAGGGCGGTGCGCAAGGCAAGCAGGCTGAGGGCCGCACGCAGCGTGCGCCGCGGCCGCAGAAGGAACGCAGCGTGCAGGACAAACCGGTGCAGGATGGGCAGCCGCGCGAGCCGCGTCCACCGCGCCAGCCGCAAGGCGAGCGCGCGCCGCGCGTACGCAATCCGCTACCGCCGATCACCTATCCCGAGGACCTGCCGGTATCGGGGCGCCGCGCCGAAATCGCCAAGGCGCTGACCGAACACCAGGTCGTCATCGTGTCGGGCGAAACCGGTTCAGGCAAGACGACCCAGTTACCCAAGATCTGCCTGGAGCTGGGCCGCGGCGAGAACGCGCTGATCGGCCACACCCAGCCGCGCCGCATCGCGGCGTCGTCCACCGCCAAGCGCATCGCGCAGGAACTCGGCTCGCCGCTGGGCGAGCACGTGGGCTTCAAGGTGCGCTTCAACGACACGCTGCAGCCTGGCGCCTCGGTCAAGCTGATGACCGACGGTATCCTGCTGGCCGAAACCCAGACCGATCCGCTCCTGCGCGCCTACGACACCATCATCATCGATGAAGCGCACGAACGCAGCCTGAACATCGACTTCCTGCTCGGCTACCTGAAGCAGCTGCTGCCGCGCCGTCCGGACCTGAAAATCATCATCACCTCGGCGACCATCGATGCCGAACGTTTTGCGCGCCACTTCGCGCAAGAGGGCAAGCCGGCGGTGCCGGTCATCGAGGTCTCGGGCCGCCTGTACAAGGTGGAGGTGCGTTACCGTCCGGTCGACCGCGACCCTGTGGTGGCGGGCGGCGGCGTCGACAACAAGCCCGCGCAAGGTGGGAAAAAACCTGCCCAGCAAGCCCGCGACAAGCGCGACTTGATGGATGCCGTGGTCGATGGCGTTGATGAACTGTGCCGCCTGGGGCAGGGCGACGTGCTGGTGTTCCTGCCGGGCGAGCGCGAGATCCGCGACTGCGCCGAGGCGCTGCGCAAGCACCATCCGCCGCATGTCGAGATCCTGCCGCTGTTCGCGCGGCTGTCGGTGGAAGAGCAGGACAAGGTATTCCGCACCACGAATGCGCGCCGCATCGTCCTGGCCACCAACGTGGCCGAGACCTCGCTGACCGTGCCTGGCATCCGCTACGTGGTCGACGCCGGCCTGGCGCGCGTAAAACGCTACAGCTTCCGCAACAAGGTCGAGCAGCTGCAGGTGGAGCCGATTGCGCAGTCGGCGGCGAACCAGCGCGCCGGCCGCTGCGGCCGCGTGGCCGACGGCGTCTGCATCCGCTTGTACGAGGAAGACGATTTCCTGCAGCGCCCCAAATTTACCGAGCCGGAAATCTTGCGCTCGTCGCTGGCGGCCGTCATCCTGCGCATGAAGTCGCTGCACCTGGCGGATGTCGAGACCTTCCCCTTCATCGAGCCGCCGCAAGGCCGCGCGATCGCCGACGGCTACCAGCTGCTGCAGGAAGTCGGCGCGGTCGACGACACCAACGAACTGACGCCGCTCGGCCGCAAGCTGGCGAGGTTACCGCTCGACCCGCGCGTGGGCCGCATGATCCTGGCCGCCGTCGACAACGACTGCCTGAACGAGATGCTGGTCATCGCCTCGGCCCTGTCGGTGCAGGACCCGCGCGACCGGCCGATGGAATACCAGCAGCAGGCCGACGAAAAGCACAAGAAGTTCGCCGACGAGAAGTCCGAGTTCAACAGCTACCTGAAGATCTGGGCCTGGTTCGAGGACGCCATCGCGCACAAGAAGTCGAACCGCCTGCTGCAGGAGAACTGCCGCGCCAACTTCCTGTCGCAGGTGCGCCTGCGCGAATGGCGCGACGTGCACTCGCAACTGCTGACCATCGTGCGCGAGCAGGGCTGGCGCCTGAACGCGGCGGCCGCCACCTATGATCAACTCCACCTGGCGCTGCTCACCGGCCTCCTGGGGAACATCGGCTTCAAGGGCGAGGACGAGCCGGGCGCAGGCTACCTGGGCGCGCGCGGCATCAAGTTCCATGTGTGGCCGGGGTCCTCGCTGGTGAAAAAGCCCGGCAAGTGGATCATGGCGGCGGAACTTGTCGAGACCACGCGCCTGTATGCGCGCACCGTGGCGCAGATCCAGCCGGAGTGGCTGGAAAAAATCGGCGGACACCTGTTGAAAAAGTCGTGGGGCGAGCCACGCTGGGAAAAGCGTCCGGCGCAGGTGAGCGCGCTGGAACGCGCGACCCTGTACGGTATCGTGGTCTACAGCGGACGGCGCATCAACTACGCGCTGCACAACGCGTATGAGGCGCGCGAGATCTTCATTCGCGACGCGCTGGTGGCTGGCGACTACGACACGCGCCAGCCCTTCTATGCGCACAACCTCAAATTGATCAAGGAGATCGAGAACCTCGAGCACAAGTCGCGCCGCCAGGACGTGCTGGTGGACGACCAGCTGATCGCAGCCTTCTACGACGCCGAGATTCCAAAGGACGTGGTGAACGGCGCCGGCTTCGAGAAGTGGTACAAGGATGCCTCCCGCGACAACCCCAAGCTCCTGTACCTGAACCGCGAAGAATTGATGCGCCATGAGGCGGCCGGCGTCACCACCGAGCTGTTCCCGAAGACGATGAACGTCACCGGCATCGAAATGGGCTTGTCCTACCACTTCGAGCCGGGCAGCGTGCGCGATGGCGTGACGCTTGCCGTGCCGCTGTTCGCGCTGAACCAGATTCCGCAGGAGCGCGCGGCCTGGCTGGTGCCGGGCATGCTCAAGGAGCGCGTTCACCTGATGCTCAAGTCCCTGCCGCAAAAGCTGCGCCGCCACTGCGTGCCGCTGCCGGATTACGCGGCGCGTTTCGTCGAGCGCATCCATGCGGCGAATGTGTTCGGACGGGGCGACCTGGTCGAGGTGCTGATTGCGGATGTGCGCGCCGAGACCGGCGTGAACGTGCTGACCGGCGACTTCAAACTGGAGACCTTGCCGGCCCACCTGTTCATGAACTTCAAGGTGATCGACGAGCATGGGCGCCAGCTCGACATGGGACGCAACCTGGCGTCGCTGCAGGCCGAGCTGGGCGCCCAGGCGCGCGAAAGCTTCCAGAAGATGGCGGAGGCGGCGCCGGCTGCGGTAGGGGCGATGCGGCCGAATGTCGCGACGCCGGCGGCCTGGGGCAAGGGCAAGGCGCAGGCCGCGCCGCTGGCGCCGGCTGCTGCGCCCGCGCCAGTGGCGGGCAAAGGGAAGGGTGGCACTGCACCGGCGGCTGCCGCTGCGCCTGCGCCGGCGGTCAGCCAGCACACCGGCTTGACGGCCTGGAGCTTTGGCGAGCTGCCGGAGCTACTCGAAATCAAGCAGGGCAAGCTGACGCTGATCGGCTTCCCGGCCCTGGTCGACAAGGGCAGCCACTGCGACATCGAGGTCTTCGACGATCCAAACGTGGCGGCGCGCACCCACCGCATCGGCCTGCGCCGCCTGTTCGCGCTGCAGTTGAAGGACCAGCTTAAGTTTGCCGAGAAGAACATCCCCGGTTTGCAGGGCATGGGCATGCAGTTCATGACGGTAGGCTCGCAGGAAGAGCTGCGCGACCAGATCATCCAGAAGGCGATCGACATCGCCTGCTTGCAGGACCCGCTGCCGCATGATGCCGCGTCGTTCAACAAGCGCAAGGACGAGGGCAAGGGGCGCATCGGCTTGCTGATCAACGAGATCGCGCGGCTGGTGGGGTCGATCCTGGCCGAGTTCCATGGCATGCCGAAGCGGCTCAATGGGCTGGCGGCGCCGGTGGCGGCCGACATGCAGGCGCAGTTGCAGGGCCTGGTGCACAAGCGTTTCATTGCCGATAACGAGTACAGCCAGCTGGCGCACTTCCCGCGCTACCTGAAGGCGATGAACGTGCGCCTGGAAAAGCTGCGCGGCAATCCCTCGCGCGATGCGCAGTTGATGGCGGAGTGGCAGAACGCGGCCAGCCAGTACCAGCGCATTGTCAAACAGCCGGGCAAGAGCCTGGACCCGCGCATGACGGAGTACCGCTGGATGCTGGAAGAGCTGCGCGTGTCGCTGTTTGCGCAGGAGTTGCGGACGCCGATGCCGGTGTCGGCCAAGCGGCTGCAAAAAGTGTGGGAGTCGATGATTCGCTAAGGCCTTGGCAGCGCAGCGAGGCGCTAACATCGGCCAGCGGCCTGAAGCGTACGGGGGGCACCCCCGTGGCCACGCGGTTACATGCTCATCCGGCGTCCGCGGCCTGGACGATTCGCCCCGGAAGGCTGCCGATATTGTTGGCGCGAACTCGGCGCTTCGGGATGTTGCGTTGGTGTAATGCGGCCAACGTTACCGTTATGCGCCAACGCTGATCATCGTTACGCGTGGGCACGGAGTGCCTTGCGCGGCCCGGCCCACCCTAAGGTTGAGGCCGGTGACTTGCGGATCTGCCGGCTGGCCTCAACCGATATTGCTGCCCCTGATCTTGCTCAGGTCCTTGTCGTCGCCGAGGTTGCCTGGCCGCGGGTCGATGCTGCCGCCACCGCCGGTGCCCAGCGCCGAGTCGTCGGCGATGCCGCTGCCAACCGCGCCGCCGCCCGCGCCGCCCAGGCCGCCGCCCGCGCCGCCCAGGCCGCCGCCCGCGCCGCCCAGGCCGCCGCCCGCGCCCATGCTCGAGGCAGAGCCGCTCAGGCCGCCGACCGTGCCGCTCATCATCACGCCCGGGCCCATGGTCGGGGCGCCGCTGCGGGCCGGGTCGGTGCCGTAGAAGCTGTGGATCTGGTTGGCCCAGGTGACGTCGGCCATGTCGGGCCAGGAATCCTTGTTGAAGCCGGGTGCGGTTTTCAGGCGCTCTTTTTCCACGTTCAGCACGAAGCGCTTGTTGGCGGTGTCCAGGTGCAGGGCCTGCCAGGGCACGGCGAACAGTTTCTCGCCCATGCCGAGGAAGCCGCCAAAGGCGAGCACCGCGTAGGCCACCTGGCCGGTGTTCATGTCGAGCATGATTTCCTTGATGTCGCCGAGGTTCTCTTCCATGCCGTTGACGACGTTGTCGCCAATCAGCGTGTCGGCCCCCATCAGCGAAGGGCCGGGACCGGCGCCGCCGGTGTCCTTGTACATCCCATACTTGTCACGATCTGCGTAGCCCATGTCGTTCTCCCTGGTCTGTCGTGGATATGCCTGCAAGTGCCGCCTATCGAGGATAGGAGCAGGTCTTGCGCCAGCCATGATATGGCTCAATCGTGCCAGGGCGCGCGCGTTTGCCTGTCACGCCGCTGTCATCGCTGCATGCCTACACTAGCGTTATGCGCGCTGGCGCACAGAAGAAACTCGACTGTGTAGTTATTCTGCCAAGTAATGTTTCGGAGGCTAAAGAGATGACTGTCACATCCCGCTGCAACCACCCAGGTCCGCTGGGTAAACTGATTCCGACCCGCTCGATCTCGTCGCTGCTGTCGCGCCTGCTGCGCAAGCGCTGAGCACCGCCAGGCCAGCACGGGCCAGCCGCGCCAGGACGCTTGTCCCGCGCGGCCATCTCTGCTTTTATCGCCGCCGCGGCGCTTATGGATTGCCCGCGCCGCCCGCCACGCCGTACACCTGCCCGGTCGTATAGCTTGACTCGTCCGCCGCCAGGGTGACAAACGCCAGTGCCAGTTCGGCCGGCTGGCCCGGGCGTCCCATCGGCGACTCTTCCCCGAACTTCTTCAGGTTTTCCGGCGTCTGCCCGCCGCATACCTGCAACGGCGTCCAGATCGGCCCCGGCGCGATCGCGTTCACGCGGATGCCTTTCTTGCCCAGTTGCTTGGCCAGCGACTTGGTGAAGGCTACCTGGGCCGACTTGGTCGACGCGTAATCCAGCAAATTTTCCGAAGGGCTGTAGGCCTGCACCGAAGCCGTGTTGATGATGCAGCTGCCCTGTTTCAGGTGCGGAATCGCCGCCTTGGTGATCCAGAACATCGCATACACATTGGTCTTGAAGGTCCAGTCGAACTGTTCGGTCGTCAGGTCGAGGATGGAATCGTGCGACTGCTGGCGCGCCGCGTTGTTGACCAGGATATCGAGCCCGCCCAGCTGGCGCACCGCCTCGCCCACCAGCTTGCGGCAAAAGGCTTCGTCGCGGATATCGCCGGGGATCGCCACCGCCTTGCGGCCGGCGTCCTGGATCAGCTTGACCACTTCGCGCGCATCGGCTTCCTCGGCCGGCAGGTAGTTGATGGCGACGTCGGCGCCTTCGCGCGCAAAGGCGATCACGGCGGCGCGGCCGATGCCGGAGTCGCCGCCGGTGACCAGGGCCTTGCGGCCAGCCAGGCGGCCGCTGCCGCGGTAGGTGGTTTCGCCATGGTCGGGGCGCGGGTTCATCTTGCTGGCCAGCGCGGGCCAGGGCTGGGACTGGACCGCGAAGGGCGGCTTCGGATAGCGCGCGGCGGCATCCTTGGCGCGGCCGGCGGGCGGCTGGCCCGGCGCGGCGTCGGCGCCCTGGGCCAGGGCGGACGAGGTGGTGGCGGCGGCCGCCGTTGCGGCGATGCCGGTGGCGACGGTGCTGACGAAGCGGCGGCGCGCTGGCTGTGCGTCATCGAGCGGTTTCTTGTCGTTCGAATCCATGTGGGCTCCTGGTTGGTGGAAGGTGTGCCGCGACCCTGGGGTGCCGGCGGCTGTGACCGATGGTAGCGATTCCCGGCAGAGGACGGCATACGGTAGAAGCCACGCCGATGCGCAGCGAGCCGATGGGGTAAACTCAGGGGCTCAGCAACAAGCAGACGGCAAGCAGTGAAACGAATAACGGTCATCGCGGCGCTGGCAGGCGCCGTTCTCGTGGGCGGCGGTGCAGCCTGGTATGTCACGAACAGCGGCGACGCCAGCGCACCGCGCCGCGCCTTGCTCCCGCTGCCGGAGGCGGCAACCCAGCCATCGTGGACGGCGCGCGTGACGCCGCTGGCCGGCGATGGCCAGAACGGCATCGTGGATGGCCCTGGCGCCAGCCGCTTCAGCGACCCCTTCGGCGTGGCGGTCGATGTGAAGGGCAACGTCTTCGTTGCCGATGGCGGCGACAGCAACCGCATCCGCCGCATCGGCGCCGATGGCGTGGTCGGCACCTATGCCGGCGGGCGCGAAGGCTTTGCCGACGGCATGCGCGAAGCCGCCGCCTTCAACACCCCTTCCGCGCTGGCGCTGGACCGCGCCGGCAACCTGTATGTGGCCGATACCGGCAACCACGCGATCCGCAAGATCGCGCGCGACGGCAGCGTGACGACGCTCGCCGGCGACGGCCAGCCTGGCTACCTCGATGGCATCGGCCGCGCGGCGCGCTTCAACGGCCCGGTGGGCATTGCGGTCGACAGGGATGGCAACGTCTTCGTGGCCGATACCTACAACGACCGCATCCGCCGCATCGCCCCGGACGGCATGGTCACCACGGTGGCCGGGAATGGCCAGCCGGGCAGCACCGATGGCGTGGCCGCAGCGGCTGGCTTCGACACGCCGGTCGGCATCGCGGTCGACAAGGCGGGCACGCTGTTCGTGGCCGATACCGGCAACAACGCGATCCGCCGCATCGGCGTGGACGGCATGGTGAGCACCATTGCGGCGCCGATACCGGGAGAACCGAAGCCGGTGCTGACCCGTCCCGCAGGACTGGCGCTCACAAAGGACGGCTACCTGTACGTGTCCAGCGGTGCGGGCGGGCGCATCGTCCAGATCGCGCCGGACTGGACCTACCATGCGCTGCCGGATGCCGACCGTCCGCCGGCAATCAGCTACGGCAGCGACGGCACGGTGCGTTTGTTCGGACCGCGCGGCATCGCCGTGCGCCGCGACGGCAGCCTGGTGGTGGCCGATGCCCAGGCGCTGCGCGTGTTCTCGCTGGCCGCGCCCCGTGCGGGCGAAGCGGCGCCCCAGCCCTTGCCGGCGGCGCCGGTAACGCGTGCCGCGCCGATGCCCTGGCCGGTCGGCCCGCAAGGCGAGGTGCACGAAGTGGTCGGCGTGATGGGCGAGGTGCGCGGCAGCTACGACGGCGAGAGCCGCCACCACTTCCACGCCGGCCTCGACATCCGCGCCGACGTCGGTGCGCGCGTGCTGGCCATCGTGCCGTCGAAGGTCGGCGATCCTTATCCGAACTGGGCGTTTGGCAACCTGGTGGAAGGCATGAGCGTCGGGCCGCTGTCGTACATCCACATGCGCGTGGGGCGCGAGAGCAACGGCAAGGCGCTCGATCCGCGCTTCCACCTGCTGCTCGACGCGCGCGGCAAGCCGGAACGCGTGCGCGTGCAGCGCGGCACCCGCTTCGCGGTGGGCGATGCGCTCGGCACCATCAACGCGATGGCGCACGTGCACATGGAGCATTACCCGGCCGGCGCGCCCTCGAATCCGCTGCTGCTGCCGTTTGTCGGCCTGCGCGACACGATCGCGCCGACCATCAACGGCATCGCGCTGTACGACGGCGGCGGGCGGCGCATCAAGGCCGCGCGCAAAGGCGAGCCGCTGCGCATCGAGCGCGCGCTGGGGGATGTGAACATCGTGGTCGATGCCTACGACCAGATGGACGGCAACCTGGCGCGCCGGCGTTTGGGCTTGTACAAGCTGGGTTACCAGGTGCTGCATGCCGATGGCAGGCCGGTGGCGGGGTACGAGCAAGCCTTGATTACCCAGGTCTACGACCGCTTGCCGCGCGAGCAGGAGGCGGTGAAGCTGATGTATGCCGACAGCAGCGGGATCACGGTGTACGGCAGCAAGGCGACGCGCTTTGCGTATGCGGTGAGTAATACGCTGCAGGGCGGGCAGGCGCTACCGGGGAGCTGGAAGGTGAGTGGCCTGGCGCCGGGGGAGTATGTGTTGCGGGTGCATGCCGCGGATTATGCGGGGCTGGTGGCGACGCAAGGGCGGGATGTGGCGGTGACGGTGGAATAGCGATTGGCCACACGCCGCATGGCGTGTGGGCACGGGGCGCCCACCCTACGGATGCGTGCACCTGTGGCCGATGCGATCGTAGGGTGGGCGCTCCCGTGCCCACGCGTTCGATGATCAGCCCAGCAGCTTCAGCCCCGGCGGCAAGGCTTCGCCCAGCATCCGCGTCTCGCTGGCCTGGTCCAGCTCCACCACCTCGCGCACCATCGCCGTCCACGACGAGGGCGCGCCGGTCGCCGCCAGGCGCCGCAGCACGTCAAGCCGCACCGGCTCCGCCACATCGCGCGACCTGTCGCCCGTCATGCGCGCGATGTGGGTCGCGGCAAACCCCGCCGGCTCGATCTTCTTCCAGTCCAGCTTCAGCAATGTGCCCAGCCACTCCTCGGCCGCCGCGACCGGCGCCACCTCGTGCGCGCTGCCGTGGAAGGACTGGCGCGCGCCGACCCGGCCCAGCGCCCACAAGTAACGCGTGTAGGTCGCCGCCGTTTTCGCATCGAGCTTCGCGCCGGCCGACGGAATCGCCACGATCTGCGCCATCATCCAGTTGCCGATCTCCGCCTTGTACGCCGACGGTATCCGTTCCAGCGAGGCGCCCAGGCGCAGCATGTCTTCTTCGCTGCCGTCGACCAGGGTAATTGGCCGCTTGCCGCGTTCGGACGCATCGGCCTGCAGGTTGAAGGCGAAGTCGTCGAGCAAGCGCAGTTGCGCTTCGGTGTCCAGGCCGCCGGCGACGCGGCGCCACAGCGTCCACCATTCGGCGCGCACCTGGCTGTCCTTGTGGTACTGCACGCCGGTCTCGAATAGCGCCCATAGCTGTTCGATGCGCCAGCCGTCGAGCGGGTGGCCGAAGCCGGGGCGCAGGCTGTAGCCGGCCAGGTTCAGCCAGGCGCGTTCGTGCTCGGCCGAGCGGCGCCGGCCCTTGGCGCGCTCCATCAGGGCGTCGAACAAGCGCCGCAGCAGGGGCGTGGTCCAGGCTTCGCGCCGGCCCAGCAGGTGTTCCAGGCTGGCGCGCAGCTGGCGCACTTCCTTCGGGTCGACCTGTTTCGAGCGGGTGCCGAAGATGCGGTCGATCCTGTCCAGCGCGGCGTCGAGCTGCGCCGGCAGCGATGCCTCTTCCGGCGCTTCCAGGATGTCGCCGCCCTCAGGCTCGCGCAGCTGGAAGGCCAGCTGCCAGCGCTGGCCATCGGCGGCCACGCAATGCACCTCGAGCGAACCGACCTCGCTCAGCGTGGCGGCCAGCTGCACCGGGATGTCGCTGAGGGCCGCGGCGCCGGGCGCGGCGCGCAGCACGGTGGCGATCGGCGGCAGGCGCACCACGTCATTCGCAGGAAGCTCGACCAGCGCGCCCGGCTGCGGCGCCTGGCCGGCATCGGCAATCGTCGACACCAGGTGGAAGCGCACCGGGCGTCCCAGGCGCAGCGCGAAGGTGCGGTCAAGCAGGCGCACTTCGCTGGCGGCCGGTGTCCCGCGCGGCAGCAGGCAGACCGCGCGCAGGGCGCCGCCGCTGGCCCGCTCGCCTTCCAGCAGCAGGTAGTAGCTGCGCGCCGCGCCGCTTTCGATGGCGGGCGCCTGGCCCTGGCGCGCCAGCGAATAGGCGACGCCGCCGCGCGCCACGGCCACGTCCGGGTTCTCGTTGTGCAGGACGGTCAGTGGTGCGCCGCGCCAGCACGCCAGCACTTCATGCAAGCGCTCGGCCAGCGCCGCGCCACGGAACACGCCGCCGTTCAGCAGCAGGGTGTCCGGCACCGGCAACGATGCGTCGTCGGCGGGCAAGCCGAGCGCTGCGCGTGCCGCTGGCGCGTGCTGGCGCAGGAAGCCCGCCAGGTGGCGCGTGACGGCCGGGTCGCTCGCATACGGCAGGCCGAATTCGACGATGCCGGCACGGGCGCGGCGTGCGCCTTCCTGCTCTGGGTTGAGCGGGAAGAAGCCGTCCAGCACGACGCGTTCGATGTCCTCGCGGCGCAGGTCGGCCTTGCGGCTGGCGCCGATCAGGCGCGAACCGGAACCGAGCAGGGTGACGCTGACAAGCTCCGGCGCATCGGGCGCCAGCAGCTCTTCCTTCGCGGCGCGGCAGCGTTCGGTCAGCTGGGCCAGGCGCGCGGCCGACAAGCGCTCGCGTGGCGCGCTGTCGCCAGCTGCTTCGTTCATGCGCGCTTCGACCAGATGGGCCAGGGCGAGGTCCATGTTGTCGCCGCCGAGGATCAGGTGATTGCCGACGCCGATACGGGTCAGCGCCGGTTCGCCATCGACCAGTTCGACCTTCACCAAACTGAAATCGGTGGTGCCGCCGCCGACGTCGGCTACCAGTACCAGCCGCGTTGCGGCCAGGTCTTGCGCCAGGGTCGCACGATGGCGGTACAGCCAGTCGTACAAGGCGGCCTGCGGTTCTTCCAGCAGGCGCAGGTGCGGCAAGCCGGCCAGGCGGGCCGCCTCCAGCGTCAGCGCACGCGCGCCTTCGTCGAACGAGGCCGGTACGGTCAGTACCAGTTCCTGCTGGTCGAGCGGGTGTGCCGGGAAACGGGTATGCCAGTTGGCGCGCAGGTGGGCCAGGTAGCTGGCGCTGGCCGCCACCGGCGACACCTTCGGCACCTCGGGCTCGGCGCCCCAGGGCAGGATCGCCGCCATGCGGTCGACGCCGGGATGCGAGAGCCAGCTCTTGGCGCTGGCCACCAGCCGGCCCGGCGTCGCGGCGCCGAGATGGCGCGCCAGGCGCCCGACGGCCACTTGCGCGACGCCAGCCACGTCAGGCTGCAGCCAGGGCAGCTGCAGGTCGCCGCGCGCCAGTTCACCCTCGAACGGGTGGTAGCGGTTCGAGGGCAGCAGCGGCGCCGCGGCCACTTCGCCCGGCGCCACGAGTTGATCGATCAGGAATAATTCAACCCCGGACGCGCCGGGCGCCGCATAAGCCAGCACCGTATTCGTGGTGCCGAGGTCGATGCTGACCAGCCAGGGTTTCACTGCTTGATCACTGGCTATCGGAATGACGAACGTCGAACTCGACCTTCCAGCGCTGGCCTTGCGGCGACAGCGCGGCCAGTTCCAGCGTGCCCGCCTCGGTGGCCAGCGCGTGCAGCTTCACCTGCACCACGTCGCCCGGCGTGCGGCCCTCGAGCGGCAGCGTGGCCTGGATCTCGTTCATCTCCTGCAGTTCGTCCGGGCCCCAGAAGTCGAGGATGTCGCCGATCGCATCCTGCCGGCGCGTGGTGGAGCCGAAGAAGCGGAAGTGCACCGGCTCGCCGACCACCAGGCCGAATTCCTGGCCCGGCAGTTCGAGTTCGCTGCCTTCCTCCATGCCGAACGGCGCCACGCACAGGGCCTGGATCGGCGGCTCCATGCCGGGAATCGCCGGCATCGACGACTCCACGCCCACGTAGTAGGAACGCGCGGTGCCGCCGCGGATGCGCACGCCGCCGCCGCGCCGCGCGTAGCTGTAGTAGGCCGCGCCACGGGCAACGGCCAGGTCGAGGTCGGCGCCTTCGAGCATGCGCGCCGGCTCCGCGCCTTCCATGTACAGCCAGTCGTTGATGGTGTCCATCACGCGCTGGGCCAGGAGTTCGGATTTGAACACGCCGCCGTTGAACAGCACCGCACTTGGATGCAGGAAGGTGTGCTCGGCGCTGACGCGGCCGGCAAAACCCTCGAGTTCGGCGGTGGCGCCGGCCTGGCGCGCGAGGAAAGCACTCAGGTGCTTGGTGATCGCCGCGTCCTGGGCATACGGCAGGCCGAGCTGCGTCAGGCCGGCGCGGGTACGCGTGGCCGGACGGGCGGAGGCGTCCACGCGCGGGAAGAAGCCATCGGTAATGAAGGCGGTGACTTCCTCGCGCGTGAGTTCGGTGCGGATCGAGCCGCCGATGAGTTTCGAGCCGCGGCTCGGCACCACGATCGGCCAGGTGGTCGCATTGGCGTCGGCCAGCAGGTGTTCTTTCGCGGCGCGGCAGCCGTAGGTCAGGGCGCGCATCTGCCAGGCGTCGAGCTGGGTGCCGTTGGCGGCGAGCTTGCGCGCCACCAGGTGCGCCAGCGCCAGGTCCATGTTGTCGCCGCCGAGCAGGATGTGGTCGCCCACGGCCACGCGGTGCGGTTCCAGCTTGCCGTCGCGTTCGAGGATGGCGATCAGCGAAAAGTCGCTGGTGCCGCCGCCCACGTCCACCACCAGCACGATGTCGCCGGCCTTGACTTGCTTGCGCCAGGCGCCGTTGCTGCCCTGGATCCAGCTGTACAGGGCGGCCTGCGGTTCTTCGAGCAGGGTGGCGGAGGTATAGCCGGCATTGCGCGCCGCTTCCGCCGTCAGTTCGCGTGCGCCCGGATCGAAGGAGGCGGGAATGGTCACCGTCACCTGCTGCTGGTCGAACGGCGCTTCCGGATGCGCGTGGTCCCAGGCGCGGCGCAGGTGGGCGAGGTAGCGGGTGGAGGCTTCCAGCGGCGAGACGCGCGTGACTTCTTCCGGCGCGTCGGACGGCAGGATGGCGGCGCGGCGGTCGACGCCAGGGTGGCACAGCCAGCTCTTGGCCGACGAGACCAGGCGGATCGGCGTGGTGGCGCCGCGGCTGCGCGCCATCTCGCCAGCGACAGCCGTTTCACCTTCAGTCGACCATGGCAAGGCCAGTTCGCCCGGCGCCAGTTCGTCCGGATGCGGCAGGTAGAGGAAGGAGGGCAGCAGCGGCAGCGCCTCGACGGTGCCGGGGGCGCTCAGCTGCGGCACCGGCAGCACGCCGTGCGCGGTGGTTTCGCCGTCGCTGGCTTCGAGGTCGACATACGACAGGGCGCTGTGCGTGGTGCCCAGGTCGATGCCGATGGCGTAGCGCGCGCTCACAGTTCCACCTCGGCCGGGGCGATGATGCTGGCGTCGTGTTCCTTGGCCAGCTGCGGCAGGCGCACATCGGTCGCGCGCCAGCCGCGGTGCGACAGCGTGCCCTTGAATGGCGCCTTGCCGACCACGTTGCCGGTCAGGCGCACGCTGGCGGCGTCGAAACCTTCTTCCAGCGTCACGCGCGCGCCTTCGGCTTCGCTGCGCACCGGCGCGATGGTGAAGTGGTCCTTCAGGACGCGGGCGCAGCCTTCGTGCACCACGCGCGCGGCGGCGCCGATGTCGGCGTCGGCATAGCTGGCCAGGTTTTCGTTGGCGAAGTCGATCAGGCGCGCTTCGCGCTGCAGCAGGGTCAAGAGCTGCAGGGCCGATTCCGGCGTGTTTACGCGCAACGGCGCTGGGGGCGGCGCGACGGGGGCAGGCGCGGGAGCCGGTGCAGGGGCGGGCGCAGCCGGCGCGGCGGCCACGGGGCCGACACCGTCATCGCGCACGCGCGCGGCAAATTCGGCATCGCCGGCGGTCTTGAAAAAGGCGCCGAAGGCGAGCGACAGGCGGCTCCAGAAGCCTGGCAGTTGGGTCGGTGTAGTCATTCTTGGTGTTCTGTAGGGTGAAGGACGGGCGCGCTGTCAGACAGCATCTGGCCCGGTCCGAAAACGCGAATGATACCAGTTCGACCATGGGTGGCGCACGCAGGCCCGGGTATCCGTTTTCGGCCCGGCGCGCCTGCCGAATCCCATTGACTTTATCTTCTGTTTGTTCTTTAATTTCTGTCATAACAGAAAAGAGAGAAAATCATGGATATCAGCCCGACCGCACAGAAATTCATCCTGCACT
>Ga0265797_10004426_pt1 | contig 21480 bp, 23 predicted proteins | sample P2T30metagenome_FD_192433 | JGI IMG/M metagenome (GOLD analysis project Ga0265797, IMG submission 192433) | Plant litter microbial communities from East Loma Ridge, Irvine, California - P2 T30 | ecosystem: Environmental > Terrestrial > Plant litter > Unclassified | place: USA: California...
AATTCAAGAGATTCATCATGATGCTGAACACAAACTAGATCGTTTTCTGTTCTCCTCGCACATGTCTGTGTGATGGTTCACGTCTCAATGCCACGCAGCCTTGACTTCCCGGCCTTTCCCCTGGCAGGTGGTGTGCAGTGTCTCGGGGGTGGGTACCGTCGACACGGGAATGGCGGCCATGGTAGTACGACCTTGTGGTCGAGACAGGCTTAATCATGCCTGTTCGTCCTGATAGTGTGTACGGTGGTGTCGTTGGTGCCCAAGCACGAAGGCCCGACTCGTCGACCTGGAGGTAGATTTTTAGCGAGGCGGGTAGGTGCAGTGAGCAACTGGAGTGAGACTGAGGTCGTGCAGACCCCCAGACAACTTCACGATCGTGTTACCAAATTGCCCTGGGAGTCCGAAGGAAGTGACTAGGAGCTGGTGCTGCTCTGCGTTGCCAACCCAGCCGCAGATCCCGGCAGACTGCAGTGCGCTTGAGCTGCAACAGCTTGCAAAAGCACTTGGGATCGCCCTCAATGGCCTATCAGCCCGCAGGCTTACGGGCCCAGCCTTGCACGTGCAGCCTGCTGACATGCGCCTTTTGACGCCACTCGAGCTTGTCCCGAAGCCCATTGATGTGGGAGTAGCTAGCTCAGTGCAATTCACGCGGTTACAGGCATCGGGTCGGGAGCTCACCTTAGGTGGGCGCCTGTTGTCGAGTTTAAGCCAACCTCGTTAGTTGGCGTCGTACCACCATCGGCTGGCATGAATATCGCTTGTTAGCGGTGTCCTTCTAGAAGCACCTTAACCCGATTTCTGAGACGCAGTCGGTCCGGCTGGTATCTCCCGCTCGTGAAGTGACGTCCTTCTAATCCATGGTCGTGGACGTACCAACGAGCAGGAGTCCAGTGATCAGAGCCACAGCCCCTGGAAACCATGTGGTGTTGCCACACTTCGGCTTGAAACGCTGCACGCGCATGCCACTTCACGCGCCCGATTCGACGCCGCCGTCCAGGAACAGGTTTCAGCGTTCCTCAGCCTGGGTTTCCCGTGACCCAAGACAAAACAGCGCGCTCGTGCTCGGTGGCGGCGACACTGCGTGCGGGATGGGCAATTTTCTGATGTGATTCTAGAATACCATGGATTCAAGCCTAAGCCCTGTGGTTCGGGCCGTTTGGCACTCGTTTTGAGAGGCGCTGATATTGTGCTCATGCAGGTACTGCCGGAATGGCTATCGAAATGTTCTGATCGTAATATCGTCAGCCGATCATTCTGGGTCTCGCAATGTCACACGCCCAATAAAGCGGTCTGTATATTGACGGTTGAGCAAACATAGACTTGGGCATGAACATTGGAGTGCCCGTCACATCTGCGCTTGCCGGAAGTGTTCTGGCTTGCGTATTGACAGCTGTTACTCGCCTATCCTGTGCGACCAATTTTGAAGCTTATTTTGCTAGAACCAGCAATAATAGCAGCGCTTGGACCGGAAGTATGAGAATTCGAGTCCTCGTATTGAACATAGACTCCACTTCGAAATATGAAGAGAGTGGTTATTGGATCCAGAAGAAAGACGATCGACGAGGAAAGGGACGGTCGGATCCACAGCATTGACAATAAAATCCTGCTCGTCATCCTGCGGTACATGCTCATGCGAGATGCGCTCCAAGAGGCATGGACGAGGACGACGACACTAGCAGGTGCAAAGATAGCGAGCGACAAGGTGACGGCCACCCAATGAAGAGCTATGTGCATGACCATGTCGGGAACGACACCGAGGCCTTCGCGTCTCGTGTGAAGGAACTTGCAGCAAACACAAGTGAGCTCTTCACTCCACCAGAATGTGGCCTCTTCGTATAGGCGTGCGCGTCAGCCTTGCAGATCTTCTGTCAACAAGGAGTTTGTTGCATTGGCGGCACATTTGTTGAAAGCACACATGTGCAGACAAGTGCTTGAGCGACTGTATCCTGTCAGGGAAGCGTCATTCTCCATGTTGTGCAGCCTAAGTTTTGACCTCACCTCATATACGCTAAACGCACTTGCCAGGAGCGTACTCCGACAAAACAGTTGCCTCCTCGAGATCTGTCGTTTCTCGATGGGCCACTGGGCTGCCTTTAGCAATGCCAAAGTGGAGAATATTAATAGGCAGTACAGCCATATAATTGAATGTGCCTGAAGGCGTCAGGTGACAGCTTGCTGCTCACTGGAAGATGTTGAGCCCAAACAATAATTTGATAGTAAGAAGAGGCTTACCTGGAGTATCCGGCTATGGGCAATGGTCTACCATCCCAAGGTCGTCTTGCCTCGCTTGCAAGGCCGCAAGATTGAAGCACAACCTCGAAGAGTCCGCATGCGCCATCACAAGGTAGACATGTCGTCACAAAAAGTGTCCCATGACCTCGTGCATCATCGCCCTTGCGTGTTCCACCCGTTGAGCCGCGGTCTTTGACTGTGCGACGGGTGGAACATGCGATGGTCCGTCTCTGTGGTACTGTGTGTGGTCACGTCGGGCACCCCGTGAATTGTTTTCGTCTCTTTTGGCGAACTTTTGCCATCGAGTGTATACTCCCGAGGTTTGAGACGGACCTGGTTCCTGTGCGCAGATGTGAGGAGTCGGGGTGTCGTACCAGTGAACGGTAACATCCTATAGTCTCAGCAACACTAGCTCGGTACTTTCCTAGGCCGAGAGTTGTGCAGTACCTTAGAAGCCGTTCAGCCGAGGAAGGCATATCACTAGCATCAAGACCCTAAAATGCAAGTCGTGCTACTGCGAGAGTTTCAATGGATGCATATAGCGACGGGACGACGGGCTTGGCGATGGAGTGACGAGTTCGAAAGCGAACCAAACAACTTTTCAGTACCTACACATTCCTGTGGTATAACCATACAAACACCAACGCCTTGCTAGCTCATCCACACTGAGCGTATCATTTCCAGGTCGTTGATCGGACTTTACGCCGAGCCATTGGCCTTCTCCATGTTGGGTCCGAGCTTCTCTCTGCGAGCAGCGACAGCGGAGGCCAACTCAGCGAGCACCTTCTCAGTGTCCTCCCAACCAATGCAGGCATCAGTGATCGAAACACCGTACTTGAGACCAGCCTTGCCTTCGGCAGGCACCTTCTGTGCACCCTCGTTGATGTTCGACTCGATCATCACACCCATGATCGCAGTCTCGCCGGCACGCATCTGAGTGGCAAGGTCCGCTGCAACCTTGGGCTGGTTCTTGTGGTCTTTGTTGGAGTTGCCGTGCGAGCAGTCGACCATGAAACGCGGGCGAAGATTCTTGGCTTCCAGGGCCTTCTTGCACTCGGCGATGGAGTCCTTGTCGTAGTTGGTGCCCTTCTTGCCACCGCGGAGGATGACGAAGCAGTCGTCGTTACCGGCGGTGCCGACGATAGCGACGTTGCCCGGCTTAGTGACGGAAAGGAAGTGGTGAGGGTGCTTGACAGAGCCAATGGCGTCAACGGCCACGCCGAGAGTGCCGTCAGTGCCGTTCTTGAAACCGACAGGGAAAGAGAGACCAGATGCCAATTCACGGTGGACCTGAGACTCGGTTGTGCGAGCGCCAACAGCACCGACTGAGAGCAGATCGGCGGTGTACTGAGGGCTGATAGTGTCCAGCATCTCACTGGCCAAAGGCATGCCCTTGGTGGTCAAATCAAGGAACATCTGTCTCGCCGTGCGAAGACCCTTGTTGATGTTGAAAGTGTTGTCGATGTCGGGGTCGTTGATCAGGCCCTTCCAGCCGACAGTAGTCCTAGGCTTCTCAAGGTAGCTCCTCATCACAATGAGCAAGTCATCCTCGTACTTCTTCTTGAGCTCGAGAAGGCGGTCGCAGTATTCCAATGCCATGGCAGGGTCGTGGATCGAGCAAGGACCAATGACAACCATAAGCCTCCTCTTCTCGTCCACGCCGTGTACGACCTCAACAGCCTCTTTGCGGGAGCTCACGACAGTCTCTCTTGACTTGTCTGTCTGGCGGATTTCATGCTGGAGGAGATCGGGAGGAGTCAAGGGAGTCATGCCGCGGATGCGCCAATCCTCGACACTGTTCTGGTCGCCGACCGACTTGTTTGGGAAGAAGAACTGCATACATTGTTAGCAACATGTCAACCATAAATTGTTCCATTAATTGTTGAGGACGTGTGCCAGCGTTTGGAGCGAAGGATGAGTTCGTACCTCAGCCATGATGAAGGTGATATTCGCAAGCTACGAACGATCAGTGAGACTGTGAGAGAATGAACCAAAGGATCAAGAACAGGGACAAAGGTTTGGGCCAGACTACAAAAATAAATACGACCCAATGCACGCAGGATGACTCTGACTGGAATCCAAGACCCCTCAATGGCCAGCGGCGAACGCCTCAGCGCGCAATGACGTGAGCTTCGAGAGGAAACGCGCCGACAGAAAGGCCGTCCTCGCAGTCAAACATCTCGTATACGAACTTGAGCTCTCGGCGCCAATATCTCCACCGCTACAACCATGAACGCGCTCGTTGGGTATGGCAGCAGTGACGAGGAAGAAGAAGATGTTCTGCCTCAAAGACCAGCCAAGGTAGGAATATGCTAGTACCACAACACTGCGAAGACGCGGGTGCCTACTAATGACATGTGAACGCTAGATAGCGAAGCTCGACCACAATGCGCCGGACCACCTGACTGCTTCTCTAAAGAGTGAGAATACCCAGAAATCACCCAAGAGCACCGCGATTGACCGCGTAACAGCACCAACCGCCCATCCAGAAGCGCACATCGAAACCCAGCCTCTGAAGGCCTCGACACCAACACCACCACCACCTCCTCAAGATGCCGCACCACAAGGCCCAGCACCAGGCCCAACAATACCACCCACAAACCCAGCCCTACCCCTAGACGAAACCTCAGCCACCGCCTCAGCCCCCTCCAACGACCCTCCCTTCTCACCCTACACCTTCACACGCCAGCGCCTCCGCGAGCTCACCATGCCTCCGGTCCCCAACTTCGACATCCCCGACGCGCCGCCCCCACCCGCGCAAAACAGCGAAGAAGCAGCGACTCTCGCCGCAGTCGCGAAGCAGTTCGAGCGGTTCCTCGAACTGAAAAAGCAGGGTGTGCATTTCAACGAGCGCTTGCAGAATTCCACTTCGCTGCGGAATCCGAGCTTGCTGCCGAAGTTGATGGCTTTTGCGGAGATTACGGAGGAGGATTGTTATAAGACTACGTTACCGGCGGAGCTCGCGGTGCCGTCGAAGTGGCCGGAGGACTGCTATGTGGAGAGCTTGGTTAAGCAGAATGAAAGGAGGGAGAAGAAGAGGCTGGCGGAGAGGGAAAAGCTGGAGTTTGTGCCGGCGCAAGCGAATGAAGGCAGTGGGAAGTCTACGCCGAATGAGGGCAAAAGGAGCAAGTTCGATAAAAGATGACAAGAGTTTCCGGAAATAATGCTCTGATACAGTCGGTCATATTCTATGTAATCCTATCACTCGTGAAACTTTTTGTGCGTCGATGCTTTCGACTGCTTAAAGAGAAGCTCAGTTCTTCAGGGCACCCTCAGGGAGAGTGGCGACCTTGTCGTTGAACAGCTTCTCGGCCTGCTTCCAGACGCGGACGTTTTGCCAGTCCTTGAGACCGAGCAGACTGGGGAGCAAATCTGCGCTGAAGGCCTCGGATGCCTCGCGGGGCAGCAGACTGGGCAGGTGGTCGATGCTGATGACGCTCAGCGGCAGACCGTTGCTGCCCTCAGGGAGGGACACTGGTACTGTGGGCTCGCTGAAGGTGGTGTTGATGTCGTAGATGGGGATGGGGTTGTGGGGGTTGGTGGTGTCGCAGGAGACGTCACAGACGACGCTCAGGCGGCGAGACTCAGCAGACAGCGACTTGGCGTCGATGAAGGGAGGGATCTTGGCGGAGAGGTAGATGCAGTTGACGAAGACATCAGACTCAATGATCTCCTGGTAAGGGCCAGGCTTGGCGGTGGTCTCCTGGATATCCCACTTGATGATGTCTTCGAGACCGGCGCGGACGCAAAGGTCGACGGCACCACGGCCGCAACGACCGAGAGCGCCGATGACGAGGACGCGAGGGTAGTGGCCGGCCTGTGCCTTGCCTTCCTCGACAGCCTTCTTCACATCATCGATGAGGAGGTGCTCGTTCTCGTAGCTGGAGACGCTGGGAAGAGGCTTGTCCTTGCCGTTCTTGAGCTGCCAGGCCCATGTGAGGAGTGCAAGGGCGGCGCCAGCGAAGCCAGCGTGGTAGCCGAATGCTGCAACACGGCGTCCGTTCTCGTCCTCAAGGAACTCAAGGTCAAGAAGAGTTCCCTTGCCCTTGGGGAAACGGCTGAGGACGGTGTCCCAACCACCCTGGTTCTTGTAGCCTACATGGTGTCAGTATCGAACGTGGAGGCGTTCTAGAAAGATTTGACACGGGAAAACGAACAGTGTGCAAATTGAACGTGCTACCTCAAGTCAGTCTTTAAGATCATGTGGCGGGGATTGTTAATAGAACGAACAGTGTGCTTCAGAGGGAAAGTTTCCTCTGGCAGTTCCTTGAGACCAATAACAATGTGGTCGCTAGGAGCGTCGACCCATGAGCCGGTAGGGACGAGAGATGCACCAGTGCCCTCGTACTCTGAGTCTGGGAAAATGCTCAATGGCGACTTCTCGACATTGACTGTGTAGCCGGCATCGACGAGCTTCTTAGCGATCGTAGGCGTGATAGCCGTACGGTGCTCAAGAGGCTTGGTCTCTGCGCGGACGTGGAGGATGTTTGATGGCATGATGTGAGATGTATGTGTATGTGTATTGATCAATCTAGAAATCAACTGAACGCGTTCAATGGTCTGCTCAAGTAGCCTCCGACTTCGCCAGATGCGTCATATGAGCGCGGGCCAAAAAATCGACCTTCGGACGGATGTGAGTCGTGGACCCTTGGCCAGACGAAAGAGGCAAGCGCGATCGGGTCGTGCCTTCCCGTGCTAGCTGCAGTCTGAGCGTCCCCGCGGCAGTGCGAGGAAATAAAACTCGCGCGCGCTCTGCCTGATCTTTTGCTTTCCTTTCTTTACGAACAACGCAAACAATCAACACTGCCTTTAAAAGCATTTTCGAATCGAGAGCCGCTTCGCGCGATGCTCCATGACGACGAAAACCGTCTGTGCTAGTGGAGAACGACTTTTCAGAGGATCTTGGGTGCCGTCCGCTCCTCGTCTTTTCGACAATGGAGTAGAGGGCAATGATCAGCTGTACAGTCCCTTTTTTGAGACAATCCTTTCGCTTGTGAGCATATGTATTTGTGTGCACGCGAGCTTGTGTAAGCAGATATGCTGTGCTATGTAGTACTTGCATATCTTCTGCACGTCGAATTTGCTCGCGGGATTGAAATATCCGAAGTAGCGAATTGCTTAGTCGTGTGCTTTGGTGACTGCTTTTGTTTTGATAGCATCCGGCCAAATGGACATATGCCCCAAGTGATTTCAGACCTACTGCTGTGCTGTAAGCATTTGCGGTGGTGGAATCGAGGCACGATCTCGGCGCCGCCGGGCTGACAAGGCAAGATACATGTACCTGCAGCCGTTGCTGACACAAAGTCGCCACGGGTCGGCACAACCTAACTAATTTGTAAGGTATCGTCGTTAATTAAGCTGGCGAGAAGACCATGGAACGCTGCATGTGTGATAGCGACGATAGATGTATCGAGCGTCTTTGTATATATCAGTCAAGGTCCATAACTTGTACCACGTCATCGAACTTCTGTATGCTGATAACAGAGCACTCCCAGCAAATATGGTCAGAAGGAAGCAACGATCCTGGTATGCCCATTAACAGACTCTCAAGCTATGTTTGGGTTCATTAAACTGACCACTCCCAGTCACCAGTGCCGTGCCCGTCACTTAAGATGCGATATGCAGCAACCAACCTGCGGCCACTGTCGCCGTGGAGCTAGGAACTGTAGCAAAGAGTCTGACCATGTTATACTGGGTGATAACAATGTGGGCATGGTTCGTCGAAGGACCCGATATGACCTCAGTTTCAATGAAGACCAAACGTGGATAGGCCTGCCTCCAGGTACGCAAAAGTTGAAACCATTGGAAAGATCAACATCACGCCGAATGACAGATCTCTCGAGATACGCGAAACTGATTACTAAATTGTTTGCACAGTCACCTTTACTGGTGGATCGTTCCCAATCGTAGATGTTGGTCACATCTCCTCGAATGATCTAGCGAGCGAGAACGTGAATCACGGCAGAGACTTTTCTATGTCGAACTTGAGCCCACCGGCGCGCACCACCCCGGAACAGATATACGAGGCGTCAATTCATACTGAACTGGGACCTAGTTCGATTACGCTTGACCCTACACTGTCACGCCGTCCCAGTAACACGCTTTGGCCTTTCAAGACTCAGCAAGAAGCTGCTCTGATGAGATACTACGTTACCGATCTGACTCCATGGTTCGATCATTCAGACACCATCAAGCACTTCGGCTCGGTGTTGCCCACTCTGGCCGTCACATGTCCTCCGCTGCTCAATGCCATATTTGCAATAGCTTCCCAACACCTCAGCTTGATGGGTAAACGTGACAGCTCCATTAGTCTCCACTACCAGGACGAGTGCTTCCGCACGCTACTTCCAGACTTCAAGACTAAAGCATTCGAAGCACCTATGCTAGCCGCCGTGAGCATTATACGCATCACCGTACATATGACTAGTAGGTATCATGGCTTCAGCAGCTCTGCATTGATCAGAAACCTAACCTGGCTTAGACCGCCCACCCAACCAGGCTGGCATTCACGACACAGTCCTCAATGGCTTTCTAGGCCTCGACATATTGGTCGATGCGTGGCGCCAAAATCCGTCGTCCACCCTACATGCAGCTCTCTTCATGAATGCGTTGCGCTTGTACATTCACGTTGCTCTGGTGAACAAACGACCTTTGCCGCAGGCGATTCCCAGCTGCTGTCTTACATCGAGTATCTGTCCAGATCCTACAGATCCACGGGTGATCAACGCTCGCATCACAATTCTTGTTGCGAGGGTCCTGGACTACTGCTATGATCATGAGCCGAAGACGCAGCAAAGATGGCAAGGGCTGTATGATGATCTAGCCGAATGGAAGACCAACTTGCCTGCCTCGTTCCAGCCGATGCTGGAGACACTTGCCAATGCTGATCAGCCTTTTGGGAATATACTGTTTGCTAACGACGTTCATGGTATGTGGAAATGAGGAGTCGAGATTTACTATTTCTCAAGCTTTACTGAAACCAAGTATAGCAGCGTCTCACCAATACCTTAGCCTCGCGAAGCAGCTGCTCATCAATCATACTCCGAGCCGTGAGGAGCACTTGATGGTACCACTCGATCAGAGTGAGCAACAAGTCGAAACCATCCACCTCCTCCGCCGCGCATGTGCCGTTGCCGAATCCCATACCGACGCAATGGGAATCGTGTTGATGAGCACATTACCTATTCTTGCATGTAAGGATTCGAGATTTCCCATAGAATGCCGACGTCTGGAACCTTGCTGACTTGTCCAGACGGCCATTTATTGCAAGACCGAGAGTCCCAAATGCGAGCTCTGGCAATTCTGCAGAAGGCGCAGAGTAATTTTGCAGCACTCACACCGCCTGGTACCAACGACAGACTGCGGAAGGACTGGAGATGGGCCGATGGTTCAATGGATGCGATGTGACGCTGGGCTTACTTGTGTTGTTATTGTTCAATTGGTAGAGCGGCTAGACGGTATAGATGTATAGACTTAGAGAACGTTTTGAGTTGGAACGATCGGACTTGGAGATCACCAACTCTGCTTCACCATACTTTTCGTACTTACGTCCACAAGGCCACCCAACTATCTACAGACTTCTCGTCCATTCGAAATGTCAATCTCATGTCCGGTCTGATATCTTCGAATATGCTCGACAATGATCCCTGTCGCCCCGCAGTCTTGGCGTGTTTTCTCACTCTAATCGCGTCGCGTGTTGGATGACGACAGACTCGTTTTGGCTGCTGTCTGGTTCTACTGTGAAACATTTCACGACACAATACACCAACCGCGGCATCTTGTCCCAATGGTGGCCTGTCCAATATGCGACAAGCCTGTCAAAGAGACAGACATAAATAGACACCTCGACTCCGATTGCCAATCCTTCATCGAGGAACCATCACCTCCGTCAACAGCTCAGACCCAATCCAAATCGAAAACCGCCAGCTTCTTCTCGACACCCGCTGCAAAAAGATCCAGTAGCTTCAAGGAGTCTCATGCCGGCTCGTCGCCTCTGGTCAATGGACACAGTAGCACACAGCAGACTCCCTCTGCGAGACCTCCCCCACCGCCATCCTTCTCGACTCAACCTGTCAATGGCACCAAACGTCCGACCTCAGACGACGACCGCCCAAATCCACTAGAGCAGAAAGCGAAAAAGTTGAAGAAAAGCCATGCACCGCTAGCGGAACGTATGCGACCTACATCGCTGGATGAGGTGGCTGGACAAGAGCTTGTGGGACCAAATGGAGTGCTTCGAGGCTTGATCGTCACGGACAGAGTTCCTTCGATGATTTTGTGGGGAGGGCCGGGGACAGGAAAGACCACAATCGCACGGCTGATTGCGCAGACGGCTGGCTGTCGGTTTGTGGAAATCAACAGTACATCGAGTGGTGTCGGCGAGTGCAAGAGGTTGTTCGACGAAGCGAAGAATGAAGCTCGTCTTACAGGACGGAAGACCATCATCTTTTGCGATGAGATACACAGGTTCAGCAAAAGTCAGCAGGACGTGTTCCTTGCGCCTGTTGAGGCAGGGCAAGTCACGCTCATTGGAGCTACAACAGAGAATCCTAGCTTCAAAGTTGTGAATGCGCTGTTAAGCCGTTGCAGGACATTCACGCTGGCTAAATTGGAAGACACCGACATTTTTGAGATACTCAAGCGAGCATTGTTCAGAGAAATCCCTGAACTTTCCCCTTCGTCGTCTGCCAGCCCGCAGTCATCTGAAGAGCCAGCTTCCAACTCTTCACCTGCTAACAGCCACCACCTGCTTGTCGAATCGGACTTCTCTCTACTTCACTATCTCGCTGGATTCTCGTCTGGTGATGCACGAACTGCTCTCAACCTCTTAGAGCTAGCGATCGATCTTACAACTAACCCCACTACAACCACCGAGAGCATAAAAGCAGCTTTGACACAAACCCTTGTCTACGACCGCGCAGGCGACCAGCACTACGACACAATATCAGCTTTCCACAAATCCGTCCGCGGCTCCAACGCAGACGCCGCGCTTTACTACTTGGCCCGCATGCTGCAGTCTGGCGAGGATCCATTGTTCATCGCTCGCCGGATGGTTGTGATGGCATCTGAGGATGTTGGTCTGGCCGACAATACCATGCTCTCACTCGCCACAGCAACGTACACCGCAGCTGAGAAGATTGGTATGCCTGAATGCCGCATCAGTCTCGGACACTGTGCTGTAGCATTGGCACTGGCGCCAAAATCTGTTCGCGCGTACCGTGGTCTGAACGCGGCTTACGGTGCTCTGAAAGAGCCTGGCGTTGCAGGTCTTCCAGTTCCAGTTCACTTACGCAATGCTCCAACGAAGTTGATGAAAGAGATTGGATACGGCGCGGAGTACAAGTATAACCCAGACTTTGCGAATGGACAGGTCAAGCAGGAGTATTTGCCAGATGGGTTGAGAGAAAGGACTTTCTTAGGTCAGTTGGACCTAGGCGAGAAGGTCGATCCAGAGTTCGAGCCAGAGGAACATGTGAACGGGGTGGCCCATGGCAAAACTGAAGAGTCCAAAGAGCCGTCCGAGCTAAAACCTGCAACCAAGAAGAAGGTCACGTGGAAACTTGATGAGGAACAGGACGAGGAAGACGAGGAGGAAGAAGATGGCTCAGCTCTTTTGTTGAACCCAGATGGCGACTGAACGACAAACTGCTGGAGAAGAGCTATTACCAGAGCAACGAGAATGCCACACATGCAGCGTTGAGACATAACAGGTCGACGTGCAATAGTATTGCTTAGACAGTCGGGAAGTGCAGCGCGCTGTGCCTGGGTCTTATGCCGCGAACCCGCCTGGAATGTTCCACCCGGAAATAACTCTACTTCGATCCAGCAAGGTATCTTACGAGCTGGCATACCATGTCTGGTGGATAGTACTATGCATTCCGCCGGCGCTGTGTGAGTATCCAATGGCGGCCGAAGAAAATGAGATGCCTGGGCGGACAAAAAATTGGATCATGGCGGGAAATCTGGTCCGCGACTAGGACTGGCGCAAAATGGAGAAAGTACTTTTAATTATTGGGGAAATGTCGAGTACTCTCGAAAGGCCTGATACAATGGGAGAAGATGCGGAGGAAGTGACAATAGCAGATGAACACACCGTATAGAGATGACCATAAAGGGAACATGAACTGAGAAGCACGATTGTAAGCCTCACCAGTCTATTGTTTTGGACGCCGTCATGGGAACTGTGACATTCCATTCATTGAATAATCGGAACCTCGGAGTTTTCTGCGATGCTACGAAAGCCATGTTCGACGATTCCACGTGTGAACCCAACCTTTGGGGCAATATCACGGCGTTTTAAGATCAATACTCGCGTCGCGTTCCCGTGACGCCTACTCCCTCACCGCTACCTGCATTACCTACATAAGGTATACGCACGATACTTCACAGCTGCAAGCTGATCACACAATACCAAATTCCTTTCTAATTCAACGCAATCATGAGGCTCACGGTCACTCTATCGCTCCTCGCGTCCCTTGCATTGACAGTCAGCTGTCAGGATCTCTTCCCTGTGAACGAGAAGGAAATGCAAATATGTCAGGAGAATGTAAAAGCTCATCATAAAAGATCCTCCCGCGAGATGCAGCTTAGCTGACATGGATTGTTAGGCCGGCAAAAGAGACATAGTTGTTGCTTCTAAAGATACTATCGACAAGTCAGTACAGACGATCGTACTGTGTTGATCGGCCGTCCTAGCTGACCGTTTTGTTCAGCTGCCAAGTAGACTGCGTGTTCGCACCTGATATCTTCGAATCGTACAATTCACCTAATGGTCAGCCCTGCTCTGGAGAAGGCGTTGTAGGAATGGGGAACTGCAAGGGAGGTGTTTGTAAACTGTAACATTGTTCCTGCGACTTATGTGTGGCGGAAAAACTGAATGGAAGATCACCTTGTGTGCTAGATACTAATATCGGACACACGAAACCTCGAAGTCCTTCTGCTATACCACTCCGAAACCGCGTGTTTATCGATCAACAGAGTGGTATATCCTAAGCAATATTGTGGAGCATTAAGGCGAACAGACGTGCTGCGGTCCGGCCACGCCGTATCGCTCACCGCAATTTGTATTGAGTACACATACAAAGCAACGATATTCCAGCGCTTCACTGCATCGCTTTAATCTTGTCATACATTTCAACTTCCACAAAATATCTTCTCGATCTCGACACGACCGAACATGAAGCTCGCCGTCACTCTACTCACGATCGCGTTACTGGCAACCACAATCTCTTCTCTAGAGACTTTCGCTCCATACCAGGATGATATGTCCGTCTGCGAAATAAACGTGAGAGCTTCACACAATCGCCTACCAGACGGAGATGCAGAGCACCTAATAATGAAGCAGTCCAACGGCAGAGAAGCAATCGCCGCGTGCAAAACTAGCATCAAAAAGTGAGTACAAAAGCGCCGGGTGTGTCGTCGCTCCTAACGTTTGTTCAGCTGCAAGATAACCTGCGAATACGAAGGTGCGATAGCCGAGACATACAACTCGCCAGACGGCCAAGATTGCGATGAGACTGGGTTATTATCAACGGGGAATTGTGAGGACGGCTCTTGTAGGCTTTCGTTGACGTAGATGGGAGACGACGTGGTTCGGAGTTTTACTTCGCCCAATTCGCAAGGAACAGGCACCCAAACAATCAAGACCTTGGCGCGGGAGTCCTGACGATTCAGATGTACATGTCTAAGCCCCTCAGCTTATGATTGACCCGTTCAGGCATTACATTCTATGAGCTTGGACAGCATGTTCATGGCAGTCTCCACCTTATCACCCAAAGAACTCGCCCTCAACAACTCCCTCCCAACTTCCGCCACTCTCCCAGACACGATGCATAAGCTTCCTTGCCCTCTTGACATGACACATTCCCCACCCCTCAACAGCCTCCAACCTATTTTCAAAGATCGCCCTATCAGCCTCCGTCTGCGCCTCGCAGCCTGCCGTGAACATCGCGAACAGCAAACAGCTCTCCGCACTAGAGCCCCGTCTGACTTTGCTCAAATTCTCAATGACTTTCGCCACGCAGTCTTGCACGTGAGGGTGCGAGTGCGGCAGATTGAGCACGCGCCGGGAGACGTGAATCATGCCCGCCCAGTGCGAAGCCTCATTCGTGGCGAAGATCTCAGCGATATCGCGCTCGCTCATGTCGCGGTATGTCAACGAGGGTGAGTCGCCCGGCGCAGAATGCATACAGCCACGGTAGACACAAGAGGCGCTCGCGGTCAGTCTGTTTTGCAGCTCGCGTGCTTTGCGCTCCACGGCCTCGGAAGGACGCCATTCGGGGCGTGGTTGGCGAGTGGTAGGGTCTATGCGTTCTTTGTCACAATCGGCTGCTAGCTCGGCGACTGCGGCGAGAAGAGCGATGCAACGGCCGGAGAAGCCGAAGAAGCAGTCGATTTTGAAGATCTCTTCGTCGTCGCGGTTCACGAGCCACAGGCCACCGCCGTCTTCGAGGTAGGCACCGTAGAGCGGTTGGTCGTGGCGACTGCCGCTTAGGCTGCCAAGGACGTCGAGGTAGGCGAACCAGCGTGAAAGGAAGAAGATAGCTTTATCACGGGCGCCGTTAGCTTTCTGTGCAAGGTGATGTAAGCCGCCAGTTGCGACAATCATCTGGCGTGCGACATGAAGGTGATTCTGCCACGATATAGGTACGGCAAATGTGTTTGGTGATATGATTTCGAGAGATGCGAGCATGATTGCAGTTGCCAGTGGTGCAAGCGATGAAGGATCGGCCGGGTCTGCAACGACTTGGGATGACGGTTCATTTAGTGCCTGCCTCAAGGCTGGCAAAACATCAGACATCCATTCTGCGATGCGATTTGCAGGCTCGGGATGGCCGAGTAGGCGAGAGCGGTGTGAGGCCGAAAACGCCAGCAGTAAATGGAGTAAGTGGTTGTTTCGGACCGCCATCTGAGGAAGCACGCCTCGCAGCGGATTCTCAGGACAATCATGAGGTACCATAATCCGGGCAGTGTGGTTCAAGAAGTGGTGGAAGTACAGCAAGTTGATTGGGTTATCAGTCAGCTCTCGTGGCAAAGGTTCCAGGGCACGTGGTATTTTGATCGCCACAGGTTGAGCGTAATATCCGCCAGGCTCGAACGCAATTTGTTTGGGATCCATGTCGCTGTCCGAGCTGACTTCTGATACAGCAGCACTGGTTCTCCGTAAGTCAGGGGAACGTGGCCCGATGGCTGCCATATCGTTGTTCCTTGGGATGTCAAGATCTGGCAAACCATGGTCGAAACCGTAAGCCCGCAAGCGACGGCTGTCAGAACTTGACCACGTGTAATCGGTGATATCTGAAGGATCGGATAGCAATGATTTGACCGACAGTCTGCGCAAATCAGGATGCTCATGAGAGACAGGTGCTGGTGCAGGCCCAGGATACGGAGATCCAGAATTTACGCTCGATCCTGGAGTAGCTGGTGTATTTACAATGCTGTTGATGCTGTGGGGTGTGAAGTAGTTGGAACCTGGAGTGTGCTCAGACTGAGCCGGGTACTGGGGCACTGCAAACACAGGGCTCTGATGGTTTGCGACCGGACTAGCCCTCGGACTCAATCTCGCTCGTTTGTTGCGGTGCTGTGGTGACCAACTGAAGTCATTAGGTGTTGATGTGGGAGGAGATCGCTCGGCTTGGCCATGCTCCATAAGAGAATTGAAGTGAGGTAGCGACTGTGTATGCTGTAAACTGGCCGGTCGCCGCGGGCCATTTTCGACTGCTGATCTAGGAGCTTGCGGTGGTGGTGGTTGCTGCGGGAATTGATATTGCTGCTGTGCGAGACGCAATCGAGGATCCAAATGCGCGGCGACAGCATCGCCACTGGGTGTGATGTCCGGAGTAGGCGGGAACGACTTGCGACTGCCATTACTGGGCGGTCGCTGCTGTCCCGCGGGCCCAGATGTCACAATGCGCTGAGCGGAGAAGACATGCTCGTGTCCTCCTCCATTTCGCGGCGAAGTGGCGACAGCCCCGGCGGTGGGATTGGGAGTCGCGACAAAAGTGAAGCCACCCGGATCCGCGCCATTCGCATCCTTGTCCTTGCGCGAACGCCCACCCCAGTTCAACCGGATGGAATAGTCGCATGTTTCGCCGGCCTTGGTGCAGTTCTGACACGATGGCTTCTCCTCGCCGCACTTGACCTTGCGCGCCTTACAAGGCCAGCATCCTGTGCGACTGCGCTTCTTGGGCTCTCCGGCGCCCTCTTTCTTCGGTCGCGGCATCCCTGCTGCGCGCGCCGGCTGTTCCTAAGCTCTTCCTGGGGATGTTTCTCGGTTCGTCCGGTTCCAGCTCCAATCGCCCGTCCAATATGTCCAGTGTCGTGTGACGCCTCGCCAGGGCCGAATTGAGCTCGTCACGACCGCATCGCGAGCGCGAAAGTATTTCGCTGAGGCTGCTTATCTCTGTCTCGCGCGCAAGCGTGTTGTTAGTGGGCCAGGGGAGATTGCCGGCAGTGAAGGGTGCGGAGAGGTTGTGGAGTGATGTGGGGAGCAAATCGGTCCGTTCTTGGGATGGAAATGGTTGAGAGGTTGATTACGGGGGCGAATGTGCTTGAAGAAGACAACGATGACAATCGCGAACAGGACAGGAACACAAGGATGTAAGGTCGGCGAATATACTGATCAGCGAACTCTACACGGTGCGACTCTCTTGCGACTCCGGCTACCGCGATAAGAGGTTGACTCGCTTGGTAAGTGCACTGCGGGGCGAGGCGAGGCGAGGGCTGATGCAGGGCATACTGAAGATCAATACAGTAGCCGACTTCCGGACAAGTCGAGCCTTCTCGTTGGTCGATTATGGCTGAGGATATATTGCCTCTGTCTCGTGCATATAACGTCTTCATGGAGACCGGGTTCTATGATACCAGGCGATACTGACACACCACCTCTGTTGGATTTGCGAATATCCATGGACATCACTTACATCCGAACCCGTGGAATCGGGTTCGCCGCATCTGCACGTGGGCTTGGCATTCATTGACGTCTGACGTCGACGTTTCAAGATTTTGTAGTACTGACGGCATTTGATCCGCTTGGATATCGTTTGTGCATTTGCACTGAATTTGTTTCAACCTCGTAACTACACCTCTGTCATCTGTTCTTGTTTCTTTACATCGTCGGCGGACACAATGGCAAACAAGGTAGCCCAAGAGCTGATCCAGAGGCATCCGCTCCAACGCTTGGAGTCGCCATCGAGAGGTGCCAGTGCTCTTTTGCATGTTAGCAATATCCTCCAATCTAGCAATAGAATACCATGACATACTGACAGTCATCTCAGATCTTCGGCCTAGCCACCTTCGCCTACGCTTTCTCCTACCTCGTCCTCAACCCAAATCAAATGTTAGCAGATCACTATCCGCCAACATCCGCCACTGTCAAAGAAAGCCTCTAACACAACAATTTAACAGCAACGAGTCCTACGGCTGGCACTTTCAATACCTAACCATCATCGGCCTGGCCCTCTCGACCCTGACCTTCGCTTTTGGTCTCCTCGCAGACATCACGCTCAGCCGACGCCTCTTCGCCGTCAAAAACGCCCTCTCCGTCGCCTCAGCGCCAATCGAATGCCTCATTAGCATTCTATACTGGGGTCTTCGTGCCGTAAGTCCTCAATTTTCAAATATGGATTCAAGCCCTTTCTAATCTCTCACTAGATCGACACATCCCTCGTCCTCCCCCCCTGGGCCCCCATCCTGCTCCTCCGCGATGACTTCTCCTTCCACCTCATCCCCGCCCTCTCCCTCGTCCTCGACCTCCTCTTCTTCTCCCCGCCCTACACCATCGCCGTGCTCCCGGCCCTAGGTCTCTCTGCGTGCATCGCTTTCGGCTACTGGTTCTGGATCGAGCAGTGCTACGCTTACAACCAGTTTTACCCGTATCCGATCTTCGATGTGCTGAGCACGCCTGGACGGGTGGGACTTTTTGCCGCGAGCGCGGGTTTGATGGCGCTGGCTACGGGGGCGTTGGTGTGGCTTTATGGGGTTGTTAATGGGAGGGAGGTGAGAGCGGCGAGGAGTGGGAATGTCAAGGGGGAGTGAGGGGTGTTGAGGTTTGGAGGGATTGATTTACGTGGATTTCATCGTAGGGTGTGATTGGGAGTGCTTGTACGCCACTGGACATCCGAGTAAGACATCTCCGCATTACCACCACAGCGTATCTTACAAATATACTGCGGACAATTTGCCATATAGACCGGGCTATGCATGTGCAATTTTTCAACTTTTTTGAAATATCATCGTCTATAATCTATACATATCATCTTACTCCAACACGATGTACTTCCTCAAGTGCTCCGGAACAGCACTCAGCAAGCTCTTGCTCTCCAACCACTTGCGGCTAAACAAGCGATCCGCATACCTATACGCACCATCGCACAGGATCGTCACAATCGTGTTACCAGGTCCAAGTTTAACAGCCAAATCCCTCGCCGCAGCAACGTTCAGCGCGCTCGATGCGCCCAGATATAGACCCTCCTCGTGCAAGCACCTGTAAACCATCTCGATACTCGACGCATCAGGGATGTGCAGCGCGCCGTCGAGAAGGTCGATGTCGGGCTTCAGGTTGTCTGTCACGCGACCCTGACCGATTCCTTCTGTGATTGAGCCGCCTTTGCGCTCGGTCAACTCGCCGCCGGAGGAGATGTAGGAGTAGAGCACTGAGCCGGGAGGGTCGGCGAGCCAGCATTGTACGCGGCCCTCGGAAGCTTCTTTGAGGTAGCGAGTCACGCCGGCGATGGTACCAGCGGTTCCAGAGGCGCAGGTGAAGGCATCGAGCTTGCCGCCGGTCTGGGCCCAGATTTCGGGGCCGGTGGTCTCGATGTGGGCTTGCCTGTTGGCGGTGTTGTCGAACTGGTTTGTCCAGACGGCGTTCTCTAGGGAATCGGCGTAGCGGGCGGCCTGGTGGTTGTAGTTCTCTGGGTTCTCGAAGGCGACGGCGGGTACAGGGCGGACGTCTGCGCCGAGCAAGCGCAGCAGGTCGATCTTGCCTTGCGACTGGGTGTTGGGCATGTAGATGACGAGGTTGTAGCCCTTGGAGCGGCAGACGTGAGCGAGGCCAATGCCCGTGTTGCCGGCGGTGCCCTCGACTACGGTGCCACCAGGCTTGAGCAGGCCGCGCTTCTCAGCATCCTGGACGACGTAGAGGGCGGCGCGGTCTTTGACGGAGCCACCTGGGTTCTGGAACTCGGCCTTGCCTAGAATCTCGCAGCCGGTTTCCTCGGAGAGAGTCTTCAGGCGGATGAGAGGGGTGTTGCCGATTGCTGAGACGAAGCCGTCCTGGGCCACGCGCTGGGCTTTGGAGATCTCAATGCCGTGGGGGTTCATGCTCTCTGCGGTGGCGGCGAGGGAGGACGCGGAGCGGAAGGCCTGGTGGGAGAAGGCAGGCCTGGACGCCACTCTCAGGGCATTGCGGGCGAACATTGGAGAGGTGGTAGTGCACTGACTACTGCAAGGTTGGCGTGCTCAGAGGAAGCTCTAACTATTTGGGAGGATGGCAGTGAGATTATTATCCTGGACTATGGCATCATTCGTCCAACGTCCCGAGGTCGGCCTGCCATTCAAGGGTGCTTGAGTGAATTCATACCCTAACCCTGTCTTCAGAGATGCCCGCGGCTTGATGATCATCGAACATGGGAAGTTCAGAGGCCATCGCATGCGACCACCCTGGACGTCTTCCATCGTCCATATACAGCTCCGCCAAAATGAACCGCTCATCACAACTGCTGGCTGCACTGCCACGAGTCTCGTCGGCTGCCTCTTCGCTGAGTGCGCGCCGTACTTCCCGCCTGGCCACAACATTCACTCAATCAAGAAACATCCACAACTCGCCCTCCAACTCGGCCACTCCTCTCCCTCATGTCACAGTCCCCGGCGGACCCCCTGCGCCTCCACAACAACATCCCACCGAAATTCAGGAACGTCTAAACCGCAAACGCCAACAAGCCGAATCCTTCTTAGCAGGTGTCAACTCCCGTCCAAGCGCAGGAAAGCCAGTTTCGCTCCTCAAGAAGCGCTTCTGGAACGATGTCAGCGTTAAAGAGACGGAGAAGGGATTGGAAGTCTACCTCGATACCCGCGCCGTAAAGACCGCAGCAAAGGAGTCTCTCGTCCTGCCTCTTGAGAAGCGCGGCCTCGCCACAGCCATCGCATTAGAATGGGACCAGCTATCCTCCGCCCAACAAGCATTGAAGAACGCATACGTCCCTCTGACCTCCGGCGCCTCACGGGCTATGGACATTGTACACGCAGACGCTGCCGGCAACTCAAGTATCCGCGACAGCATCGTAACAATGGCCATGCGCTACCTCTCAACCGATACCCTCCTCTGCTGGGCTCCCGAAGTCAACATCCACGATCCCGCGAACGAGACCCGCAAGCCTCTCCGCGAACGCCAACGCGAGGTCGCAGAGCCCATCATCGGCTACCTGAAATCACACGTCTTCGCCGGCTGCGAAATTAACCCCATCCTTGCGCCGGACAGCATCGTGCCCGTACCACAGCCACAGGCGACAAAAGATGTCATCAAAAGCTGGGCGCAAAATCTGCCGCCTTTCGAGCTCGCAGGTCTCGAGCGTGGTATCCTCGCTACCAAGTCACTTCTGATTGCGACGAGAATCGTGGCCGAGTGGAGCGCGAGCCAGGAGCTTGCTGCTAAGAGGAAGGCTAGTGGCGAGAGGTTCGGTATTGAGGAGGCGACGGAGGCGGCGAGCTTGGAGGTTCTGCATCAGACCGAGCAGTGGGGAGAGGTCGAGGACACACATGATGTTGACAACGCTGATATCAGGAGGCAACTCGGCACGGTTGTGTTGCTTGTAAGCTAGACGAGTTGAATAGTGTAAGATGATGCCTATGGACGTGTATATATATATATGTATGATATCATTGGTATATTCCAATGCCTACTGTCTGGTTCGAATGTGCTTGGTGATATGTGCTCACTTGCTACATGTGATTCCGTTTATCTGATATAATTCATGATCGTGAGCGTCATCGTGGAATCGAGCAAGGAACATGAAGGTTTGACACTAGACCCGTGTAGCGAGCCAAACAGCGCTCCAGTTGCAACTTCACCATCTCTTAAACTCCTCACCATATGCCAATTCCAACAAGACAAGCCCTACGAAGCACTTTCGGTTTTCTCAGTTCCACTTTTCGAACGTGACTCTTCTCGGTATTGAGATATCTCCATATCATCTCCCAGTCATCTCGTACTTCGAAAACTGAAAAGAATTCCTGCTCTAGCCACCGAGCCCG
>Ga0265797_10004427_pt1 | contig 21477 bp, 28 predicted proteins | sample P2T30metagenome_FD_192433 | JGI IMG/M metagenome (GOLD analysis project Ga0265797, IMG submission 192433) | Plant litter microbial communities from East Loma Ridge, Irvine, California - P2 T30 | ecosystem: Environmental > Terrestrial > Plant litter > Unclassified | place: USA: California...
TTCGATGTTGCAGCGATAAGACTGATGTATGCTATGCCCGGATGGAACTTCATTCGGATGCTAGACTTGGGCGGTCATGAGACTACATGTACGCTGCTTGTCAGATTCGAGCTTCTGGACATCTAGGAGTATTGGACCGGCAGTGAGTACGAGAGTGATGAGCCGGACTGCAACAGAGGGTGGCTATGTAAGGTCGCCAAGATGCACGAGAAGTTGTGTGGTGATGGAGGGAGTTGCTAAGTATCCGAAGTTACCACCGACTTCCAGCTCTTGACGAAAAACTAGTGTATAACGTCTCAATACACGATTCTCCAACGATTTGTGCCACGCTCAGTTCTCTCCAGTACTACTTAGCGAAATCTTTTCCGAAGCATGCAGATCCCCGCAGATCGTTACTCCTTGGGCTACGCTCTAGAACACGTATTCCCGTCCACTAACGCCCGTTAGTCTCCACCTTTTAAGTGCTTCTCCAAACGCCCGAACACGACCCCGCGCCGGATTGAGACATGCTTCCGTTGCGCCTCCAAGCTCCTGCGCATTAGTCTCGTACCGTGCCGATGATGTCAACGTACGCACCTCGATCACAGTCAGCTCGTTCCTTGCCCCACTACCTAAGTATCGCCCATGCAAGCTTGGTGAATGTGAACCACTCCCTCATCAAGCGACGACCACGCCGCAAACATGCAGTACGATAACGCAACTCCATGGGGACGGCCCGTCGCTGGATACAGTGGGGGTAACTATGCCGTTTGTGCCCGTTTGTGCATTGCCATGCTTTCGGATAGTTTACATGATGGGTAGCGATCGACTGAGTTGAACATGACTTGTACATGCATAACCGAGGGGCCTACAGACGGAGAGCTTTGCGTGTTGCTGGGGTATAGTGTGCGGGTGGTAATGGCAATCAGAGCGAGGGTCTCTCATTGCCGCATGCACGTTCATGAGCAGGCTTACGTCTTCTTATGACCTGGCTATGCATGGTGCTACACTGCCGTCTATATTGGCCTATTATAGCGCAGGGATCGGGCGATAGGCCGGCATAGAAGCAAAAACAAAAGTGGAGATTAGAATCATACTTCCAGCGGGTCAGACGATGGAACGATAGTTGCCAGTATTATCGGCGGTAGCCTCGGATGACGCTCAGGATTTGCGAAATGGTTCATTACAACATATTTGATGAGAAATGTTGGTAAAAGATACCGAAATTGGTGAACGCGTGTGATGGGGATTCAGACCTTCCCACTCCCACTCGACTCATCCTTCTCGCTCTCCGCGACATGCCCCTCTTTTTCTTCTCTGTCTCTTGAAACTATTTCCTGACCTGGTGTTACTCCCTCCGTCTCCAGAATATGGTTGGGTATCACCACGCCCTCCTCGGTTCGATCGTAGTTTGTGTCTTGCATATGATATATCCCCAAGTAGTAGAAACTTGCGATCCCTATCACATAAAACAATAAGATGCCACCTGCCTCAGCGATGAAAGGTATCTTGATGCTATCGAGGCCGAAACAAATTGCTTCACCCGCTCCAAGCACGCCGCGAAAGACACCAACATAGTGCGTAAGCTTCTGAGGAGAATTCGTAAGGGCGCCGATCCAGTAGTAGACGATGTTATGCCAAAGCTGTGAGAAGGTCCAGTTGAGCATGAAAAGAAAGAAAATCCATCCAAATTTTGGTTCGTCCCAATCTGTAGGGTTGGTGGGTGGATTGTTGCGATCGTAGTTTCGAGTTCGGATCTGCGTGATGTTAGTTCGTGTTAACGAGCCGTCGATGCCTACACATACCATCTCCCAGACCCACGCAATGACTAGAGGGATGCAAACACCTGTCAAGCCGACCAGTCCGCGCTTGCGGCGACCCCATCCCGAGTAATCGAGGACGTATTGCAACGCCCACCCTGCTGGTATCTGTATGACAACAGCGATGAAAGAAAGCAGTGAGCGTGTGCGGAGATTGTTGTTGAAAGCTGCAGAGATATAAGCGCTGACCTGGTAACGGATTTCGAACGCCTACCATTTACTGATCCACTGTACACCAAAAACCCTTCAGCTGGTAGAAATGCCGGTAGCATCATAAGGAGTATGGGGTCTGTGAAGACTAACAGATTCGTTCTGAGCTCCTCCCAAACTCCTCTTGGTCGATCAACGGCGACAACAGAGCCATCGTCTCTCGTGAGCTTGTGTGGTCGAAGCAAAGTTAGACACAGTAGGCCACCAATGACCATGATGACTATGAAAGCAATGTACACTGATCGAGGTACACCAGCAACAGTATCCGAGTTCCTGTTTATGATGACTGGGATAATGCCACTAATGACCGAACCGAGCGCTTGCATGTTCATAAGTATCGTCGCATAGGATCCTTTTTCTCTTTCTTCGGGGTAGCCAGTTGCAACGTAGCCTGCAGTGATAAAGACCATTCCTGCACCAATACCGATGATAGGACCGGCGGCGTATGGGTAAGCGCTCTTGCCTGTCTCATCGTAGTACCAGAGAGATCCCACGTACACGGCGTAGGTTTGAACGCCAATGCACATGGTAAGGCCAGGTCCAAGCTTGTTCAAGATAGAGCCACCAAAGGACGAAGAGAAGAACCATACTACAGGATGATCAGTATAGGTCACCCATAAGATTCATGTATGGTTGTGTACCTGCGCATAGCGTCGCATTGACAACCTGGACTACCTGCGCTGAATCCGGCTTCCCACCACCAGCTCCTAGAAGATTAAGCGCAACGTAGATACCGGCAGAGGAACCAACACCAAGACCGGCGATTAGCATCTGAACCCACGGTCCGTGGTAACGAAACTGAGGAAGGTTCAGGATCCCCATGACGTGTCACGCAAGCTATCTCCAAAAAGCAACGCGACGCAAAGATGAGCAAGAACAGAGGATATTAACGACAAATGCAGAGGTGAACGTTACACTAACAAAGAGAAGGGCCGAGGCGTGGGAGTAATATAAACTTCAAGCCATCTGGTGCTGCGCCTCCCCCAGGACCCTGAGAATCAAGAGTGGGTGCACTAAGCACCAGCACAAGCTCACACCCTCAACACGAGGCAAGCAAGGGCAGGTCGCAGCCTCCACCGATAGATAGCAACATGTCAGAAACTACCAGGGTTCTGCCGCATGGCGTTCAGGGCCCATTGATCCGTCTGCTTCATTTGGCAGTAATCGACCACAGTATCCTAGTGGCTTCGAAAGCTAGTGCGCAGTGTGCTTACCGACGAACCAAAACTCCATGATAGCGGATACTAGCGTCAGGTTCCCGTACTGGGCTAGCTGACTCGCTAGGGGCGGGCTGTCAACCCGTAAAGAAGAGCTGGTGGCCTAAGCCAAGGAAAAAGAAATTGGAGAGCATTGGGGAACGCTGGTACTGCCCTGAACGCTGCGCCTTGGGAGAAACAGTGCCTGAAGATGCTGCACTTATTCAGTCATTAAATAGAACACAGCCTACACTTACTTCGATAGATCCGTGGCAGACTAAGCAATAATTCAAGAGACTGTTCGGGTTGGACTGAATTTGACGTTGCACATAGGTGCTGCAATTAGGGTTACTAACACTCCGAGGATTGCTCCACCGTAGAGTACGCTACGCGGCCGCCGTCAGCAAAACTACGACACCGAGTGTACGGATCCGATTATCATAAAGGAACTCGTGTCCACTGCAATGGGATACCCCAGACGGGCCGTCCCTGTGGCTGCCGTTTTTCTCAATCCCAGACCTGCCGACAGCTTACGTTGATGCGCTTGGTGCCCATGTAGCCCTTCCACTTCTTGTAGGCTTTCTCTTCGGCTGCTGTAGAGCCTGGTGTACCTGCCGGCCAACTTGCAAGGTAGGATGGACATGTGCTAGGTATCGAACGCGCCATCGCGTGCCAGGCCCAGCGAGCGTCGCCGGTCAGATGCACAACGTCGCCACTGTGGACTCGGATGGCAACGCTTCTGGGCGCATTCTCACCCTCTCCATCATCTTCTCCTCGTGCCATGATGAAGATACCATCGCATCCGACGCTGAAACTTGCAAGCGCTCTCTGACACTGCTCGCTGACGTCGCGATGTACAGGCATGAAGTCTTTAGCTGAGTACATCAAAACCACACCAGATTCTGGCCGGATATGGGGAAAGAGACCAGTCACAAGTGTTGATAAATCTGCCGGGAATGGCGTTGCATGCTTTGCATAGCTACGAGTAGGCCAATCGTATTGCTCGCCGAGTGTTAGCCAACGAAGCTTGGTGTACAAAAATTGCTCGTTGTTGAGAGGATTCAGCTTGTTTTGAACTTTCGGCATTAAACAGTCCTCCGGTGCTGCTCGTTGACGCAGAAAAAAGCTACTGTCGAATCGCAGTTCGTCCGATGTGGGTTTCGGAGGGTACGGGATATCATAATCCGCCTGGAGGTTGATCTTGTGGCCTGCATCTGCCAGATCTCGGTGCATGAGACATGACGTAAAAATGACTTGTGTCTCAGGGGGAAGAAGTCCAGATATAACTTGAAGGCCAGGGAAGTCGCGATGTTCGAAGATCTGCGCATCTTCTGCAGGTATAGCGAGTGGTTTGCCCCTTGCGTATGCCTGGCAAGCAGCTTCAATCTGAGTCGCGGGAATGATGCCTGCAGGGCGCCAGATGTCTTTGTGATCTTCACTAAACTGGTCGCGTTTGCTAAGGTCAAAAATGTCTGGGTCGGTATCTAGGTCAGCTTTACGCATGCTTTGATATCGCCAATGTTCCTTCTGAATGAATTGTGGTGGTGTAGCATGCGTATCATGATGCACCGAGCCCTTCTGCCATGACTGTTAGCCGAACCCGTTCAGTACGAAGGGGCGACATACGAACGCGCTCGGTGGCATCCGTGGACAAGTCCATTGCCGCGTTAGGGGGGTAGAAGAATTGTCGAATGTGGGGGCGAACTGGCACCTGGATTGATGATTGTCTTCTCAATGAGACATGTAGTCGCCTCAGAAATTGCATCAACTGCAGTAAGAGCGTAGAAAAGGTCGAAACTGAGATGCACAGAATGCTACCTAAGCTGCATAATTGGCATTACAGGAGGGCTAGGCCTACGAAAAGAATGAGTGCGAGGGGTGGGTCGTGCGCTTGTCTTATCGATAAGCAGCACAGGAGGGCCTTCAACTAGTGCTTTTCGCATTCTCAGTCTAGACCTGTCTTTGACGGCGATCTAGCTAACACACGATGGGCGTTGTACTGCCGCTCGCTGTCGTCGCTGATATTGATAACTTCGAAGGGTGAATGAAGATGTGAGACATCTATTTCGTGCGAAAACATCGCAACATGATATCAGATAGCGTATGACGCAAGTGCAGGTGAAAAGACGTAAAGAACAGGGTCTTTTGTCTAACAAAAACAAGGACTCTTCCAATACTCTACTTCCACACTCCCTAGTTTGCTACCTTGAACTGAGCGCTATCAACCAGTCATCTCATCATTTTCTATCTGATGATAGAAGACATTGACTGAGGGCTTTACTCTACCGCGCTCCGTTCAGATCCTTCGATTGCGCTGCCCCACCGTTCGTCATCGTCGCCGCTGAGTGTGCTTCGTCGTCATTTACCTCGATCATCACAATGCATGTGCACATTGGGGCTGTTGTACCTCCGGCCTGTTCCTGGAACATGCTACCGGTAGTATTGAAAACGTATGGCCTCTCGAGGAGTTCGATAATATGGAGGTGGTTTTTGGACACAAAACACGCTTCGTGTATATTGCGATGGTGTGAGCAATCTCTTCGGGATATACGAAGCTGGACTAGACGATATCAGTAGCTTCCGGACCGAAACTTCAAAGGCTACAATACCTGCATCTACCAAAGCTTGAGTGAGCTGGGGTTCTTCTTTGTCTGCCCACATACCAACACAGTCGAGGTCACTGCGATGCACTTGCATAGCGGTGCCAGCGGGTTCGTTACCATGTTCTTCGGTAGAGTTCTCGTGCCCATGAGATAACGACGGGAGATGTACTTGGCGATTATTCTGAAAAGAGCCAGGACTAACGGCTGATACAACCACTGCCGTCGGTACTGAAGAAGCCATTCTGTTCTTCAAGACTCTAAAGGAAATGAGAAAGACTACCCACTACACTTCAACAGCGGCGCGTGAGGCGCTACTTATACTTCATACGCTGTGACATTGGCTGAGATACAACGAGCCACTCTTCCTCTGTGTAGAACACACACTCATTGCGCAGCCCCAATATTGACTACGACTGACAGCACGGAGTCGCATGACTCGGCCTGTTCATTTCGCCGTCTGTTAGTACCCTAGTGAGCTAGCTGTATGTAGAAGGTTTAGATCTTTGTTATGGAATCGGGGATACGGGTTAGGGGCCGCTACGGGCTCTTGTACTCATCAGGCAAGAGTCGGAGTACACCTATCCTGGCGTGGGATCGTGGCTGTGGATACAGAACCCAAGCGAACTTCTGGAATCAACAGACCCATGACCATGGCACTCATTGCAGCTTCCGCGGCCGAATCAGACAAGAGAATTAAGAGGTTGGGGTGGGTCTGCAAACATGAGCGCCTGCCGTGTGGTGTCATGCATCGGATGTAGCCTTGCTCACGCGGTGAAACAAACTCGTTCCACGGACGAGCATAGTTACACGCGAAATAGGGATCGGCATCCCGAGCGATTGATACAGTCCAGACACGCTCAAAATAAAGCAGCTGGAAAGCCGAGTGTCTCCGCTACGTAGCTCGAGTGAGCAGTGCATCGGGCAAGAACCGTTGAGAGTGAGCTTGTACCAAGAAAGATGCGGTCTCTTCAACACGGAACCGCAAGCCGCATGCAGTTACTTTTTATCATGCTACATGATCGAACATGAATACCAAGTACTCAGTGGAGCAGAAAAACATGCAGTAGTACTTGGATATCGGGTCATAAAGTCCCCTCCCAAGATTAAAGTTACGTTGTCGAAATTAGTGAGAGACTGCCTTAGGCATGTATATTTCTCAATCTGGCCTTGATCGGTGTAGATAAGGGTTATGATGACAATGTGGTAAGATGATGATTAGGCAACACCCATTGTGCAAGGTACAGACCACTTGAGTGGTAGAAATCAGGCTATGTATATGGGGAAGGGTGCCGGCCCTCAAGGGTGCAGAGAATCTTGCAAGGCCTGAGCAGCCTTGTCGGTCCAAAGAGGAAGGAATGGGATGATGAGCCGCTTCCCCGTAGATCCTATCGTTGCTTAAGAACGTCACCGGGTAAAACTTCGTAGTGTCACCCAATGACACACTGCTGTACACTTACACAGCCTTGTTACCTGGGCAGGAGGCAGGACCACACAACCCGATCCCCCGGACTTAGTTCCATGCAGCCGTTCTTCTGGAATCTTTTGGCCAGTCTTAGTATGGAGAAGTAGCAAAATTGTACGAGAACTTGGCCGTAGCGAAGTCTACTTCCGCAAACTCGAAGACTAAAGGACCGCGGTGTCTCTTTGCAGCCACGCGCTTGTTGCTGAAGTTACTAGACAGCTATTCTCAGATGTGCGCAACGGGAGCTGCGTACGTGTAAACAAGTAGTGACGAAAGGCTTGCGACTTCGGCGGTACTGTGCACCTCTTCTTCGGACGACAATTTCTAAGTAAGCTGATAAGGTCTTGGTGGCGTCACCGCCGGTTTGCGCTTTGATAGAAGCTTCTTCCGGTGGGCTGCGGCAGTCTTCTGGAAGCCTGCTGTTGATGGAAGGTGCCGATTCCTGGGCACACGCGGCCGTGGAGCGCCTAACACTGGCACGCTGGGCTCAGACTGATTGCCGGGTTAGCGGTAAAGCCTACATCCTTCTTTGCAGGCAAATGGCTGAAGATTTTCGCAACCAAAAGCTCAAGTCGCTATCGTTCATGCGGTGTGGCAGCGTGGTGGATTCCTGGTTGCAGACTTAGGCGCCCCCCCCTGCGTCTGTGTGCATGAGGGTGGGTGAGCAGCTTATTTGTTTGGTTATGAAGACGCCGTGGACGGAAAAGACAGGCCCTCATACCCACAACTATTTTCCTCGTGCAGATCCTCCAAATCTCCCATGTTTTGTAGTTTCGGTTTCGTATCAGATTGTAATGGATCGGTATACTATTGCATGTCTGCAGCCTGCTCACTTACCACCAACCGCGCCACAGATGGCCAACAAGGATAGGAGGCGCGATTCGTTTGACATGCATCCTTCGCAATCCGAATCCTTCGCATGCAGTTGAAACTTATTAGTTTATGATCATAGCCGCAATTGCGCTGTGGCGCAGCGTGAGACTATCGCCTTGACTTTGGTACTGTGCCTCTGCCGAGTGAACTGCAAGGTATCGTTACGAATGTCGACATATTCGACAGCGATAGAAGATTGGCTAGATCTCTAATCTCAGAGAGACCTAGCATGTTTCATTTCTCAGTGAGAGTGAGCACTAAGGCTGTAGGCGGGCGTGGTGTCTGTTGACTGGAGGCATCGAAGGACCGAGTAGTTCAGCTGGTAGTCTCACTTCCACACCGCCTCGTGAGGCCAAGCCCCGCTGGCATCGTTTGTCTACCTCAGTAGGTTAGCCAGGCCTGTGAAGTAGATATTGGCCCCTATGTTGGCAGTCACTAGAGGTTTCCATGGAACCGGTTTGCCGCGTATCGTGCAACCGAGTCTGGGAACAGAATCGAGATTAGGGGGTTAGATGATGAACTGCGATGCCTTTCACGACCGACTTTTGTCGCACTGCGGCCGCGGTATTTGCGATGACATACCACGACGCTGTGATCATCTCAATATTGGCAAGATTTTTTTGACTATTGTAGAGCATATGAGTGCAAAATAATGCTCTACATTCCAGATCGAAGATGTTACAGTAACTCAAGCAGCGATATGGAACCATTAGCACGAGGTTGTCAGGCCAAGAATCTTCGAATTCCTGATGCGTCGGTGAACAATCTTGGAAGCAACGTTTAAAAGCCGCGCCAAAGAGGGCCCGTCCTCGGCTTCAGGGTTCATTTCTGTTCAGCTAGACCAAGCAGCAAACACTATCTGAATGGCCTTCATGAGATGAATATCACACCTATCGTTCGATCGACCTTGCAGTAACGACGCAGACTTGTAGATCATAGCGTCCACTCCTGCACGTAGATGCGTCAGTGTTGAACATAGTGGCGACATTATCTGATGTACCGTATCGAAGCCCACGTACCTAATCACGCTACCGACACTGGAAGCGATCGCTTACTGTGGCGCAAACGGCGACCGATAAATCTTTTGCCGAACTGGATATAATTGGCCAAGTAGATCGTGAAAATACATCGTATGCTACAAAGATAGCCGTACTAACAACTGCCCAGTTTTGATCTTCAAAAGAACTCCATTAAGATGTCAGTGCCGAGGAGGTTCCTTGGCGTAGCGACCTTCGCAACCTGGCACTTTGCAAGAAAGAAACAACCCCATCCAGAAACTACCCATACCAGGTTTCACAATAGTCTTTACTCAAACGGTTTTCCTACTGCCGATCCGGCACGGTCTCATTTGTCGTTGCGTGGGGGAATTGGATTGGCTGCGGCAGCAACTTTAGAAGCTCGAATAATGGCATCGATCTCGCGGGACATATTGTCACTCCCAGGTCCTCCAGAAGACGCACAGGTGCACCCACTGCTTGCTGAAGAGCCGATACACCAATCTTGCGTCAGAGTCAAGGGTGGGGTGTACTGGAGCATCTCGCGTGTGAATGTTGCCGACTGAGATCCAGATTGCCGGAAATCGGTTGCAAGCACAGCCGCATGATATGGGCATGGGGCGGTTGAAGGTAAACGCCGTATTTCGTTGGCCGCTGAAGAAGACATGGTGTGGTTGTGGTTTTCGATAGAGAAGGCATCGCGCCTACTGCGACTGCCCATATTTGCAAGGTTTGCGAATCAAAATGACCGTGTTGGGGGTTGGTACTAAGTGCTGAAATGTAAGCCAAAGTCTTTCGAGACAAACCTCAAGGGAGAAAACTAACATCGAACTCACCAGCAACTTCGACAAGCTGGATTTCGAAGGTTGATTTGATACTGGAAAGTCTAAGGTGGTTGATGGTAATGTTGATATCAGGTCAGTACTGGGACCTTTTAAGTCTATATGGTGCCCATGTATCCCAGACTTGAAGCCAGTGTGGTTGCTTCGCACGTGTTCGTATCTTTCACTCCTTTTCTGACGCCCTTTCTTGATCTATTACGGCAACGTGAAGCATGGAGCTTCACTAGCTCTGGCCGTTTTGGTAAGAGCAGCAATGAACCAGGGCATGGTACAGGGTTGTAAGCTGCATCGTTTACTTGTTACCCAAGTCGTTGGATTGTGATGCGATCCGGTGGCGTTTCTGCTCCCGGTGCTGGTGTGAAATCTTTCGAGCTTTACCTCTCTTTAGGGTCTTACTACTCACAATCAAATTCGTTGTACACAAGGGCATTAGTCGTCTGTCATCATGATACTAGAGTATCACGGGTATCTTCTAGATGCGTGAAGATATCAGGCTAGACATCCAACAGATCCGAGTCTTATCGTACTGGTAGACCAATCGCAAACTTCCGGCTCAGCCGTGCATCTTCAGTTTCATGTGTGTACCTTCAGCGGAGAAAGGGGGTAAAGAGGCCAGGACATGGACCATAAAACTCACAGACACCCAAGGAAGAGCATCGGCCGACTCAAGTGCTCCCGTTTATGGAAGCGTAGATGCAGGTCGCATACCCTCAGCATGGGGGCGCAGGCTCCTGACTATGTCGATCTCGCAAATGTATGGGCTTGGTGCGTATCAACCCCTACCTATCCCGTTGTCAGAGATTCGTGGCGAGGGAACTGAATGTCTTGCGGACGAAACGTGTTTGCGCTAAGCATGCAAATAAGATATCCGAAAAGACGCGAACATCTGCAGCATCAAACAAGACCCGCACTTGCGATGGCATGTCCAGGATTATAGCAAGTGCTGGATCCACTGGCAAGCCCTCAACACTGCTCAGTCCAAGATAAGCACTAGCATTGTAGCGGTCCTGCAGCCAGTTCTGGCAATACCCCTGAGGAACCCATCTGTAGGCCTAGTCCCAGAGCTATAGGCAGGACAGTGGATCTAGCAGGATGCGAGTGTTCACACGTCACACCCCCGATCTAGCTGACAGATGACAGATGCAGGTACCAGTCCCCAAAACCATATATCTTCGGGCGCTCGGAGCACATACGGCAAAGTCTTGGCCACCTGAGATATGGGTCGGCATTAGTAACACTCACTCGAAAAGTTGGCTAAAGATGAGTCCTCGAGCATTCAGTGATCGTCCCGCCTTCCTTGGTGCTGTAGTCGCGACAGATGGCATGGACCATCATCTCATCATCAAGAGGCTCATACGGGTCCATTTGGCTTCAACTGAGGACTTTCGATCCCATCATGAGTGCATTTCCGAAGTTCCGGAGGGTTCCAGACAACGAGCCATACAACGCTGGAGGTGCAAAGCAGATGGAACTGTTGTCCGAAGCGTCGCAGATGTGAAATTTGCGTGGAAGGAAATTAGGCAAACGTCCGTGCCATCGCGTAGCATGTCCAGGTGATCGTCTGATCCTGATACCCAGCCATGGCAGATGTAAGATTGTTCCTGCATCCGATTTTTCCCATGGTGTTTGCTGCCAATGCCTCGATTCGCTCAGACGGTCTGTTTCGAATGTGCCTCGTAATTTCCTAACAAACTATATGAAAAAGATCCATGAAGACAGTAGGCGATGCAGTAACAAATGCTCAAGCCTGAGGGCAAAGACCATGTGCTATCCCACTTAGGGCTAGGCATGAATGCGTTGTCCTACACACCATCAGACTACGCTTCCAACGCCCTGGAAACCGGTGAAAAAGGCCCCAGCCAACGTGCCGATCGTGGTACTGAAACACGCAGATGAGGTAGTGATGGCGATTTGGAAATGAAAGGCCTGGTTACTTCTTCATTTCCCATGTTCAGCACTGCGTCCGCACGTTGTGCCTCCATACCGGTGAGGTCGCTAATTTTCGTGGCATAATGAGAGCAAGAATGTTGAGTTTGGTGGCTGTGAATCAGCTGTGAGGGCTGTGGTGATCCACAGGCGCATTCATGCCGTATTGAGAGCGTAGGCGCGTAGTTGACGCTTTCGCACACGCGTGGCGCAGTCCTGCAGCCCCACTAGAGTGACGTAGACAGTATATACAGAAAGCCTGCCGTCGATGAAAGAACGCGTTTCGGACTGGATACGCGGAATGAAAACGATGAGGACCGGACTGCCCATGGGGTTGCTGTTGTGTTCTGACGTGGGGAACCGCGATGTTTTCGCGATCCGCCAGCGGAATTTGCCGCTCCACAAGATCGGGCGCGGGGGAACCGAGGCCCCTGTCAGGAATTGTTGGAAGCCTTGGATAGCCGTAAACCTCAAATTTTTGCCAACTCTGATGCTACGGCTCCTGGAAGCACTTCTCATACCGGCTGCGACACGATGAACGGAACGAAAGGCACCAATGGCAGTCCAACAGGTCCCAAACTCCTGTGGGAGCATCCTTCTCCAAAAACGACACCCATGTACCAGTTCCTCAAATTGGTGAATGAGACACATAATCTGCGGCTTTCCAACTACTCGGAGTTACACGCATGGAGTATCAACAATGTCAACAGCTTCTGGCAAAGAGCCTGGGATTTCGTGGGTATCAGGCACCAAGGAACCCCAACATCAGTCAGTCGTCTTGGGTTCATGCACATTATATTTGCTTACAATGGATAGGCTGTGGATGACGACGCGCCCATGTTTCCTCGTCCAGCTTTCTTCCCGGGAGCAACACTCAACTTCGCCGAGAACCTCCTGTTCCCCACCGCTACAGTCGATCCTTCCTCACCTGCTGTTATCGCCGCAACAGAAACCACAAGGGAGACTGTGACATGGCAGGAGCTCAGGGACAGAGTAAAGCTGTGCCAAGCCGGAATGATACATCTGGGCCTCAAGGAAGGCGATCGAGTGGCTGGCTATGTCGCGAACCACACAAGCGCCTTGGTAGCAATGCTAGCTGCGACGTCGCTGGGAGCAGTGTGGACAGCAGTCAGCCCAGATACAGGCGTCCACGCTGTGCTCGATAGATTACGTCAGATCGAGCCGGCTTTGCTCTTTGCAGACAACGCTGCCTTCTACAACGGCCGCAGCCATCCAGTACTACCCAAGGTTGCCGACATTGCGCGGGACCTGCCATCTCTCCAAGCTGTTGTTATCTTCCCTACTGTAGCCTCAGTACAGTTCGATGTCACCTCCATTCCTGTAAAATCTGGCAAAACCTACGATTACGCAACATTTACAGCACTGAAGTCAATGTCAGAGCTTGTCTTCAAGCAATTGCCGCCAGACCATCCGGTATATATCTTGTATTCAAGTGGCACGACAGGTGCACCCAAATGTATTGTCCATGGAGCCATCGGTACACTCCTCCAACACAAGAAAGAGCACATTATTCACTGCTCGATGACACTCCGATCACGGCTCTTCTATTTTACAACATGTACGTGGATGATGTGGCATTGGTTGGTCAGTGGACTGGCATCAGGGGCTACATTGGTACTCTATGATGGTTCTCCATTCCGCTATGTAGACAAGTCCGACCCGTCAACTTCCGTTGCAGACGACCTAGCGATGCATCGTCTGATAGATGAGTTCGGCATCACCCACTTCGGCACATCCGCAAAGTACCTATCCATTCTAGAGCAAAAGTCCGTTGACCCATCCGCTGCTGGACTTGTCATGGACAAATTGGAGGCGATCTATTCCACAGGTTCGCCACTCGCCCCTTCGACGTTCTCTTATGTATATTCCGCCTTCCCCTCGACCATCAACCTAGGCAGCATTACCGGCGGTACGGATATCATTTCATTGTTTGGCGCACCGAACCCACTTCTACCCGTCTATGAAGGCGAAATCCAAGGCGCTGGTTTAGGCATGGCGATCGCTGCGTATGACTACACAGGTGCCGACGTCTCAGCCTCGGGCGAACCGGGCGACTTGGTCTGTACCAAACCCTTCATATGTCAACCTGTGGCGTTTTGGGGACCAGAAGGAGATTCAAAGTACTGGAAGTCATATTTTGACAAGTTCACGAACGAAAAAAAGCAGCCCATCTGGCATCACGGCGACTTTGTGCGCTTCAATCCCGCCACTGGTGGGCTGTGGATGCTCGGACGCAGTGACGGTATACTCAAACCTGCAGGCGTACGCTTTGGATCAGCTGAGATATACAATGTGGTGCTCCAACATTTCCCTGAAGATGTGGCAGATGCGCTTTGCATTGGGCGAAGGAGAGAGTCTGATACAGATGAGACGGTCGTGCTTTTCCTGAAGATGGCAGAAGGCCGTCAAATTTCTGACAATCTTGTTGGAAAAATAAAGACAACGATCAAACAAGCACTCAGTGCGCGCCATGTTCCCGCTGTCGTGGACGAATGTCCAGAGATACCTGTTACCACTAACGGGAAAAAGGTAGAAGGAGCTGTCAAGCAAATACTTTGCGGACTCAATGTTAAGACGAGCGCGAGCGTAGCCAACGCCGAATGTCTGGACTTTTACCGGGACTGGGCAAGGACGCATTGATCGTTCAGTTGAGGTTACTCTGCCCTATACTGAACGCTGTGCAATGTTCCCATCCCACCTACCAATTACCTGTCTGGCTTGAAAAACAGCGTCCAGCCGCTGATGGCAGTGATTCAGGTGTAATCAACGAGTCAGAGCCGCGTCCAGGAATCTCCCGACTAGCAAGCCTCACTTCAACTGCAACCAGGCCAGCCCGTCACACGTTAGATGCTCGGGGTCGAGCTTAGTTACACAGTGTTGTAAGGTGCAGGCAAAAGGACAGCGCTAGCAGATCCATTCGGCCACAATTAACACCTCGTACTATCTGAACTACTCACGAGCTTACGCTCTTGCCTAGTGTTGCCGACCAATCCTCCCATAGCCACATCAATTCCTTCTCATTACAGCCATTGCCGCTTCTTTCAGAAGTTCTCAGCAATCATCTTGTCAACTTTGGTACACAATGCATCGACGATAGTTACCTTGGCCTCGAATGTAGCCTTGACAACACCCATAAACCCTTCTGGATAACGCACCAAAACAGCGATGGCACCGTCAGTCGTAGCCACTCCATCTCCCGCCCAGCCTCTTGTAACCACAAAGATATCGGAGGTACTGATGTTGTTTTCGGTATTCGCAATATGATTGTGCGCGAGGAAGGCGATGTTTTCTGAACGAGTGAGTCAGTGTCGTAAGTGAGATGGGGTCTGGCACATACGAGCTAGAACGATGACAATACGCTCAAGCTTAATTGCTCGATTGGTCGCTGCGACCTGGTCTACAGGATCGATTTCTTCATAACACTCGTTGCGGAAGGGACGTAAGAGGTCGTAGATGCGCTGTTCGAGCGCACTTGCGGGCTGAGGCGCAGACATCGGGCAATGCGGTTGCGGCTCGAGGTTTGAAGAGAGTGCTCGTTGTCTACAGGTGGTATTGCGAGTGAGAGAGCTTGGAAAAGCGGAAGTTGCAGTAGAACATGATGCCAAGCCACTGCAGTTACACATACAAACATTGACTGTACAGTCTAGATGCTCATCCTCACCGCCACTATCACATGCTGCAGTGCCTCGAAATCGTCCCAGCACTGTTCTTATTGATACATCTCCGTATGTCACACGCATCTTTGAGACTCTTCCAATCACCCTCTCTGTCTCCAGATCCTTTGATAATAGCACCTGTTGCTAACCTTGCGTTTTCCTGTCTTGCTAACACACTTTCTCCCCTTTCACCTCTGAAAAACTCTCTAGTACCCTATCACGCTCTTGATCAAAACTTCTACCATGCCATTTTCATCGTCCTTGTTCACACAGCAGCACATAACTGTGTGTGTTCATCCCGCTTCGTTGACGAACACACCCAAGGCGGCTGATCCTTATATCCCTTTATTCAAGAATACCGGTTTTGAGAGCCGTCGGAGATGTCTGGTGGGGAAATCGCTCTGCCGTAGGTGATTGGGGATCATCGGAAGATGAAGGCTGGCTAGATACGTTCTCTTTGCATGTTGGCCAGGTTATGACTGGGATGAAGTGGATGGATCAAGTACATACCACAAAGTATCATGAACAAGCGTCTTTCTTGTAATGACGATGCGCCGTTGGTAGAATTCTTGGAGCATTCATCGCAGTAAGGCTGTAGAAGTCGTAGAGTCGCTGTTCGGGAAATTCAATGGTCATATTGGGTCGATTTACTGCGCGAAATAGGCATATTTCAACAGTGGAGATGATGAACTGATCATCGTTGAGAACGTCGTTCCTATTGTCCTGGTGGAAACAGTGGGCCCGGCGGAGTATCTGCGCGCCAAGAGGGAAGTATATGTCACTGTAAGAATCTAAGTTGGTGGTGAAGTACCGGTATACGGCCTTGAGGCTTTCCAGATGAGCTTCTATGTCTGTTCCCATACCTTCTCTTCTTCCTAGGCACTGATACGTGATGCGAATCCTTCATGCTATCGCTAGCCGGTATTTACAGCCTATTGTAGATGAACTGACACCAGGTCGAGAGAACGGTGATAGAAGCGAAGCTTCACGTAGTCGGCTAACAAGTTTCTTCCAAGAACTTCTTGTCCAACAAGAGAGCATCGATCAAATTACTTGCTAGCCCTCGAAGTCACCATATCCGTCATTTCCTTCCTTCGCCAGGATATCTTTGATAGCCTTGTCCACTTTCTCTCCCAGTCCGATTACGACATTTTGACCCCAATTTACCTGCTTCCACATCACGACTGTAAACTTGCCTGGGCCGTCGTGAATACAGACTGTGGCCTTGTGGCCGACTTCACTGTTGTTGGGTCCACGGACGTCGATCACGGAAATTGAGATCTGGGAAGCGCGGACACTAGGACCGGCAGTGTATTTCACCAGAAATGTGAGATTTCCTGAACATGGTTTATCAATTATTTGAATTTGAAGAAGTGGGAGCTACTCACCAGCGATGGTCTCAACGATGTGGGAGGGGAGTTCATCGCGGCGAGGGTTGAGATATGCGAACATGTGCTGCAGCAGAGGGTCGCGGATTGGTGTAGGAACAGCCATAGTGAGAAGACGTATGGTATGGATACTGGGTATGTTTGAAGGTGTATCAGCTGCGGCGAAGGGAAGGTCGAATAATTTGGGGCAGTTGGTCTGATGAGTTGGCATCGTTGCTAAACAAAAGCGGGGCCAGCACACGTCTTCACCAATTAGAGACCAGGCGAACTCGGGGTTAAGATGATGTTGGTATAAATTTCGTGTTGTCGTTATGATACCAATATGATGCTAAGCCACCTGTCACCAGCACCCACCGCCTGCTTCTCGGTGCTGCCTGCCCAGGCGTATACCGTCGGAAGAAATACAATACCAAATGCTTGTTAATACACAATAGAGCCGCCTCATTACCCTCCAATGATACAATAAAATATACATGCAATACCAAATAAATACCCTTCCTGACCCACACGTCAGCGCTTGACCGCGACGCATTATAACATCTACATTGCTCATCACCTTCCCTCTTTGATCTTCACGCAATCAGCAAATGCGGGAAAGTTGCCTCTGAAGCTTGGGCCCAGTGTCCAGTTGTTCAGATCACGGAGGTGCGTTTCGAAAGCCGGGTTGATGAGCCATTGATCATCTTCCTTGGGCAGCGGGCCTATGGATGTGATACCAGCGGACTTGTTCGCAGCAGGGGGCTGCGGGGTCGAAGGGTCTTGCGGCGAGCCGGCGTTTACATGTGTGGAGAAAGGCGAGGACACGGATACGGACGAGGCTGTCGAGAGGGTGTGGGTGTGAACTTTTGAGGCCGGGAGGAGACAGTCGCGAGGCTCATAAGGCCAATTCAGCGAGATGGTAGTTGTGAAGGGGATGAAGAAGTTCTCGAAAGATACGGGCGGTTGGCTAGTGACGAGTCTGTCGCGAAGGCGAGGCCTGGAGTAGGTTAGCCGTGCTCTCTTTCCAAACAGTTCAGAGCAGCGATTGGTACGTACCATGGAAGATGATCAATCCACAAAGCGTGGGCAGTGAACAGCTGAGAAGGTCGTGGTGTGACCCAGTGCGGCAACCGATCATAGTTTTCCTGCGTAGGTTCAATCTGCCAGCGCATGACCAGGAACATGATGAAGACTATCGCAACCTGCTCTGGCCTACCGCAGATGTCTGGAAATGTGCGTAGAATGTCCGTGAACAGCTTTGACAGCGGATGCGCATCAACTACACGGTCGGGATACGCTAGTGAGGTGAAGTTTGGGTACTGTGGTCCGACTAGTGTCTTCATGGGCACACCCTCGGCAGCGCGATTTTGTCGATCTTGGAGGAAGTCGAGCAATATGACATCCAGGGGACATGTTGCCGGAAGGTTTCGAGGGAGTGTGAGGTGCGCAACCATGCTCGGCGCATACATGGCATGCTGGCTGCTGCTCACATTGCTGGGTCGCGGCTGCTGCGGTGGAGGCAGGTTTGGATCGACAGCTCTCCTTTGCCCGTTGTCGAGTATAAAATCCACGCCCAGACGTTCGTCGAAGGGCATCTCAGTCTGCAGATGGGGCGTTCGCGACTGCTCGAAATGGGGACCGGGGCTGCCGTTGGAGTAGCGGCGCAGGTGGCTGTTTGGCGCATCGCTGGGATACAGCCAAGCTCTTCCTCCCTCGGTCACGCTCGGTGAATGCACGCCGTTCTGGGGTGAGGCCGTGGATAGCTCGTGCGAGGCAATGTGGAACTGTCGTGGTTCGGCAGGTTGCACAGGCGCGTCGCGCTGTTGGTGAGGGTGGATGGGAAGGGGCGACCGTTCGGCGGCGGCTGCCAGTTCTACGTATCGTCAGCTTGATTCCTTGCGAAGTGCCTTGTCAACATGCCATTGAGACCGCCCGTGGCACGAACGATGGGCTGGATGATGCTCAGGACGCTCTCCAGCCTCTTCCTGATATCTGCGTTCTCCGCCTGGACCGCCTCTTTCTCGCGGAGGACGACTTGCAGGTCATGGTACGGCTGCTGACTCTCCAGATCCCGGATGCGCTGATTGAGGCGATCGATCTGGTTCTTGGTGCGCTCTCGAATGGCACGTTGAGCTTCGCGGTCGTTTGCGCGCTTGCGGGCAAGCTGTTCAGGCGTGAGATTGGCCACGCCACGCGAATTGGGGCCAGTCCTGCGCTTTTTGTTGGGCTGACCATCGCCCGAGCCATCATCTCTAGGGGCCCCTTCGGGTGTATCTGCCTCCGCCGGCGACGCCATGCTGATCATGGATGTGTGGGTTGCGATTCAGGAGGAGAATGGGCAGCCCCGGTGGCAGGATTCTCCCGAGTCATGAGCTGGGACACTACAGCAGCGATGACTTTTGCGAGCTGCAGGTTAGAGCTCATGGGGCATAGTACGGGGTAACCGAGGAGCGATTGCGGGGACTATCGCCAACCTCGGGATGCTCATCGGATAATGCCCTCCGCACCTGCACGATTAGTCTGCATCTCCACTTGCACCATGGGGTAGCTAGCTGAATCGTTGTTGTTGTTGATGATGGTGGGAGCGTCCTGTTCGCATCGCATGTACCATCACAACGACACCATGGCAGATCAGAATGTAAGCAAACTGGGCATCGCTTCGGCGACTCTCAAAGCCAGTATGCGCTACGTCATCTTCTCAAAAACAAACACTAATCTTGCCAACAGTGGGCTCAGCTCTCCAACGCTCCGTCACATCACCATTCAAAGGCGAAAATGGGTCCAACACGTACTTCAAAGATGTCATGCTTGCCATGTTCCGAACCAACCTAGGGAACCTCGATCTTGCGCAAGACCGGTACACGAACGGCGCATCGTCAACTCCCACATACATGCAGCATGCGGAGAAATACAAGTTCGTACCTGATAGCATCAAGCTACCTAGTGGAACACAGGCGCATTGGCTGGGTAGTAGGAGTGCGAAGACGATTTTCGTATACTTTAATGGCAAGACGGGACGCTCAGAATTGGTAAAATCCAACTAACATGAATAGGTGGCGGCTATGTAACGCCCTGCACTGCAGGTCATATGCTGTGGCTCGACGACTTCCAAAAGTCCCTCGGTCCCGATGTATCCGCACTCCTCCTCGCATACGACCTCGCACCCGAGGCAAGGTATCCCAGCCAGCTGAAGCAAGCAGTCGAGCTACTTGATTACCTTGTGCATACAGAAGGCCGTAACCCTTCCGATCTGATATTGGGCGGCGACTCCGCAGGCGGCAATCTTGTACTTGGCCTACTCTCGCACCTCGCACACCCACATCCTGAGATCGCCCCGTTGTCCATTCCGTCCAAGATTCACGCGGTACTGCTCATTTCGCCGTGGTGCTCTTTGACACAAACCAATACACCAGCATTTGTCACAAACGCGCAACGTGATATGTTTGACGCGCGAACCCTCTCTCGTTGGGCATCAGCATTCCTAGGCTCCGACTCTCCATTTGCCGGCGATTTCTACAACGAGCCTGTTCTAGCAGCTCCAGAATGGTGGGAGCCTGTTGCCGATGTCGTAGAAGAAGTCTTGATATGGGCGGGTGACAACGAAATCCTAAAGGATGGCATCGAGGCATTTGCGAAGAAATTCACACAAGGTTTTGGTAGCAAAGGTGGACTAGTTACTACAGTAGTTACACCAAAAGCGTGCCACGACGAGATGATCTTCGAACGAATACTGGGATACAAGGGTGACTCGGGCACGGGAAGTCAAAAAGTACTCGAAAGCTGGGTCAGGGCAAAGCTGTAATGATTAAACCTGGAATAACATATACTCTCACTAATGATCGATCCACCACGCACGATTGCAATCATTGACATTTTGACAATCTGTAGCATATCTTGCCTTACTCATTGTAGTTTTGCTTGCGTCTGCGCAGTTCTTCGGCTTCCCGTATTAATGAGGTAAACAACCTAGGGCTGGAAACACCATACGTAGGTCTTTCGCAAAAAAAGCAGAGGTTGAAGCAAGGAAATGCCCATCGTTCTGTAATTGATGTTTTGAGAAGGTCGAATCGCATGTTCACCAGGCATCTACGTTCCTCTAGATCTTGCAAGAGGACGTGATGACGACAGTTGCCCAGACCACAGGTTACATATGACACGAACCTAACGTGGAATGGTTTGTTGTGGCGTGTCGAGTATACGAGAATCCGAAGAGGGACGCAGGGAGCGCGATCGGGCCATTCAGAGACCGACCGCAGACCAACGTTACATAAACTTGTTCGTATAGCTCCTCGGACCCTGAAAGTCGGTACGTCGGAGGCAAACATGTATGTCGACATCTACGATGATCACGTTCGTCTATTGTAATGTGGCTTCTCGCCCCCGTGAAGCTCGCCGCGGAGTCGCTCTACGCCTCACCGTGACGGCATCATCTTGTGCTGACCGCTCCGCACGCGATACCTAAATCACCATATGTGGCATTTCAGGCTGCAGCCATGGATAATAATCCACAATCCTGCAGAATCCCAC
>Ga0265797_10004428_pt1 | contig 21465 bp, 11 predicted proteins | sample P2T30metagenome_FD_192433 | JGI IMG/M metagenome (GOLD analysis project Ga0265797, IMG submission 192433) | Plant litter microbial communities from East Loma Ridge, Irvine, California - P2 T30 | ecosystem: Environmental > Terrestrial > Plant litter > Unclassified | place: USA: California...
CATACTTGCATTTGTTTACGAATGCCCATGAGTAATACACAGAGCATACTCGCCAACCATGTTCGTAACGTCCGAAATCCCGCAATACCAAGTGCCATCAGAAAGTCACAAGTATCGGACTCTCAATAGAGGATATGCCCTTTCCTCAAGTTTCTTCAAAGCGGTCTCAGCTTCCCATTGTTGTACTTCCCCAGTTGCTCCAAGCACACGGCAGCAGCCACATATTTCCAGCTCTTCAAACTCCTGTAATTTTCCCACCCTTTCGTCTCCAAAGCCACCGCAAAGCATGCAATTGAGCGCGGTAATGCCTCCGTGTCTTCGTCCTCGAGCCAGTCCCCATCCCCAAACTGGATTTGCTTAATCATGGCACTGACGTCGCGGTTGAAACGCTCCTGGACCTCGAGATTGGCTTCGCGAATGTAGCGAGATGGTGCGCGTTCCTTCTTGCCGAGGATGCTGCCGCTGAAGACTTCGAGTTCGGTGAGAGGCGCGCCACGTGTGGGACGCAAGGTATCCATGATTTCCAACATGTTAGCCTCGTATGTTTCGCGGAGCCGCTCAGCCAGGTCCCAATGGTGTTCCCACTGCACTCCTCGCGACTCGCGGTCAACGTAACGCTTGAGTTTCTGAATTAGGGACTCGCCACCCCAGCGGTGGCGGAATGCTTCAAAGTCGTTCTTCATCCTATTGAAAAAATTCCTTTCATCAATGTCACGATACAACACACCAAGGATCTTGTCGCTCTTGTAGTATCGCATCCTCGCTTTGTCGGCATCTAGTACACTAACGCCATCAGGGTCATCAATATCGTCTTGCTCCAGCTCCTCCAACTCGGCTGCACCCAACTCGTTGACAACAAAGTCGGTGCCGGGTGCCATAAAGTCTGGACGAATGTGGTCGACACCACGAGGTATCCGCGACATATCAGCCGGGATACCAGACTTGCTAAAGTCGACGGCGTCTGATGCAAGTTTCGCAAGGAGCAAACACTCTGGATCGTTTGTACCTGCGGACTTGTCTGCCCGTATCTTGTGTTTGTTTGAGATCTGTCCCAAGCGATCCATGTTCATATACTCAATGAAGAAATCCGCAATGTCATTGACTTGTACCGGACGGCCTAAGTCTTTTGTCCCACTCGATGTATAGTCAGCAGGCGGCACTGTAAAGTCTGGTACTAGACGTTGGTCGTAGATAATATGAAACAAGTCGCCATCCAGGTCTCCGCCGCTAAGCTGCGAAGGCAGATCACGCGCGCCTCGTTGGGAAAAAACGATGCAATTGTGCAAAGCCCTAAGAGACGAGTACTCCGGAACATCTACTGCAGTAACGATTTGAACGTCACCGGGATGAAGGGCTGGTGCTCTGGTGATTACAATGCGATCGCCGACGAGAATTCTTCTCTGCAGCTTGCCGCTCTTATCGTAGTCTTGTGTAGCAATATAGACCTGACCCTCCTGCAAAAAGTCCGTCTCGTCCATGATGCCGTAGAGTAGATGTCCCCTTTCGATAGGAATCCGAGCGCGATATTTCAGACTTCTCAAGCTTGTCATAGCTGCAACTTCCACAATGTCTGTCAAGAACCTGTCTGCATGGAAGGACAGACCAACCTGGTGCATAAGCTCGAAAAGCCTTGGGACTTTAGCGTATACGCCCGAATGCGAATACTCGAGGAAGCTGGCTGCATTTAATGGGTGCTCAGTAATCATCTTCAGAGCATTGACGGCTTCGTCTTGAACCGCTTTGAAGTTCTTCGCGGGCACTCCCAAGTCCTCCAGAATCTTGATGAATTGATGATTTAGAAAGACCTGCAACGGCTTGTATGCTGCACCACAGAGTTCCAGGTCTCGCCAGGTCTCTTTGGCAATGTATTTGGTCATACTCTGGCGGATATGCAACTGCTCGCCTACCAAGGATTCGTCTAGTGACAAGACACCTTTTGCCCCGCGAAAGCGTATCTGCAGTACAGTCGGCCTCTGGGCCTTACGCTCCGGTGGCAGAGTATTCCAGACCCTGCGGAGAATTTCTAGTGAGACTGTTCCGCAACCGTCGCTGAAGGTGTGCCCATTCTTTATGATGTCGGGTTTCGTCTCTGTGACGTAGGCAGTGCTCGGCACTGGGACTGAGAAGATTGTGTCTGAGAAGGCCTGACCAATTCTGGCGGCACATTTAGCACTGCAGTGTATGTGTGAGAAGTCGCCGAGATCGCTAATAATATCTTTAGCGCGCAATATGACGCCATTCATCTCAAAGGGTGCCATGAACCAGGCCTGATGGCTGCGTAGCGAGGCATGGGAAAAGCCAAGAAACTGATATATTCGTCCTGCAACGGAAATCCCATTTCTAAGCACCTTGCGGAAACGCTCGTAGACTTGCTCTTGCGAAGCTCGCGGGTCGTGAAATACTGAAAGTCCATCTTCGTCGGCGAAGAAGACTCTCATGAAGTACTCGGTACGTGTGCCATACTTTCTGAGGATGCGATTCGACACGTCCCAGTCTGGTCCTCGCAGCAGAATACCTACTACAGTCAGTAAAACGCAACCATGGCGATTCAAAACGCAATACATACCAGTTGGAGTAACAGTAGCCTTATACGTTAGGGCTAGATGATGGTGCTTCTTCTTTTTGACGCTCAACTCACGAGCTACCAGTTCCCGTTCTTCGCTTTCGGCAATGTTATCGCGGAGATGAGAAACAAGCTGCTGGGTTGTGAAGCGTTTTGGATCCTCTTGTGGAGAGGGTATAGGTATCTGCTGTCCCAATCGCCGAATTGCGGTTGTAGTGAAGTCAGAGCCATACTCTTTAGCCAGGTGGTGTACTTCAGGCATTAGTTTGATCATGTTCAGCGGAGTAACAGTACCCTCCAACATTAGAGCCATCAGTTGATAGCGGACTGCAAAGCTGAATGCTTGTGGAATAGACGGATCATAGCTGCAGAGCTTGCTGTCGACTACCCAATACTCATCCTCAATGCTGTGTGTTTTGAGTTTGGGTACCATGTTCTTCCAGCAGTATATTTCAGGCACTGAAAAATCTTTAACAAAGTTCCAAGCGAGTGCAGCGTTTTCTGTGTTGGGAAAGGCGATTTTGTACACCATGCACAAAGCCGAGTTCTTCGTATGATTGGGACTCAGTGAGCAAAGCCTTTCTAGCCGGAGAGTCTTCTCTTTCGGTCCCAAACTGAGCCTTGCGAGACCTGCAAGCAGATCGGGCATCTGAGGGGCATCATTGCCAGTGTACAAATGTAGATCTTCGGTAGATCGAATGTTGTAAAACTTTGGGGGAGCCTTCAAGGTGAATGTGATTGATCCGTGTTTCCCATTTTCCAAGGACGGGATGGCATGTTCTACGATAGCGTAGGGAATGTCAATCCTGCAATGCCAGTTGGAAGGTTCGCCTGCCTGGAGGTACAATACCAATGAAGATTTTCCAAAGGTGACATAACCCTGTCGCCTGTCTTTGAACTTTTGATCAAAGACAAGCTGTCCTAGATCATCGTAATCCCACACACCGGTCATGAGCGTCTGGAATGCCAGTGTCGATCGGCCCGATGTCTGGGGTTTCGGCGCTTGGCTTCCCATCATCGACCTCATTGCCGCTTCCTTCTCTTGCAATGTCCTAACCTTGAGCGGATCCGGTTGTCCAGGCTTGTTGTTCATACGGAACGTGAGAGGCTGGCCTTGGAAGTACATTGTCCGTAGGGGAACTTGTCTGCCGCGACTGCCGTATTGCTGCAGGAATCGATGTCCGTTTTCCATGCTTGGGACGGTAAGTATGGCGTACGGCCGTCCATTGTGGCCACCAAACTTTCGAATATCGAATATGATAATGTTGAATTTAATCAACTTGTCCTTCAGGAATACCTGTAACTGAATGTGGTTGGCGTCTTGGGGCACCTAGCAACGCGATTGATTAGCGCATGTTCTGATTCCCCGTGACGCAGTCCAGGACTACTCACACTTGGTATGTAAATATCCATGATGCGGGGCTACTGCACCTCGTAAGGCGTAACCCGCGTGACGAGAAAGCGATAGACGTTATTGAAGTGCCCTAGTACCCCAAAGTGAGAAGGTGCAAGGCTGGAGCTCAGGTCGAGAGATACAACTGCGGCGTGACTGATTGGGTAAGTGGGTCCTCACGTGCGGGGTACCCTCCGTGGTCGATGATGAAGCAGAGGTCCCTCAGTAAGCGTACAATAACAAATTTCGTATTGTTTTGGAGAGATAGTAGGAAGGGTAAGCTTATTGTAGTGGCCGCCGTGACTTATGATGTTGCTGCCTATGCTCTGGTCTTGTGCTCACTTGCTGCGGCAACGTGCAGCAGACAGGAAGGGTTGAGAAAACGACGCAGAGGATTAGACCAACCGGCACTACCATAATTTTTGGAACCGACCAATCCCACATTCCAACACTGCGCTACGTTTGGGGGTGGATACGCAAGCGGCTAGCCGGACAAGAAGGCTCCCAACCTCCCAACCCTGTGACACAAAGCCTTGTTCACACTCGCCACCAGCCTTCTTGCCTTGAAGAATTTTGGCCCTGATCGGCTATTCTGTTTCGAAAGCGAACCGTTGAGCTGGTGATTTCGATATTGAGTTGCACATTGTGAGATTGACCCAGAGGGTATTTGATGGCATTGAATGGGGTAGGCCAGTCAGCTCAAGGTACGTATCTACTGGTATATATTTATTGAGTTAGGTGTATTCGAAATCTACTCATATATGTACCTAACGACGCGGACATTTCCAAGATCTATCAACAGTGAAGGCAACAACAACACGAGAATATTATTATTTCGTAATAAAGTTTCTGACCGAAGCCAAGGACCCAACTAACCGAAAATTGCGGTGAACATTCTACCACCTATGCAGCCAGCATACTTGTATATGGCGCGTACATAGATAGGATTGAGATGGCAGAAGTAGTCCGGTTCTATCATAGTAGTTTGAACATGGAGCCGGAACATGGCCTTTGTAGCCGCCACAGAAACCTATGTGTTATCGTATAAGATATGTAAGCTGACTGTGTTTTGCAGAAAGCGGTTTATCAAATTGCAAGTACGAAAACGTTGTATTCCCCGCGCCAGGGTTACTAACAGACTGCATAGTATGAATGAATCACGTGACTTGAATCAATAAAAAGATGCAATGCTTATGAAGGTCTTGTGGCTAAGAAGAGGATATCTGTCTATCCTAATATTGTGCAGTTGAGGTTTCAACTAAAGTCTTTTTGCTTTCCGTGCAGATATACAGCACTCTGTGGCGAAAAGTACGTCGACCTAATAATTATACAAGAGTATGACATGTTATCAATGGAAATTCATATAAGCGCCAGATATTATAATTCTCTATCATATTCGCAGTCTGTGTATATGTTTTTTATTAATATTATCCGCTAGTAGAGTAGTAAAAGCTATATAGAGAACAATAGATGTTAACACCCTTTGTACTAGATATAAGAAATAGAAGTTAAAATATTTTAGACCTTAGGCTACTAAGCCTAAGGCTCTAAGAGCTACAATAAGATTTAGTACTAAAATATTTTATGTATATAACTAAACACTAATAGGCGGTAGCCTATAGGGGTAACTATAGGTCGCTAGAGTACTAAAAAGCGCTAAAATATGTGTTCTCTTCTTCTTCTTCTTCTTCTTCTCCTCACACCGTCACCCACCACACCCTATCAGTAAGTATCCTCTCAACTGCTGCTGCTGCACTGCTGCACTGCTGACTTGGAATGTGTATATGTTTGTATGTGTGTATCTTCCTGCTGCCAACTCCCGTCTGCGGTGGTGGGGATGCGATCATATCATTACCCTTCACTACCCCCAACTATCATCATGCTTCCGGTCAGATTTTTACAACGCCCTCACCTCTAAAATTATACCACCGCTCACGCTGATTCTGGTCGCCGGCTTGCTGTGTGGCGTTGCTCTACGGTTTTATACCTTAAAACTGTCCACTCTTTCATCAGAAAAGCCCTCCCATCCACTTATATAAGCGCAACTTCGATGATCTAGTGGTCATAATTTTTGCTTGTCATGGCTACACGGATTAACCTGGCCACCAGCGATTTCTAGACGCGCTAGTGTTATGTTTCACTTGATGATTCTGTCGCATCCTCATACGACTTCACGTAGAGCAGGGTCTGACTGGAGAGCGACTGGAATATGTTTCCATAGACATTCAAATTATCTGAACAAAAATTGATAAATACATGATAGTTTGTATTTACTATATCTACTTCTCAGCAAGATGCAGAGAAAACGATCATCGCACCTCCCGCATGTTCCACCATCGCCCATAACCAACCCCACCTCCTCAGCTAGCCGGGAAACCTGCGCGCGCCATCTTCTTCCCTCGCTGAGCCTTGCGATTATGATTCGCGCTCGAGCTCTTATTAGCCTCTTTCCTTTGGCGTGAAATCTGCGTGCCCTTATCGTCTGTAGGACCTGCAACATTTGCACCGCCTCTCCCACCACCTGGGCCACCGCGTCCACGGCCCCTGCCCCGCCCACTTCCACCTCCCCTTCCGCCACGCCCACCATCACCACTACCTTCATCACCCGAGCCTGCAGGACTATCCCGCCACGCCGTTGATTGTAGTTCTCGCTGCTGACCTTGGAAATTTGAAAACTTTGCCTCCAGGCGCCGCAGTTGCCTAGGATTGCGACCCATCATAATCGCCCAGCCTTCAATTCCCTCATCCGTCATGCCCGTCTCGTTCTTCAATGCCGTCCTTGCTTTGCCTCTTCTGGTTTCTGATTCGCGACCAAAGAGCTCTGGTGTCGTGGTGTAGGCGCGGAACAAAACCTCTTCATTCTTGTCACCCAAGTTTGCATCTTCCGCCGCGGCCGTGTCGACGGATGCACCGACATCTTCTGCATCGTATGTGTCATCGCGTTCGTCGTCATCAGAGTCGAATGCTGCAAGAGCTGCCATGATGGCCGACTTGGCAGGCGCGTTACTACGGTCGGAGAGGATCTTGTCGGCATTCAAGTCTTGGCCGCGACGACCAATATGCAAACGAGATGTATCAACCGCAAGCTTGTCAAATTCATCATCATCAAATACATTGCGGCGCTCGGGAAAGTGTTGAATTGATCTCGGCGGTGGAAGTGGCTGTGATGGTGTAGAGGGCGTCGGTCTGGAAAATGTAAGCGTTGACGTGTTATCAAATGATCGAGGACATACAGCTTCTCGTTGCGGTCAGCTTCGGCGAGGTACGGCGGTAGCGCGTCTTCGAGTAAATGTGCAGTGACCTGCTCGATATCGTCGTTGTACTCGTCCAAACACTTTACTATGAAGCCTGCACCGAGATCTGGGAAGAGGTCTTGGATCTGGCTAATCATGCTTATGCGGTGAACATGAATGTCGCCACTGAACGCACCATGTCCATAACCGTCCTCCACCTTCTCTTTACCCTTGTTTACCTTTCGCCGGATCAACTTCTTGGATCGGGCCACCCCAGATTGGCGGAATGTGCTGAGCGATGCTGCAGTGTTCCTCACTCTCGCCGCCTCTGGAGCTGTAGCTTTGTCCCTGATTTTCTCCAACAACGGCGTATTCGTAACAAGATCAGCAACGAGCGTCTTCTTTCCTGGTTCCTTCTTCTGCTCTTGCTCTTCGCTAGACTTTAAGCTGTAGAGATGATCAGAAAGTAGAGAGTGGTTGGGCTTCGGTCCGTCCAGGGCTGCGGTGAGACCAAGATATGCTATCGTAACCAATTTCTTCTGCATTGACAGCGGTACCTGCGGGTAGGCTGAACAAAGAGAATCCAGAAAGTCAGACCCGGTGAGCATGAAAATGCTAGCATCTGATGAGGCTCTCAGAAGCGGTGCTATGCGGTTGAGAGTATTCTCAGCCTCCTCGGGCCGCTTAGACTCTAAGTTCCTGATCAATGATGTTTTTGCCGTTTGGAGTGACTTGGTAATAGTCGCGCCGTTTTGTTTCCATACTTCTTGCAAGAGCACACGAAACTGCTCGCTCTTTGGAAAGACATGACATATGTCAGAGAGCACAGACCAGCTCAGGATTGAATCAGGGATCTCGTCTCTTGAAAGGAGCCTATGCAATAGAAAAAAACACCTTCTCCGCAGAGATGCCACTTTCGATGCTAGGTTCTCGTCGCTGGCTAGCTCATGGAAGAATGAAATGAGAAACGGAGTAACCGTATCCTTCTCTTGTATGGCCGAGGTGAACTGATCATCCGCTAGTCGCAAATAAAGCTCGGCCAGTGAGGCCCAGGATTCCAGATATAGCTGCCATTCGTCAGGCAGTATGCTCTTCCTGACTTTTGCGTCTGGAAATGGTGCAAAGTGGGGTGGCGACATTGTTTCGGTCCTTGTAATGAAACGGAGAGGGTTAGAAGTTGAAAAAGCACAGCTGTAATGCAGTGTCTTGGTCGGAAAGGTCGAATACGTTCAATTTCGGTGGTCTGGTTCTAGCCATGTAGTCATGATGGCTCATGGCCTTGTCTGGCGAGCGATCAAAGGTAGCGATGCCCGATCCGGCTCTAGCGCCCGCAATCTTGGCGCCCTTCGCCCACAGATGGAAAAATGCGTAGCGCCAACATTTTCAACGACTACGAACGCCGTCGCAACTTCAAAGCCAGCCAGTCATCACATTACCGCGATCAAGGATCCAGGTCGTGACTGGAATCTAAATCAGTACTTTCAACAATCACAACACTCGACCAATCCGACAACATGTCTTACAACAAGCCCGAGAAGGACTTTGGCGAGGGTAAAGACACCGATAAGTTTGCAGCAGAAGCATGCACTGACAGACAACACAGGTCCCAAGATCCACAAGATCCGCATCACCCTCACCTCGCGCAACGTCAAGTCCCTCGAGAAGGTCTGCCAGGAGCTCATCGACCGTGCCAAGACCAAGGAGCTCCGCGTCAAGGGCCCCGTCCGCCTGCCCACCAAGCACCTGAAGATCACCACCCGCAAGACGCCGTGCGGTGAGGGTTCCAAGACTTGGGACACGTACGAGATGCGCATCCACAAGCGTAGGTGCTCTAGATTGAGGAAGAGCAAGTGCAATGGCTAACACTGGAATTAGGTCTCATCGACCTTCACGCTCCCACCGAGGTCGTCAAGCAAATCATCATCAACATCGAGGCCGGTGTCGAGGTTGAGGTTACCATCGCCGCATAAGGGCTTGGTGTAGACAAGGAAATGGAGAGTGCCAAGTGCTGAACAGAAATGTGGCTTAACATCTCTAGTAGTAGTTCGAAATGCACTACGATGGATTGATACAAAACTCACAATTACTGTTGGGATACATTTGTGACTGCTTAGACGCCTGTCAATCGATGAACGTGTCATAATGTGGATGCGTTGTCCAGGATGCTCATGCCCGACAACCCAAGTGCGATCTGCAAACTCCACGGGACCCCTGCAATATCGTCCCTTCCCTAACACCTAGACTGCTTTCCTCACTTGTCCGGTATCATCATCCTAGCCCTCGGCAAGCACACCATGTCTATCTCTTTCTCATTCTTATCTGTACTTTTTCGTTCATATGTGTAACCAACAGAGCGACCTCCTAGTATACCTGTCTTTGTTCATGGTAGAAGTACAAATGTGTGAATGTCAAAAGGCTACATGGAATCATGTGGTCATGGTCCCGTTGCTGTTTGGCTAACGTTAATTGGAAACACGAATAGCAAAGTCGGACGTGGTACCTTGGTTCTGAAGACAGCTGTGAGTGCAAGCCATCGCTGTATCATGTCACAAGAAAGTATCTCTCAAGTTCTGGCATTATAATAGCATGTATTCTTGAAGTCTAGCTGCCCCGAAAATTCTCCCTGTATCGCCCATTCAATCACCGATTCTATCACCCAGCTCTCTCAGCTCCCCTCATCTTCCACCGATCCTCCAACTCCCCTTGAACAATTCCAGCTACTGGCTCCCCGGAGGGCAGCATAGCCACTTTTCAGGTTGTTAGTATATTCTCTTATGTTGTGTACAGGGTGGATAGTTTACCGATTCAGCACAGTCCGAGTCCTGGTCACACAACGATACGCTCCTCTTGCGTTGCAATGTTGTCGGAGGAGTGCATACTGCGTCGGCATAGGAACATAGCTTTCTAGACGTGCATGTGCCACCGATTTCCACTCTGCGAGATGTGTTACACTGTGCTTCACAGACACCCACAATAAGTAGAACGATAAGGGCTTTGATCTGCATGATGTTTCTGGCGGTGGTAGTTGGTAATTGGTAGAGGGTAGTATAGAGTAGAATGGGCTGAGAGTATGATGAATGATATCAACAAATACACAGCATATCTCCCTTCTTTATAGCCTGTATTGTACTTCTTGCACGGCCAAACTTCACACATGGTCGCATTACAATCTTGGCCAGCAGGACAAGGTGACTACGTACCGCGCTACCACACTAATACACAGACGAACTAGATTCAAAACTTCAAGCACGGCACAGAATTTTCTTAATGTACTTGACCTGCCAATCAGCTTATCGGACTTTCAGTGCTAACACGAGTAGAGATATGCCTGTAGCAGGGTTTCGCAGGTACCCAAGTGCTTAGCATACCCCAGAAAAATGCACGTTTACCAACCCGAGACTTTTTTTGTAACATTTAGTTTCATGAATGTTTCTGCTACTACTATCAGTTCCTGCACACTTATCTCCAAGGCCTTTTAACACTATCCGTCAATGGAGAGACACTGTTGTAACCTTGGATATTAGATACTGCTCTTTTGTTTCTCAAAGCAAAGTAGACGGAGGTGCTCGGTCTGACGCTGTAGTTGGATTTTTCGCCCTTGCAATCATCAGATCTGTAAGAAGATCTTGGCTGTAAGTAAATACCCGTGTCGCCGAGCTTTGTTCTACAAGGGCTGGGCCGCCATGGGCTGCTGGATAAGGGTAAACAACGTTTCAGCCATCATCTTACCATACTGCTTCTCGAACGAGCGTTTCCTGCTGTTCCATCTGGATTAGGATAGTTTCTAGTTCCTTCCAAAGCGCTTGATTTGTGGTGAATCAATCTGCGCCTATACTAAAGGAGTGTGTGCGGGGTTATAAAGTAACCGTGCTTTTCGTGCCGAGTTGAAGCGAACCATTTGATGTTTAGCAAGGTACAATAGTTCAAGTTTATATGACACCCTCTAGGTTCACCCTGTTCAACGGATAACTTGAGATCACGGTAGCCCGATGGCGGCTCGCTTGCAACCCAGCAAGTCGGGACCAAGGGAAGATCATCGGATCAAATGAGGCATATCCCTGGAACATTATGCTACGGTCTAGAAAGCTGCCATCTGACGCTGATGTTTCAAAGTGAGCTTTCAATCTATGAAACTTGACGCATAATCTAGAATAAGATGAGGGAGACAACTAGGCCTTACCTCGGTGAAACTGTCAATGACGCCGTCAACCCTGTAGCAGTTCACGACCAGTAACCCGCAGCATGAGACTCAGAGGTTCAACACAATCTGCTGCAGCTCTTCGCACCCTCTTAAGAACGAATAGGCTTATTACGACTATTACACGTTGCCTTTGTAAAAAGACTGACAAAAACCTCGGGCATACTGAACTCACCTGCAAAGTAACAGTTACATAGAGAAGAAAAGTAATTTGTTTAGACGCCCAGTAGAAACACAGAGATGGAGGAGTGGAATGGTGTTTGACTGAGAAAACGTATATGCGCAGATGAGAAAATAAAACACCCAAGGTATTGACGCTGACGCTGTTCCGAGGAACAATATAAAGAATTTTCAAGGAACAGTTCATAGCGAGACTGAGACGGTAAAATTAATCACCGAATACTGATTACAGCTTCGCCAGACGTCACGTTGATAGCATTCTGTGCCTTGAAGCAAAATGCTCAACTTTCAAGTCAATGACAAGATACCGGACATGACAGAACAGGGGCGGGGGGGAGGCTTCCATAACTAAACATATATACCGGGCCTCTCGACTTTCCTTGTTAGATTTTTTTTCCACCTAGGCTGGACAATAAAGAGCAAGCCTTTTATACTCTTGGAGCAATACATAACCGCCGGCAAGAGCCGGTTCGTGTGAAGTGATAAAGTCTGTACTACACACCCCCTTTTTCCAAGCTTCTTCCATGTTTCAAGGATAGAATCCACAATGGAAAATTCAAAAGGAATCCACAAGAAGAAGAAGAAAACAAAAGCGAAAGCGAGATGATTGAGAAGAAATAAACACCAACCATCATTACCCCCCCCCCCCCCTTCCCTAAACGATTCCATGGAACCAATAGCTCAAACAAAAACACCTAGGTTTCACTAACCAAAAGAATTACTACAGCCTATGATACAATCTAAGCCGCATCAGTAACAAGGTCTCACGTAGAAAAAAAGGGTGGAGTTCTTTCAATATATCATGGTTGAATCTGTTTGAAATCTGCCATGTGTTTGCCATTAATCTTTGTCCATCTCACGACCCACTACTTTCAATTATTATCGTATATGTCTCTACTTGGCTGAATTGTTTGTCCTCTTACCGTAGATTCTCCTCCTAATAAAACTTGCACGGTTTCTCGGTTATTTTCATGTATCTGTAGTCGTCAGAAGACACTCATATCTTAGTTGAAGAGGTCGAAACGCTGAATGCTGGACAGTAGACATGAAAGTTGTTTTCTTGTTGATATAAGGTATGCACATATCCATTGTACGTTGGTACAAGGGTACCTGGAACAATAGAAAATAACGACAAAGTCCTTCATGCTCTGCTCTCATAAGAATCTCCTAAACTGTCTTACCTAAGCCTGTTACCCTTCATTCTACACTTCCCCTCCTCTTTCCCCTATCAAAACGTCACCTAGACGTCTACATTCCCCCTTGGCATCACACATCAAACACACAATTAGACACTGAAGACCTTTTTATTTAGCTATGAGCTAGCTATCTGTTCACTATCTCTCATATGTGTCCGCCCGAACCTATGAACTACTATACATGCAGACCATAATAGAACCCTGAATGCCTTCTCCTCCTAAGGATGACCATTAGTCATGGGTGGCGACGGCGGTGGTGTAGATGGCCGCGATGGAACAGGTGTATTCGGCGGTGCAGGCGGTACCGGGCCAATAGGCACCCGGATCACGCTGCCATCGTCACCTAGACGTAGCACATAGTACGTCCAAGGAGGTGGGTCGACGTCCTCGCCGGCCTGCTTGACGGTGCTGTCCATGGTTGGCTACAACGACGTGTGTGCCGAGTGCTTGCGGTACGAGAGTTGGCGGAGGAGGTGCGAGCCCTTGTGCCACCACGTCTTGAGGCGGTCGATGATGCGCTGTTTGCGGTAGTCGACTGCTCGCATGCCCTCGGCTTCGCAGAACGTGTGTCGGTTGGTGGCGGTGTTTGACGAGCTAAATGCTTGCGCTTCACCGGCAGAATCTTGCACAATCGATGTTGTGGACTCTGGAGACGCAAGGTCTGATGGGTTGGTCTTGCTTCGGCCCGTAGCGCGAGAGGTCGACTGCTGGCCAAGCTTGGCTTTGCGAGTTGATGAAAAGCGCTTGCGGAGTGAGAGACGCGTCTTGCGTGTGGTGTCGTAGTGCTCCTCGTCGTCAGACGTGTCAGATGTGGAGAGGTGATCACGGAAGATGGCTGTGGGTGGTGAAAGGGCAGATGTGGGGTAGCGTTCTCCTACCGCGTGCGGCTGGTCGCTGATGCGGCCAAAAGCGCTGAAACGATGTTGACGAGCGTGTGCAGTATTATCAGCTGGTGTGCCGAAAGGCGATGCCGTAGCTGTTTGTGCGGTTGAGAAGGAGCTCGTCGTCAACGTCTCAGAGACCCGGTTGCGTAGATGGGAAGGCCCGCGGCGAGATGAGTGTCTCGTGGCAGTTGGAGGTGGAAGAGAGATGTCAATAGCGGGATCTGTAGACGTTGCCCAGGGGTAGTTCTTGTCAGAGTTCCAGGGACGCGTCTCTGTTGCTGTGGGTGTAGAGACAAACGACCGCAACGACCTTTTCGAAGACAGAGCAGACTCGCCCGAGGTACGAAGCTCGTCAGGGCCGATTGTATGAGAGCGTGGTCGTATGACAGCCGGCGAAGGGGCTTGCAGCTCTAGGAGCGGCGCCGTTCTGTGTATTGTTGTGGTGTTGGTCACGCCGTCGCCCTCGTCTGTATTTGAGGCAACTCCACTAGCGCCATTTCCAACGACATCATCGTTAGGACCACCTTGCTTGCCCTTTCCTCTATCTTTCTCCTTACTCGTGAGCTCCTCATAGAGATCATCGTCAATAATAACCATGTGCGAATTGCCTCGTATGGGACGCAGGCGAGCAGATGAGCGCTTCTGCGTTGGATGAATCTCGTGAATCTCATCCATCGCATGCTTCTCAATCTTCTCCTCAATTGGAAACTCCACTGGCTCACCCGACTTATAGTACTCTTTCAACGAAGGAAAGAACTCAGAGAAGCGTTGCGTGAGACCTCCGACCGAGGGTATAGTCAAGCGCTCAATCTCCGCCATAAGCTCCGGCGAATGTGCACGGTGCATCGCAAACAAGTTCATAATCGTCGTGGGCTGCATGGACAACCTCGAGCGCTCGGTGCCATCCATATTTGTAAGAGAGACGCACAAACCTGTCACATTGCCGGCTGATGCAGGCCGTGTCGGACTACCTCTACTCAGTCTTTGCGACTTGTGCGACACATTGGGCACCTCCTCCATCGATCGGGAGTAGCGCAGGCCGAGCTCGTCGGTAAACCCATCGAATAGATTCATGCGACTGAAGCACATTGAAGGCAAACCATGCGCCTGCCCGAGGGCGCTGCCTACATTACTGCCCATTGCGCTACGCCGCTGCGATGCCATGGATGACCGCCTCGAGAAATTGGCCGGCTCCTCTCCTGAACCCCGGATGCCCGAGGGGTTACCAAACGGAAAGCGGAAGCTGGAGCTTTTCAAGTTGCTGGCACTGGTATTAAGGCTCGAGTCCTCGTGCGACTCCTCCTTTAGGTCTGGCAGATAGCGCGACGGACCAGGATACCTATACCCGGACAGTCTAAGGTCGGTCGTCGTATCCTCTTGTATGTTCGTCAACGGGGACAAAGCCAGCGAGTTCAGATGGCTCCCAATGCCACCTGGTGGGCGTAGCTGCATGTGCTGGGAGCCGCCGCCTGCCGTCGGAGGCACATAGCGATGCCACTCGAGATGCGTCGTAGTCTGACTGTCGCGTCGATTGGGCTCTAAAGTCGCTGGGCCGCCATCTGTAGAAGAATCCTCCTGGGAGCGAGAAGGAAGGTCTTGAATCGAATACACGGATGATGGCTCCGGTACTACAGGCGATGCGTTGCTGCACGAGTTCTCATGTGAGACAAGAGCCGGACTACTGCCACAGGCCTTGTACAAGTTACAGATATCAGGAGTATCAAAGGTGATGACCTGCATCTTTGCAACAGGGACGCCAGTTGGCATGGTCGGTGTCGTCTCTGCGGTCTTCACCGCCTCTACAGGGGTTGATGGTTGCAACACGCGATTGGTGGCCGGAGTGCCATCGGTGTCTTGGGCTGACTCGTATGCAGATTGATCCATCTCTTCTTGCTTCAACATATCCTCTTGGCCTGAACGCTTTCGGCCTATAGCAAAACGAGACGGTATAGGACGCATCAGGAAAGAGACGGCAGCATGAACACGTTGAGCTTCTTTGGAAGAGCTAGACTCTCGTGGCGGAACTACCGGGGGCACCTGTGGAACACCCAAGGTAGAAGATGACCCTGAGACCGATACTGAACCCTGCTTGACGCTTGGCTTCGAGGCAGTCCGAAGTGTGCTTGCTACGATAGAAAAGCTTGATTCACGACTTGGTACCGGAAGTTGTTTGCGAAGTATAACAGCAGGCGGCTTGGGCAATAGCATCTCAAACTTGGGCTTACTCTGCTTCATGACCATGGTTCCGAGGCTGAACGATGGCTGTAGAGATGGCGGCAACGAAGCAGCGCGTTCAGGGCGCGTATTTGATTCTTTTTCAGATGAATCTCGGCCAGGCAAGACGTCGGAAACTGACCTGAACGACTTTGCATCGTGATCCGGTTCAGTCTCTGGCGGTGCTGGCCCTAAAGTATCATCGGGTTTATCAGTGCAAGACTTGAATGACTGCTCATCCGACGACCTCTGAGTATGGCTGTTTCGAGAACCTATAGCAAGTGGTGACGGCTTCAGATCTTTGTCCGTCGGAGTTCCCGTGTTATGGGTCAGATGTTTCTCCACATCTCGTAGCAAAGCTCCAGTCTCGGCCTTGGAATCAGTTCTTTGATACCCAGCTAGAACATCCGACATTCCATCCTCAGTACTGTGTCCAGGGCTAGCGGGCACGCTCGGGTCTTTTCCGGTTCCAGGCGCCATCTCGTTCGCAAACCCACCTTGTGTAGCCACCGGTATCGAATGTCGGACTGCGAAATTGATGGTCGATGAGTCGAGGATGCTCGATCCAGTCTGTGAGAGAACACTGTTGCGGTTATTCATACTCTCATCTTGGTGCTCCTGTGCTCCTGTGCAATCGTTGATTGCAGACTGTAACTTGACAGGAAGCTCATCGGATCTACTGGTCCTCAAAGTGTTTAGAGATTTCGTGGTGCAAGACTGGATATCTTCCATCGACGAAACCTTTAGGCCTTGTAAGATTAAATTCCTCGTAATGCGCCTCACGACGGGTGAAGCTGGGAGCTCTGCGATCTCGGTGGCGATGTCTGCGATGTTCTCGGGTTTGACTGTTTTGGTTCCGTCTGCTGGAATCGGCATGTGTGCCATGTTTGTCATCTTGGGAGGCACGACCACCAACGGCATTGGTAGTGCCTCTTGGCCTAAAAAAGGATCACTATTCAATGCCGCCTCCGCAAAGCCTGTGGGTATAGTCTCGGGTTCAGGCTCTGCCATTTCGTTTGGATGAAATTGCTCGCTTCCATCGTAATAGGGAACAGGAACCCTTTCCGTAGTATTGACAAACCTGTTCGGACCCAAGTCGCTCGGCCGTATCAGGTTTGTGCCGTTCGGATTATGAAGCGCTTCCATGGAGATGCCGTCTCTAGGGGTCGTGGGTAGGGCCATGTCTGATGACGGTGCCTCTGAATCAGTACGCATCATTGTGGAGCCACTTGATATAGAGCCCTGCACAGACGTCTGGAGACGAGCTTTCTCGACAGCGATGCGGTTTCTGTGGTCCGATGGCAAAGGCGGGGCATCTAGGCGATGCTCATGAACCTGTCTACGGGACATGCGGTCACGGCGAGGGGCGGCTATGCTCCTGGACATCTTCTCCCTATGCTCACGATGCTGATCAGAGAAGGCGGGGAGGCAGCCCTCTTCTTCGCGCCTATCTTCGAGACTCAAAGCAGAGGGTTGAGATGATAGCCTCATTCTCATCTGCCCTACGTTGTGCGGGTTGCCACCGAGACCGAGATACTGATGGGCCTGCATACCGTATTGCTGTCCACTGTTGTAGTATGCAGATGTGGGTATCCAGGTAGGAGTCGCTTGTCTTCGGTCGGCATGCAGCAGCCTCTGGTCATCGTAGGGATACATGTCTCGTGGGTGTATCCCGGTGTTGTCACTCAAGGCTGGTGAAGCAGACCTGTAGTTCGAGTTATGCCGCCGGAACACAGCACCATGAAGATTCGGGTGCCGGTATGGGCTAGGGGGCTGCAAACCTTGAGCAGGGCGTAGGCTGGTAAGAGACCTGTTACTGGAGAGGTTGTAAGGTGGCTGTATTTGATCCGTCATGGACCGCGAACGATGCGAGTCTTGGTTGCGGTTGTCTGTAACATTCAACGGAGATGTTCCCGCAGTGTTCATGGCCATCGGCGAAAGCATATCGGATACGAATTGCGGCGCGTTGAGTCCCGTCGAGTGTCGCGGTACGGATGAGGATGACGGGTGTGCACGGTAATGCCTGCTTGCTCGACTCGAGTGACCGGACATGGAGGAAGCTGCTGACATTCTGCTGGCTGCCCGGTGCCTTTGTAGGTGGCGATGCGAGTTGGCGATGCCGAGTGGATCATTCAACAGACCGACGTCGCCCATGTCCATGGTGGTGCGGAGCATTGATGAGATACCGTTGGGAAATACGGGATGGTCAGAACCAGATGCTCCACTGAGGGGTTTGCCTGATGCGCGGCTCAGGACTGACGCATTGGAAGCTCTAGACGTGCGGCCGCCGCCGTTGGGGTCTTGCTCAGCGAGTGGCATCCTGTCGCCGGGGGGAGACGTATCGAAAGAGAAGCAAGCAAAGGCGATGCTCTTGTGAGCGGCGATGTTGTGCTGAGTGCGGTACTGTCTGCGGTGCTGTACAAAGATGTAGGGTTTAGGGTATAACCAAGAGAAAGAGGGTATTGCACAAGGAGGCAGCTATCCAAGAGAGAGAAAGAGAGACGAAAGCGAGTGACCTCTACACCGTCCTCGGTAGCATCTCTGCCAAAAGTAGAGTGCTGTTGAGGATATTGGTGTTCTGCGGTGGGCGAGGTAGAGGAGATGGAGGAGTGGGGTGGAGACATTGTTTTGATGGCAAGCCTGGCGCCTACTTCATGTCCACCACGGCAGAGATTGCCCGACTCCGACAATTCAGAGGAAGGAATAGACACAGGCTTTGAGAAAAATGCAGAGACGACTCAGAGGTGGTGCAAAGAAAGCCAGTAGCATACGAGCTAGCTAGCCTGGTTCCTGCCTGTGCCGTGTGTGCTGCCCTCCCGGACCTCCTACAGTGGAAGGGCTGACCTAGACACCACTACGACAGCCAGCAGCTTCTCGGACCTCCTCCCACCTCAAGACCATAGCGCAAGACAGCCCTTGATCCTCCCTGAGCATCCATAGCAGCCGACTCCTTCTCGAGACTGCTCGCAGTACAGGGCTGCGGTAGCTCCTCTCCCTTTTGCGCAACAACGCCGTCCTCTAGAACGCCCTCCCTCGACGTACGAAGCGGAACACATTACACGTTGCTCGTTACGACATGAATATTATAAAAGCGCGGATATGGATATGTACAAGTAGAAGCCACAGCAAACCGCCAAACACCCGACCACGGCAGAGGCTGTGGCGCCTGAAACACGCAAAAAGTACACGGTCAAAAGGGGGTATATAGCCTTGCAGCGCCAAACAGCGAGATCAAAGAACTACACAAGAAAAGAAGATCAAGGGCGATACACGTCACTCGGCAATAGCATCTATATCGCCAGTACGCTTCTTACTGAAGAGTCGCTTGAGTGAGGAGAAGCTACTGCGTTTTGAGAGCCGCTTGGGCGAGACGTCCTGAAAGTTGGACATGGACGTTGCTGGCCGGCTTGGCATGTCGGGCTTGAAGAACTGGTCAGGCTGATCGAATGCGGGGGAGCCGGCGCCCAGACGGCCGGATATTGAGCCTTTTGGTGTGCTCAGGTTTCTGCTGGGAAATAGGCCAAACTGCGCTGTTTGTCGCGACGACATGGAGGATGCTGAGCGTGTCGATGCAATGCCGGGGGACATGGCTGATGCGCCCGACACGGAAGAGTAGGCCGAGTCTTTACCCGTCCAGGGCGGGCTGTATTCTCCGTTCTCTGGTTTTGCTGACAGGCGCTTTGTTACTGGTGGTTTCTCTTCTGCAGGCGCATCAGATGACAACGGCACATGCCCCCGATTTCCAAAGAGCCGACTTGTACGACTAGCGTCTGGCTGCGGTGTCGCTCTTCCACGTTGCTCCTCGTTGTGCCAGGCATCGCGGTGGTACTCGGGCTGGCTTGTCTGACGTTGTATATTTGCGTCAACCTGCGAGCCGGCGGATGTTGAAGCTGAATCTTCGCTCCGTTTTGGCGTTTCAGTAGTAGAATCGGAAGTGTTGACGATTGCGGGCTGCGGTTGAATTTGGGGTGTTGAGTTTGTATGTCGCCCCCCAGTGCCCAGGTTCACAGGCGTCTCCCGGCCTGAGGATGAAGGGCTCATGAAGGGCGGACGCTCTGGCGGAGGCGTAGGGAGAGGCTTGTTATTTGCAAAATTCCGGAACGGCCGACTTTCTCGCGAATTGGAAGAATTTCGGGATGAAGTTCGTGTTGCGATCTGGGGGCACATTAGCAGGGTGAAGCGTGGAATGCGATCAGGAGACACGGGGAGGAAGAAGGCGAGTCTTACCAAACTTCGTCGGCTGGCAGCGCCACAGCGCTTCTCAATCTCGTTGCAGTAGCTGCTCACTTGCACGAGCACAACGCCCAATCTCTCTGCCTTGGCCACGAGGCTCAGCAAAAACTGCGACCAGCCCCCAGTGTTGCCGCACATGGCAGAGTATATGCGGCCAATATCCTCGTTGCGATATGTCCAGGCGTCGCCTACATCGAGCAGGTACATGTCGAGGTCCTGGTTGGCTTCCCGGAATACGTTGATGTCGACGAGGTAGTCGTTGAGCAATGCGGACATGCGTCCGATTGTGCGTTCAATGACAATGTTGCCGTCAAGCAGCTGTGCGCGGTATGAGCGGTCTTCGAGGAGGCGGTCAAACTCGTTTACGTGCTCCATGGGCACCTTGAGGCATTTGTGTCGGAACAGCATGTCCTTCATGCTGCTCTCTAGGTCTTCGTTTGCGCGCTGCAGGAAGCTGTCAAGCTCGTTGACATGCTTGAGCAAAATGTCAGCTACATCGGCAACCGACTTCTCGAGATGCTGGTGCAGCAGATGAACACCAAAGATGATTTGCGCAACCGTCTTCTTGAGCGGGTGGAAGTTGCCCTTTGGGTTGTTTCTCCAATGGCAGTTGTAGGTAAAGTTCCACGAGTCTTCGGTGGCATCCTCCTCCCGGCACAGCAACTGCTGGCGCGTCTTGACGCTCTTCTTTGGATTCACAAAAGGCACATGGCCGGTTTCGCCCGTGGCATCCAGCATGGACTCTTCGAAGGGGGCCTGCATGGCGGCAATGGGGTGGATGGGGAAGGTGGCCGTCATGATGCGCTTGTCGCGTTCGTCTTGCCATTCGTAAGAGTCGCGGTTTTCGGAGCTGCGACGGTGGCTTCGCTGGGATGGGTGTCGAAAGGGAACCATGGCTATGTATCGACGGGGGGGGTGTGGGAGTAGGCAGTTTGTAAGCCCCGAGCGCGGGAAAAGGTACAATCAGCTCGGGGTCAGGGTGGCAGGCAAACCAATGCAAGCCCAGGCACTGAGGTCAAGGTTCCAGGCTGCACATAAGCACGAGACACTTGTTTGGAGATGCTTGGCCCGCTTGTGTTGGCGACGGACCGTCTAGAGAAACACGTTGGGGGTCCGCATTGTGTGGAGAAGTTTAACGCCGGCAGGGGATGGGGGTCTTTGAGTGTGCGGGAGATGGCGGAAGAAAGACTGGACACGGTCCCAAGGTTCAGGGACGCCTTCGGCTCGTCATCACACTGATCAGGTCACCGGCCACAGATCACTCCTGGGACCTGACACAGGAAACGGGGGGACGGGGGTTTTTCTGGTCGCCAGGAGGTCTGCAGGTGGTGCAGGAGGCTTGTCTGGATCAAGGATGGGGCGTACCGCTAG
>Ga0265797_10004429_pt1 | contig 21457 bp, 22 predicted proteins | sample P2T30metagenome_FD_192433 | JGI IMG/M metagenome (GOLD analysis project Ga0265797, IMG submission 192433) | Plant litter microbial communities from East Loma Ridge, Irvine, California - P2 T30 | ecosystem: Environmental > Terrestrial > Plant litter > Unclassified | place: USA: California...
TTTCCGCTCAGGTGGGCTTGCATCCACATTCTGCCATGGTTTTTTTTTCTTTTTTTTCTTCCTTCTCTCTCTTTCTGCTCCTGCTCCTGTTCCTACTTTCGGCGAGGATATCATTAGGTCATTTTTTTTCTCTCTCCCTCTCCACTAGGTTGGTTTAGTTGAAGAAAATCAGATTTCTTCTTCTTCTTGTTCTTCTTAAATCTTCTCCTCCAGCTGCAAATTTGGATATACTACTATTGGGTATTGTAATTTTTTTGCCACAAACACAAGTGGTATTAGGTTTGAAGGTGTCAGCACCGGCTCCGGACGATCCCTTCATCTCCATGGCTTAGGGCCAAGGGTCTACCATGGGTCTCTGATGACGCCTGTGCTCAGCAACACGTTACGGAACTATTGACGGCACGGCGACACAAAGCTCAGTGCACAAACGAAGAGGGGCTAAATGTGGAACGCACAGTCACAGACCGACAGCTTGTCCACTCGTCATTTTCAATTCAATTCATCCAATTCATTTATTACTAGCTCGTCTACTCCCGGCTGCCTCATCCCATCAGAAAGGACAAACTAATCTATCAAAAGTGCACAGGCTCATCATCTCCTCGCTCCGTCGTCGTGGCCTGTACCACCCGTCAAGTCGAATCCTCTCTTCTAGAACGAAACTGCACCGAAGCAGACTACACCAAAAGAGAAAAGTTTGGGCATTGGTCATTCACTGTTCGAGACAATCATTGAGATTCGTGAAGACTCGATGCCACATCGCACCGATTCATCGTCGATCCATCGTAACGTTCATCGTGGCCGTCGTGATAACAAAGTTGGGAGGCATGAACACAAGGAAAAAAAGGGAGCCACACTATGTGGAGGGCTAGCAGAGAGTGTGAGGTAGTCGGGCAGGATTGCCAGAATATACAAAAAGAGCGGGTAGGACCAAGGAAGCTGCATCAAGATACAACCTTGGTGTCGATAGGACCGTAGGACCGTAACGGTATCCGCAGAGGTTCGGCGGCTTCGCCAAGTCCCGCCAACGTCCCGCCCTCGAATTATGGAAGTAGATTGAAGACAGATGGTCATGTGTAAGTCGTGAGCTCGGAAGAAACAACAGAAAAGAGAGGGAAGGATGGGCATCCGTTCCCGACGCTATCGAATCCGGACCGTGACCCCGGATACCACAGGTCGATAGTGGTAGGTCGAGATGAAGGAAGTAAGAGTTGGTATAGACAAAACATAGGAGACGCTTTTCATGTGAAGCCAATGGATGACTCCATGGCAGATGGCAAGTATATGCAACGACAGCACTGGAGACCGCCTGTCGAAACGCCGATGATGCAGAATTAGATGCGTGTGTCGATCCAGAAAAGAAAGGTGAGCGAGCCCTACCACTAGTGTAGATACTCGGAGTCGTTACGCATCGCCGCGAAACGTTGCTCGAAGGACGCCGGGGGCTCAAAGCTGTGCGACATGCTCTCTCGAGGGAACGTATTGCTTGAGCGGCCAACGAAAGGTGAGCCTAGGCGGACATTGGCTTGGCCCTGAATCTCAGCTGCCACTGCGGGTGAGCGCTGTGCCGGGCTCGGCATTGCAGAGGCAGGGCCTGAGCTCGCGAACGGATTGAATCCCAATGGGTCGTTGGGTAGGGGCAGGCGCCGGGCACCCTCCATCATGTCTCCTAAGCTAAAGCCTCGGCTCCTGACGCGACGGTGGCTGGATTCGGCTGGCGCTCCGAACAGCTCGTTGATCCTCGATCCTTCAAAGCTGTTGTTGTGAAGAGCACGTCGCTTGAACACCCTTGACTTGGGTCGCGGAGCATGCAACTGGAAAGGTGAGCCCAGACGTGGCGACTGCGATGAAGATGTTGGCGCGTGCCAGGTTCGAGAGTTCCTTTGGTTCGTGCTAACGCTGCCTGCGTCGGGCTTTGCATGGAACGGAGAGCCAAGTACATTGCCTAGTCCCAAGTTGATGTGAAGCGACTGCGACTTCTGGTGGGCAGAAGATCGCGCACTTGACCACGTCCTCACCGGCGGTCGGGGTGTGACACCGCTTGCCAGTTGGGATAGTGGGTTGCCCAATTGCATAGACGCGGCAGTGCTCGTGGCTAGCGAAACGTTCATATCCCTCGTCGAGAAGCTGGAGGATGGTTGCCCAAATGGCGAAGACAGTGATTGCGGCTGTGGTAGCTGCTGTTGCACTGGTTGACATTGGGGTTGCTGTCGAGGTGGGTCCTCCGGCGGCGGAGAAGATTGCAGCGGCGAAGGAGATCGGCGAAGGAGACGTTGGTAGTGAGCAGACAAGGTGGGTTTCGACTTGGCCAAATCTCGCAAGCGCTTTCTGCACTGCTTCTCCGTAGGAAACCGCATGTAAGATTTGTTCAGTCTAGCAGAGGCGCTACTGCTGCCCTGGATTGGGCTGGTGGTAGCCGGCGTGAGTATGTGAGCGTAGTGTGCAGTCGCACGACTGGCACCAGCGCGGACCGGCTTCGGGTCCTTCCAAGTCTTCCGAGCCATCCTAGCCACGCGGTGGCATGCTCCATTTGGTGGGGCAGTGCTTGGGAGCGCCTTGAAGGGAGTCACTGTGGGATCTTGTAAGTACTTCATGTAAGTCATCCACAAGTGGTGATCCATTTCCTCGGTGAAAGTGGCTCTTGTTTTTATTTTCTTGGCAATGCGCTGTGGTTGAAAAGACACGGAAGGTGCGGTGGTTCGTTGGGCCTTGCTCGTGGACAGGCCGAAGAAAGGGTCGAAGGATTCGTCTTCTGGGCTTGTGCAGCTGCCGCCCCGGGACAGAAAGGATCCAATGCTATCACAGGAGGATATGGAAGAGTCTGAAAAGCCAGAAGAAGAGGTGGGCCTGCTGGACGATTCACTTTGGCTGACATGCGGGATATCAGACCAGTCCTGGTGGCCCTCGTAGTGGTCAATGGTCCTCATCTGCGCAACAGGAGTCTTGGGAGGGGGCAGCATGCGAGCATAGCCAAAGCCTGGAGACAGGAAGGCATCGTCTTGGGGTAGCGAATAGGAAGGAAGCTCGTTCGAGGCTTCCGACACGATCTCAGGGGCCTCGATGGTTGGGATTGGGCGCTGATGCATGATCGCGTCCATGTCGTCGGGGTTCATGACCATGGTGGTTCGGCGGCGACGGACCTTGAGCACCTGGCGGGGGGGTGGTGGCGGCTGCAATTGCTCGGGTTGCGGCTCAGGCTCGGGGGTTTGTGGAGCTGGGCCATCACGGTAGTGGAACATGAAGTTCCGTGGTAGGGTGATGGACTGGTGGGGGCGTTCAGAGTCCATGATGCTGGTTACCAAAGTATCAAGTGAACAGGCCGCGAGTTTCAGGGCACTGTAGCCTTTGACGCTGACCGAACAGGGCTTAGGAGGTCAATCTCGACGGCACTGCAAGGAGGGCAAGGGTTCTCAGGCGCCACAAGCGACGGATGCATACAGCACGAAAGTGGTCAGGAGAATTCTGCGTCGGCTTTTGGTTATGCAGGGCGGTAGGTTGAGATGGCCGGGACCCAACAGGCGTTTGGTAATCTGCGAACGCGACTGTGCGGCTGCAGGGCGGTTACACGTGCGATCAGGACAGCAGCGGCGGTGGGAGAGGGTGCAAACGGGCTGAAAGCCGAGTGCGCTCTTGAACACGCGGAGTGCTGGCGTTGTTGCGGGCGCCGAGGGTGTGCAGGCGAGGACAACGCGTGGCGAGTTCCTTGCGTGGGGGGATGGCGCGTAACTGGCAGGTGCAAAGCACGAGGTCGCGCAACTGGGGCAGTCGCGATTGACCGAGATTCCAGATGGTGGGCAAGTGAGATGGATGGCCAGGCCAGTCTGGATACGCGTAAACCGTCGACTCGGCTGGTAGTGGTGGTGGTGGTGGTGGGTAGATTTGGCGAGATGTGGAAATCGCGGGTCGCGGCGAGAGGTCCGGGTGGGTGGGCGGAAAGGAAGTGAGCGCTTTACTCCGCGTCCATGGGGCGCGCAAAACAAAGCGAAGGTCGGAAGAAAACTCAAGGAAACGGTCGTCGAGAAGGCGCCTTGTCTCGGTGCGCACAGCAGTGCGACGGGCGAGATCGGCTCGGGAGTATCGTGAGTCGTGAAAGTGTAGAGGTGATGTGCGGAGGTTTGGGGGTCGCAAAATCAAGTCGGCACGGCTGGCTGGCCGCTAGCGAGACAGCAGGATGGGCTAGGGCAGGATCGTCGATAGAAGCTCTGCGGGCGCACCAAACCAAAGGGCCGCATCCAAAAAGCAAGCCAGCGAGCACCGCGTTTTTCCTGTACTCGCCCACCGTCTATCCAGAGCCCTTTTTCCTGCCTCGCCGGCCTCGCCTGCGTCTGTTTTGCATCGCATTCCTGTTGCCCAGCACGTGCAGCCAAACAGTCGATAACGAAACTGACGCGTTCCAACGCGCTCGTTGTCGCTCTAGGCCCGATCCGAAGCCCACCGGGGCCGTGCCCGCCTACCTGGCCGGCCCCTGCATACACAGGCCTTGTTTTCTGCAAGTACGAACACCTGTCACCACTTTTCCATCCAGTCCCTTTGGTACTGCATAACGGCCAGTTCCCGCTCATTTGCTTCTTCCTCTCCTCCTCTCTCTCTTCTTCCTTTTTTTTTCTGGCGCATCCCACCGAGTATCCATCTCTCCGCTCAACAAAACCGCCACGCCGACTAGGCGAATGACCACCATCACAGCGGGCAACCCGCCAGCCGTCCATCACACTCGACCACCACTACGCTCGAGCATTTCCATTCGCTGCCACCCTACACCCATGGCTCCACAGCGGGGCCTGGCCTACTGCACTCTTCAACATAGCATTCGCTAACACGAGTCGCCTTTTTCCTATGCTTTAATCTTGCTCCTGTCATGGATCTGTAGTACGTGTTCCTCGCGGTCAAGCACCGTCCGTCGTCCATGGCCGACCGCTTCGTTGGCCTGCATTCCAATTTCACATGGACGTTGACAAGCGAGACCACATTTCCCACCCGCCAGGCGGTTAGACCTTCCAGCCGTTAGTTATATCCCGCGCTTGGCTACGAGGACGGCCTCGATCAGCTGCACCTCATCACGCACCAATAATATCAGGATGCATGTGTCTCGCCGAATTCAGTAGTGCATGTTCCGGCCTTGATTTTTTTTTTTGATTGGCTGCATTTCACGTCCACGGAGCTGGCGAGTACTATGAGGGTCTCAGTGTGGTCTGAACACCAGCACGAGGCCCAGCTTGCCGCCTGTTCTAGAAAGACCGGAAGCTTCTCCTCCTACTCGTGAGAGTCCCTAATGGCCCTAGGGGCGGGGACATTCAATACACTTGGTCGCAGCAGAGCACACGTACGCCTCCGACTAAGCCCCATTCGATTACTACGCATGCTCGCCAACACGGACAGTAGGGAGGCATCTCTCGCCATGCTTTAACATTGGCTTGATCGTTCGACAGGCGCATGAGGCTCGCTGGCATTATGTGGGGGACCTGGTGCACACCTCGCATCCCTTACTTGCGCATCTGCGCTGGGCGAATACTGCGCACACTATACTACACTAGACCTGTATGGCAGCTACTGCTGCATCATCGCCTACTCGGAGTACTCCATGTACTAGATCCTCTGTCAGTAATACCTGGATGTTGCCGGACTAAGTTCCCTGGTAGTCTGGTAGCCTTTCCAGCTATGACGTGCCTTTTCTCCAGCTCCACGATCTGGGCCTTTTACGCCTGTGTCAGATCCATAAATTTCTTTGGTTGGCAGAAAGATAATTAAATGCGCGAACAACACATCGACACCAGCTGGTAGAACACAGCTTCCTAGTTACACATGGGGACTGGCGTGTCATCCGCAATCGCGCGTCTCCGCCCCGACTGGTAGTACTTCCGCCCCTTCCGCTTCCAAGTCAGCTCATACCTACATGTTCTCAATCCACACAAAAAAACCCCTAGGGCAACAGAGTAGCAAAGGAGGTAGATGCAACATACAATCTGCAAGACATGTCATTGGAAGCAAAAGAAGTGCAAAAGGGTGGGTGAAAGCTCGTTGCTTGTCATATGCTATTGCTCATTTACGTCGTGACGATCAATCTCGATCAATCTCAACCCATATCTAGCGTCTCTCTCTATATCCTACAACGCATGTCCAATCCTTTTAGATTTGACTCGCATATTGAGTCTTCCATGTCCAGAAACCGACTCTTATCTCTTAAACTCAAAATTACTCTCTAGTTTTCCCAGACGGAAGCCTGTTAGTTGAGGCCAAGGGCTTTGGCGACATCCGCATCTGAGACTCCTGCGTTGGCAAGAAGTGCGGAGATTTTGTCTGCCTGACCTTGGGCGTCGGCGTTCGCACCAGCATGCTGTGCGGCGGCGGCGTCGGCGGCGGCAGCTGGAGGAGCAGCGGCACACTGAGCTGCAGCATCCTGAGCGGCCTTGTCTTTGGCAGCCGCGTCCTTTGCAGCAGCTTTATCCTGAGCAGCAGCATCTTCTGCAGCAGCATCCTGGGCAGCCTTGTCTTTGGCAGCAGCATCCTTTGCTGCTGCCTTATCCTTTGCTGCAGCGTCTTTTGCAGCGGCCTTATCCTTTGCTGCAGCGTCCTTTGCTGCGGCCTTTTCTTTGGCGGCAGCGTCCTTTGCTGCTGCATCTTGAGCAGCCTTGTCCTTTCCGGCATCACCCTTGGCGGCAGCGGCATTACCATCGGCTGCTGCAGTACCGTTGGATGCAGCACCGGCTGCGACCGCATCACCAGCAGCAGCCGCACCGCCCTGGGCTGATACGGCAGCAAGCTCGTCTGCAGAAAGATCATCTACACGAAGCTTGAGCGTGTTGATGCATCCAGCAGCATCGTTGGCGTCATCGCAGGTGTTGCCGGCACCAGTTGGGTCACCAATCTCACCAGGGGCGAACGTTGAAGCCTCGTTAGCAAGCGTAACGTCACCGCCGATGGCAGCAATCTGGGTTGCAAGAGTTGTAGCAATTTGCTTGTTGAGTGCTGCAGCTCCATCGGAAGCAGGGTCCTGGTGCTGTTGGAGCGCAGCAATCTCGGGGTTGACGGCCTTGATGGATTTGCAAGCGGCGGATGCAAGACCGACAGAGCCAGTGTTACGTTCCAGGGCACGGTAGACCATAGCCATGGTCATACCCTCAACATCGTTAGCCGCCTTCGCGTTGGTGAAGGCCTGGTCGGCAGTGGCTTGCTGGAGACAGTCGGTATCCTTGATGTTTCCAGCACCCTCTGCTGCTGCTTTAGCGCCGAGGAGCCCGAAAACACTGTTCACGATCTTGTCGGGGTTGTTCAGTTCCAGAGACGTTTGAACAGCACGGATGACATTCTCGTGGGCATGCTCCTGGGGGACCTCACGCTTGGCGATGGTCTTGTATGGGGCGGCAGCCGCGGCACCAATAAGGGTAATGGCAATGAAAGAAGTCTTCATGATGAAAATTGGAAGGGTGGTGAATAAAATAAAGTTTAAAAGGCGGTATCAAGCGTGTTAGTGGGCCGGCCTATCGATTCTCCAGGAACGATGAAAAGAATGTATAAAAGTCGAGGACTGGGAAAGACGATGAGCGAGAGACTTGAGGATGAAGTTGATGATATTCTCCAAGGCAGCACAGGCAAGCCAGTCTTATATACAACTTACCATGCTTCAGTTCACAGAACTTCTCGCGGTGCCTGACACACGTCAAGCATGTCTTCCACCTGCCAAACGTGCCTTCGCAACGGGAGCCGCCGAAGTTCTGTGCATGTGTGGAGACTGAGGCGCATAAAGGCAGCCCCTGGAAGGTGAAGGTCACGGTAGGGTGTTGCTCTGCAGCCTCGCAAGGCTGGCAATAGCGCCCTGGCCACGTGAGGAACGGTGGGCTTCGGTTGGAGAAGCGAATGTGGTTGGTCCACCGGCGCCAAGCATCCCGGTTGCCCTTTCCTGAGACACCGTTGAACAATCGGCCACACTCCGGAAACGTGATTTGCTTCACGATGCGACGTGCTTCAACTCGACTTCCCGCACTCCAGACACTGCGCATTTAATCTTCCAGAACGATAGCACTTGGAGCCATTATACTGACTGGGTCGACCGGTGTTTCCAAGATCGCGTACAGCTCACGCCGTCATAGGTATGGGCAGGTGACATGCGAGTGCCAAACGCCAAACGACTATCATTTCATCATTTGCTCTTCTCTAGACATGCGTTGCGTCGTAACATGACTAGTGGATCTAGAATGACTTTTCGCCATATGTGGAGACGATTCCGCCTCCTCCAGGTTCACCCACCGGCTCAAGGTACGATAGATCATGGCACATATAGGACGCTAACCTTCCTTCCCTCCACTCTCGTTGGTGGCATAGCGCTGTGAAAATCATGGTAGATGCGCCCTGTGTATCATAAGAATGTCGCCCCAATAAGCAAGAATGCTATGAGAGCATCATGGACCAGTCATCGACATCCAGGTACGGTAAATTACCGAGTGCGATGCCTTGTTATACGGAACGCTGTGGTTCCGACTAGTAACGGATAGTGCGAGTATACCCATACAAAACCGTTGGAGCTGAAGAGCGGTTGGTTATGTGTGTGGCGCTATGGGAGCCCCTGCGTAATCTTGTACTCTCACGGGTCCAACGGTTTCCGCACATAGGCCGCAGGTGTCTCATACAGCTCAACCCAGTGAGAAAGTTTTGCTTCCATGGCTTAGCCACACACCCAACGACGCCCCGGGCGTCTGCAGGGGTCGCATCAAGTTCCAGAGCTGTTATTGCGTACGTAGTCAGTTCTAGGTGTGAGCTAAGTTACCTCTGCTCGTGTTGTAAGTGACAGCTCTCAAGTATCCGCCATTTCTAATGTGACATTGCCGATTTTCCCTTTTGAACCCGTCATTCAATCTCTATAGTGTTGCACACTGCACTCCACTGCCTCTTTTCCGGGAAGGACCACAGTTACTCGAAACTCATTGCATTCCCCACGAATCTGCGCTACCCAGACATCCCGCGACTCAAACCTCCTCGCCATTTCCGTTTCGCGAAGTCCATCAAAGCCATAATCATGGCCAAGACAAAGGCCATGGTGATCTCGGGTCCCATGGACGCCAAACACGTCGGCGGCGTCAATGTATCGGGCAACAACCCTTCAAGCTTTGTTCATTATTTTAATACCGCCGTGATGGTACCCGACGAGCGACCCTCGCATACGTTTGCCGCCGCTGGTAACACCGAAATACCAAGAAGATCAAACACGATGAACAGCTCGATACTACGACCAGGCCTTAGCCTCAAAAGAAGCCTTTCCAAGTTGGGGCGCCAGGCTTCTCTACGCCGCCCAGACGAAACAGAAAGATCGGATAGCGAGAGCATCCATAGGCCTTTGAGAATGCAGTCGAACATGTCGCGACTACGACACAGGGTCGGGCTAGAGCGCGAGTCGTGTGATACCGCCGAGACAGCCGCTCCAGAGCCACCTCCCAAACCCGAGAAGGCGCAGAAGATGTACAATCCGCTACAGGATCAAAATGCACCGGCACGCCTTACCGCCTTGCCTGTTTATACAGCAATTACGGATGTCCGGTCGGCTAGAAACAGTGTTTCGCCTCCACGCAAACCTCTCGCTCATAGACTTCCTCCTCTGCCTTTCCAAGACCAGTCGGTCGACACAACCGCACGCTCATCGCAGCAACCTTATAAACAGCGTCGCTCTGACTCTGGCACCGCAATTGATTTGAAGGACGTACCTGTCAAGGAACGACCGGTTCCTTTCAAGGAGATCATGACGGTATCAAGCCATGCGGAGCGTATGGCAATGTACAAGAAGACACGCGACTACTGGGCAACAGTGGACCATGGGCTAGTCGCGTGGACTGAATATGCTGGGAGATCAAAGGTCGTTGCTGTGCCATGATCATGGGTGGCAGTTTCTGTGCTGCTTGCATGTTATTTTCTTCTCTTGTTACATATTTCTCTTGGCTCTTTGATACCCTTTTTTGATCGTATATATATCCCTTATTCTAATAATCAGGCGCTGGTCGCTTATTTACAGCTCCCCTCTCAATCCTGACTCAGATGTGCTACATGTTCCCTCCGGTGGATGCCCGCCCCCGTGATCGTCCCATACCGGAGACAAAAGCAACGCTGATCTTACAACCCGAGATATGAATGTATAAATACATAATACACGCTAAGTTTGTAAGAGAGCCAGGTTCTCAGGCATCCATGTGTATAACTAGCTAGGTTTTCAAACCCACTCGTTTTTCTTACTATTTTGAGTGCTACTCTATTCCGAACGGATCGCTAGATACGGGGTACGTAGATCATACAGTTTTGGTACGCGGGGCTTTTGTTCGCTACTAGCTATTCGCACATTACATAGTCGTTGCCATGGGCTGTCAATCCGGATTTCCGGTCCACCGTGCCGCTGTCGCCGCTCGTCTTACGCATGGCGTACCTACGAGTTGTAACAGTGTATAGAGACGCCAAAGGCCTCCATACGTCGTTGACATGTCCGCAGCAACAACCATCTCAGGTGCTAGGTCTCGATCCTGTTAAAAAAAACCCCGCCCCGTTCCCACTTACGTGATCACAGAAAATGAGATTCAGCCCCAGGCACTTTTCGAAAAACACTCAACCTTTGAATATTCAAAACGGTCAATCACTTGTCTCGACTTGACTCATGACTGGAGCGGACCCAGAATATTACCTCGGGCCCGAAACCGAGAGTCTTGCTATAATACACTAGGTTCATTGGTGGGAGAATTTTGTTGTGATCTCATGGGCCGAGATGAATGAGGATGATTGTAAGGGAAGGGTTATCAAACGCTTCTGGAACTTGAGAGCTTAGCCGATGTCGCGCTGGCTCTACAGCTTTATCCTCTCATTACTCGTGGTGAAGCGCTGAGATTGTGTTTTTCCTTTTCTTTTCCGGAATTGACGGACTCGTTCGTTCTGTGGATGGGTCTGCATTTGCATTTGTGGACATGTGTGAATCGTGGATATCACGTGCACTGCGCGTGAATATCGGCGCTAGTATGCTGCTCACAAATCTCTCATCATGGCAGTTTGCTGGCAGTTTTCTGTGCACCCATTGACAAATAGAGCGTACTCAACATAGTGTACAAAACAAACCGTTCTTGGCCTGGGGTACTTCTCCAAGCCCTGCCCCGCCACATGCGTGCTAGTCCCTGAAAATGAGGTCAGTGCCAACATCGGAGCCGAGCCGAGAAGCGTCTCCAGACCACCCTCCCGCGCCAGCCAAATCTCCACGTACACCTGTTCATTGTGAGCTATCAACGCAATGGCAGACTTCGTCAAGGGTCTCTTTGGTGCGCAGAAGCCTGTACAGGCTCCAGTTGTAGGCGATGATGGTACGTAGCCACCGCAATGGACGTGCGATTGGGGAAACCACAGCAATTGCGGCGTTCTCCAAAAAATACAATCGCGTGCCTTTGCTAACAATACCATCAGACTTCGCCGACTATGCGAGCGCTCCTCAGCCCACGCCAGCTGCCAATCCAGACTTCACTGCCGTCACCGGCGCGGCACAGGCAGCTCCTACAGCCATGGGCACCAGCCGACCATACACGGCATGGTACCGCGTGTGGGAGCGCACAACGGTAGATGACTTCAAGCTGGAGATGTACATCTTGCCCTTCCTCTTCCTTCTCGTCGTCGTCCACGTCTGGGGTACCAGGACCAACCGGAAGAAGGCAAAGGCATGGATGAAGGCCCACGCGCCCGTCCTTGGCAACGAGTTTGTCCAAGTTGGCTACACGGTTCCACGAGAGGGCGTGACTCCCTCTGTGGACAGCATGATCAAGGAGAAGAAGCCCGACGAGTTCCAGACATATGCGACCGGACGCCAGAACGTCGCCTTTGTCGACGTCAAGTTGACTCTCTACAAGCGTTTTAGCCCCTTTATGTGGTTGAGCGAAGCCATGCTTCCCCTGTTCTTCGAGAGCTTTGCTCCTCCCACAGAGCGCATCGAGGCTACCGCATACGTCTTCGATGGCCGTGAGACCAAGTTTGCTCCCGCCTACGGCCAGGGCGACGCGAAGAAGGTCTCCAACAGCACTTTTGACGGATTTGTCTTTGCCGTTGTGCACAAGGATATCATGAAGCGCATGCGCGATGAGCGCTACGATCTGTCTTTGACTACGACTCGCGACCATGCCAAGTTGCCTGTTTGGACCACGGTTATGAGCGAGAGCGCAGAGGTCACTGACATGTTGCTTACTCCCGAGCTTATCAAGGCTGTCAATGAGGCTGGAGATAACTTCGAGGCCATCATTGTTAGCGACCAGCCGATGAACGCGCCCAAGACGTAAGCCGCCTAGCAATAATTTGGATCAAAGTCTACGTGAGCCTAGCTAACGGCCTCCAGTCTCGACGAAACCAAGCCTCGCAAGCGCCTCAGCCTTTCCCTGAAGTTCGCCGCAGACTACTCCGCTACCCTCCCCATCTTTCAGTACTTCCTCCGCCTCCCCGATCAACTCGCCTCGGCGGGACACTTCCGTCCTGAAGCCCTCCGCCGCATCAAGCAAACGCGCGATGAGCAGATTGCCAAGATCCGCAAGGCCGAAGATGAGGAAAAGGCCGAGGAAAGGAAGTTGGCGGCGGACAAGGTGAAGAAGGAGCAGAGGGATGCTAAGTTGGGTAGACTGAGTGCGGAAGAGCAGCGCAAGTTTTTGGAAAAGGAACGCGAGAAGAACGCGAGAAAGGGCATGAAGAGGAGTACTGTCAAGGCGTAGACAGGTATGCGAAATTGGTCGGATTTGGGATGGGCCGGGGACTGGAGGTTTGGATCACATGGGTCGGTCTTCTTGGTGCTTTACGATGGTGCATGTCGCATGATTTGTACAATATAGTAAGAGATGAAAGCGGACATGTAGGAAATTAGTGTTAATTCATTATTCATATGCTACCTTTAACCTCTTCTTCTTCTTCTTCTTCTTCTTCGTGCCACAAGTGGGCTCAGCCCTCTATGCAGCTATCGTCTTGAACCTCCTTTCTTGACCAGCACTCACAAAACCTAGCGGCTCCTGATGGCGTCGTAAGTTATTCAACTTTTATTTTGCCAGAGAAGAAGGGCAAAAGTACTCTAAACGTTTGGTACCTTTTTACGCCAACGCAACCGGCATGAACCGCCAGTATATACCGCAGTCGCTTGAGCATCCAGCACGGTTACGGGTGAAGAGAAAGAAGAAGAAGAAGAAGCACTTTCTTCCCCCACCGGAGCATCTACTGGCTGCATCGGCCGCGAGGAGTACGGAGCTGGCTGCGGCTGCGCAGTAGCATTCTCTGAGGATTTCGATGCAGCTGGCTCCACGGACTGGGATGATGAAGCAGCTCCAAGTAGTTGTCCAATCGCCATGTGTGCAGGGGAATCGTGTAGAGGCCAGTTTGGATTCACATAGCCCGGGTCCGGTGTGAAAGAGTCGACGTCGAACGGGGAGTTGAGGGAGGAGTAAGGAGGAGGAGGAGCAAGAGAGGTAATTTCCATAGACGTTGAGACGGTGACAAAAAGTGGTGGTGGTGGTGATGGTGGTGACCATTGGGTCTGCGGGAGGGTAGAAGAAATGGGCTCGGGGGTGAGGGCTTGGATAGTCTGGATAGGAGTTTCTTGTTCTGCTGCGAATGCCATGGTGCTGGTTTCAGTCAGTGTTATGGTCGACACTGTATCATCATCGTCGGGAAGCAAATCTACTGGCTCTTTGGCATTGTAGGCTACAGTATAGTCGGGTGGAGAACCTGGTTCGGTGGCGTAGTCTCCCATGGGTCCGTTCTGCGTGCCATCCACCCATACAACACTGTAAGGGGCAGCTGATGATTGAGCAGCGGTTTGTTGACCCTGAAAATGGGTTGGTTCGGAAGGGGGTAACGAGTACCCGGTGCTTCTTTCCTGCGGTGTGTTTCTCATTGTAGTTGAAGCGGCAAGGATCCTGGAAGACGTGGTAGAAGTACGCCCAGTACTAGTACTCTGAAGTCCCGCAACCTCCTCAGCCATACGTCTCAGGTGCCTCCAATCGGCACTATCCTCGCCCAAGCTCCAGGCCATGACACCACCAAGATTGTATTCTTTCACGATATCCTCAAACTTTCTTGATATTAGCTCGGGCGTATCCCAGGTCCAGAACAACCGGCTTTGAGCATCAAAGTAGTACTGTCCACCGGCTTTCTGATCCGTGATTCCATTTTGGGCAGCGCGCTGCCAGGATCCTGCTACATCGGCGTCGGTGCAGCCAGTGCCAAAGGCGTGCTGGCAGCCGCCACTGCAGAAATCTGGAGAAGTGCCGCAATTGCCGTACTGGGAGCAACAGCCTGTGGCGCATTTTGTCCTCTTTTCTGGCCCGCATGTGCCGTCGTAAGATGTCGAGATTGAGGAGATGTTGACGGAATCCATATGGGTTGTCTCGAATGTCCAGGCGCCTGATGTGAGTAGGTCTTTGCCTGTGATGGGGTCTTCGGCGAGGGCAATGGAGCAGCCAAGGGGATGGGCACTACAGTCACCTTGGGTGGCGAAGTATTTTGCGTAGTATGCGAATCCGACTATCAGAGTATTTTAGCAGAGACACGAGTATTATTACATAAGAAACATACGGTTAATCTTCTCAGGTGGAGCACCAATGGCAAGGTAGTTTCTAATCGTCTGTTCTGACCCAGCCACGGAACTGTGGTGTTTGGTCACTGTGTCACGGCGATTCATCAGATCGTAGCTCATGACCTGTTTTACTCAGTATGGTACGTCATATAGAAGTGGTGATCTAGACGCGACTTACGTTGATATAGTCGACAGACGGCCATATTTGAGGACCAGTCTCATTCGTATACGCGATCATGTCACCTGTACTTGTCAGCCTCGATGGGATATTAGATGACTCTACTTACTTTTCTTTCCTGGCGCAGCAATCGAGAGCAATTTGTCCCCGATAACTGTGCGAATGGCTTCCAAAACTTTGGGAAAGGCAGAGATTTGATACGATTTGTCGTTGTTAGGAACTTGCCTGTAATCGGCGCTGTTTCCTCCAGGATATTCCCAATCGATGTCTGCTTTACATTAGTTTTTGTATGTTGGATACAAAACAATCCATCACTTACCGACCCCATCAGCGCCCGTGTTTGTCAGCATGGTAGCAATGTCTGCTGCGAACATCTGAATCGATGCATCATCTCTTGAGACCTGGGCGTAGCCAACATCGTCACCCCACCCGCCCACAACAATCATCATTTTGGCTCCGGGAAATTCAGACCGAAGCGTCGAGAGTGGGACTTTGGGTTGGAAACTAGCCGTTGCGTTGGCCATGGCGAAAGCGACGACGACATGATCAATACCAGCTCGGACTCGTGGATCAGTGGGACGTGTTGGGTGCCATCTGTTCCTGTCAGTAGCGGTTCTCTGCGGCAGGGGTGATTACTTGCTCATCTGCGTATATCACGAAGCGGGCAGTTGCTGTTGCTGCAAGCAAAACGAACGCGAGAAGTGCCCGTAAGATTGTACGCATGTTTGGGACGTTGGTGCCTCAGATGAGCGGAGGCACAGGTGTAGAAGGAGGTAGTCAAGTTATAAAAGCAAACAAAAAGAATGTAACTGGCAGCAAGCACTTGGGCAGCAAGCAGTTTGAGGGCATGCCTTGCATTGTAGCTCAAGGCAAGAAGAACTTTGCGATGCCCTGGAATGGAAAATGAGCGAAGCAAATGACCCAAATTACTGCATAGGGACAGACCCTGAACCCACTAGCTTCAAGGTATTACCGACATATCCACACTCTCGTATAGTGCCTAGGCATGTCAAATCGAGACATGTGTGACTGACAGATGTCATCTTCATGCGGGGTATTAGCACATAGTAGGGGTGTTGATGATTCCGCTTGACCTCAGGAATGTACTGTCCCAGCAATGAACACAACGAGATTAGGCCATAAAGGACACATGTAGCCTGTTTAATATGTATGTAAGTAGGTGGGTTTTTTTTAAAGGTCTTGTCCATCGATGTAGGCACTACATAGGAGATGACCATTCTAGGGAGTTTTGCGTCGATGGTTGATCTAGAGACGTCCTTAGACCGGCCAATGGTATACGTCGCCCCCCCTTTCTTCGTGCAGAGCCTGGTGCTCATTTGAATCGGACTTGGTTGCAGACGAGGGAGAGAGATGGGCATGAATGACAATGAGAGAAAGAGCGGGTATATGAGGTATGAATGGGGTTGAGTAGCTATAGCGGGAAGCTTCCTCCCTAAGCTCTTACAGTCGCTCTTTCCTACCCTTTGTAGCCGAGACACGCCACGCCACTCATAGGGAAAGATCGAACCGCATCCTAGGCAACTACATTCATTGTTTTTTTAGTGGTTTACTACGCTGTGATGAAACCTCCAACTCTTCCCACAGTTCCAGGCCGGAGTCGTCATACGAATCACATCACTTCCTTACCCTGGAGACTACTCTTACGTCTATGCATCGGCCTCTAAAGTCTAATGGAATGGTGACAGAAAGTAGAAACAAAAGGACTCGCAAGCAAGTAGGCGGGAAAGTGGAATCATTGCAAAGGGAAGAGATGGATACAGGACAGTCATCTCAATGATCACGTGACGACAATCCCCAACCTGGCCAACTACCTACTCTGCGCTGAGGAACACGGCGACCTTCGATTGATGCAAGGTGTGTCAGTTGTTGACACGGCATATTTCGCACACGCTACACGGATCGCTTTCCTCACAGCAATGCAAGGGTGCAACGAAGCGACACATTGGAGTGTAGTGGAGCAATGCCAATCATTGAGCCCTCCACAATCACGAAACTATTGCTGCAGCATGAGCTGCATATCAGACGCGCACTCTGCGTGGAGACGGGGCGATAATGCGGCCGTTGGGAACCACGGTTCCCAGCTCCAGCTCTCGCGGGCAAGCCCAACAGCCAACAACAACCAAACAACAACAACATGGGCAGCGGCGCCCAATGCACGCTCCACCCATCGTGGGGCGCGATCGAGGAACCGTCCAGCACGTGATAGTCCGGCGGATCCGTGATCATCATCAGCCCACCTGCACCATGGCCTTTCGGGCGGCGGCAATATGGAGCTTCGGCCAATCATGGCGCGTGTGAAATGAGGTGGCTGGGAAAAGACGGGGAGCTATCCAAGCTATCAACCGCTTCGCCGAAGGATGCATGGATAGGCTCAGCTGAAAATGCCTCTTGTCGACGTACGAACTACCGCATAATGCATGTGAGAGGCTGGCCTACTCCAATTGCGACGTTCCACGCAAGCCCGAGTCGGACCACGCTCCCTGCAACTGGTGGTGGAGCTGCAGCTAGGTCGGGGGGAGCTCCCCGGCAGGCGTGTGAAGCTTCGATCCGGTTTGTGAGGCGATTGCGACACGGATTGATTGCCATCGTCGGGTCAACAGCCGTGCTGAGCCCAATTGCGCGTCCAAAACTTGCCTCGGTGCGAAATACGACGTGATGTGCCGAGTTGGCTGGGGTGTCTCTGTCGGTGGCGCAAACAGAAAGGGGAAACTGATACGCGCTACTGCTCCATGTCAATAGCGCTAGGCCTGGCCTGGACAGCTCTGCCAAAGCTTCCCAGCCTCCACAACCCTGCGATCAGGCAAACGCCGACACAACAGTGATCCCACAGACCGCCAATCTACTTCAGCCCCCTCCTCGGTCATCGTGACTACCTCACTCCTCCACCGATACACCCCGCTACTACGTCCAATTGCGCATATTCACTTGCTGCACGTAAACACCAAAAAGCTGGCGACTCTTCAGTAGATCTTCAACTCCAAAAAAAAATCTCCACGTGAGACCCTAAAGGAGCCAAGAAGTTCTTTTCTTGATTCCTTTCGAATTGTTTTAAACAGTTCGAAGGGTTTTCGAGAAAGAGCGACCCGACTCCGCCAAACTGGATTTTGAAGCACGAGTAAGTGTTTTCCGTAAGGCTGTGAATAAGTAATTTGTGCTGATGTGAACAGGTTCCGATCCCCTTCAGTGTCTTCCCGTCTGCGTATCGGAACGCGGAATTGAAGGACTCTGCCAGTGTTCAAGTGGTAGAAAGCGAAGCGCATTTTGAACAGCACGCTTCACACGGACGGGAAGGTCACGAAGAGGTCCACGAATCCTTCTCCGCAACCGTCCAGCAACCTCCTCCTCCTCCCCCGCCCCAGGAACAACACCACGACATTCACATCAAGGAAGAGGTTCACATCCACGAAGAAGAGCGTCACGGTGGTTCTCAACACGGCTCGCAATACCAGCAGCCTCCCCAGCAATCTCCCCAGCAAGCTCCCCAACAGTTTTCCCAGCAGCTTCCTCCTCCTCCTGCCCAGCCCTCCCAGCACCGTGAAGAGGTTCGCGTCCACGAGCACACTAGCTACAGACAGCCCTCACAGCAAGCTGCTCCCCAGCAACATCGTGAAGAAGTCCATATCCACGAGGAAACTCGCTACAGACAGCCCCAGCAAGCTGCCCCCCAGCAACATCGTGAAGAAGTCCGTATCCACGAGGAAACTCGCTACAGACAGCCCTCGCAGCCTCAGCCGCACCAGCAGCAACGTGAGGAAATCCACATTCACGAGGAAACCCGGTACAGACAACCTCAGGGAGCCCAGCCTCTCCCTCAGCAGGCCCAGCCTCATTCTCACCACGCTCAGCGTACTGACCGCGTAACTGACCGCGTAGAGTTTGGACGATCCCACGACCGGTAAGTCCGCTCCATTGTTTTTCTGCCAGCACATTCGCACGGATCAACAAAACAGACCCATCCCCAACCCCCTGACTTTAGCGCATGCCAGCCACGCGCTAGCCGCTAGCCCCTTTCATTTGTTGTTGTCCTAGCGACATGCAGTCTCCACTTTTCTCTCACCTCCTCTAAGCTCTTCCTTGCCCGACCCCAAGCTGACCTTCCTTCTCCCTTCAGTTATCAACCCCAACCCTCCTCATCTCACTCTCAAGTCGAGGTTCAAGACCGAACCTACGATAGACACTTCGATACAGTCCACGGCCCTGCCACCGACTACGCACCCTCTCAAATCGACGTTACTGAACATCAGTTTCGCGAACGTACCCGTCCTATCGTCGCCGGTGCTGGTTATCCTAAAGAGACCTTCATCACCAAGCACAACACCTACCCCAACAACAGGGAGGTTGACAGTGTTGGCAAGAACTACCCAGCCGAGGTCCGAGTAGAACAATCTGCTCGTTCCACTGCGCAAGCGCCCAAGAAGTTCAAGCGTGATATGGGATATTACGACAACGAAGGCCAGTACCACAGTCTACGTCAAGGAATCTCCAAAGCCGCCCACAAGGTAGCAGACCGCGTCCAACACCCCATCCACCCTCACCGCCATCAACACTCTCACCACAAGTCCTTCACTGGTGCTCAGTACGACGACGAACGCGAAGAAATAGTCGTTAAGGAGAAGTACACTACCGCTACTCCTTCCATCGCCCCCAGCCGCCCCGTTCAATCAGGTGCTCCTGTCGAAAGGGTCGTTCGCATCCACTCCTCCCCCTCAGCCCCCGCTAGATCGTCAGTCTCTGTCGCATCTGCTCCCATCGCATCTCGCGCATCTGCTCCTATCGCATCTCGCGCATCAGCACCTGCACCTGCACCTGCCCCCAAAGCCCCCATCTCTGCTTCTATCGCACCCGCCGCAGCTCCTGCTCGCCCCGTACGCAAGATGGCTTCCTCCAAGACTATCACCATCCCCTGCCACCACATCCGCATTGGCGATCTCCTGATCCTTCAGGGCCGCCCTTGCCAGGTCATCCGCATCACCACCTCCTCCCAGACTGGCCAGCACCGTTACCTCGGTGTTGACCTGTTCACCAAGCAGCTCCATGAGGAGTCCAGCTTCATCTCCAACCCGGCCCCGTCCGTCGTTGTCCAGAACATGCTCGGTCCTGTCTTCAAGCAGTACCGTGTTCTCGACATCCGTGAGGACGGTCGCGTTGTCGCCATGACCGAGTCTGGCGATGTCAAGCAGGGTCTTCCCGTCCTTGACCAGAGCGGTCTCCACACCCGCCTCAGCGAGTCCTTCGACAACGGCCGAGGCAGTGTCCGCATCCTCGTCATCGAGGATGATGGTATGGAGATGGCTGTCGACTACAAGGTCGTCCACGGTTCCAGGTTGTAGAAGCCTCTCGTCAATGGTAAGTCACAACTCGTCATCACCTCATTGTTGCGCTTCAGCTAACATGACTCAGGTCTCATTCAAACGTATGATAATTACATCTCTCAGGCGTTTGCTTCCCAACGGCCACTCATCTTATCAACTGTGTTCATAACTTTTGCATGGTCACTAGGCAGGCAGCATTGAGCTTCCCCTTGTGCATTGGTTGGCGTTCACTCGCTTCTGGTGTTCAAGGTGTCGCGCTTGTCTTCTTGTCGGAGTGATGGAAATATCGGAGCTACATCTGTGGATAGTTAATGAATTGCGTCTCCTTCAACTCATGCTTGTGCTCAACTGTGATTGTGTATTGTGTCCTCTTATACATGCTTCCTCTCTGTACCTCTTGTCAATGCGTCTCGGTAAGAGACAGACCCATAGTTATCGCTACCACCCGAGGCTACCCCGCCTTCTCCACGGCACTCCACTATTGTACCTTGACGTGTTGTAGTTCCCCCACCCTGTCGTTCGTCTCATGTATGTATAGTCGGCGCCTCCGTGCATTCATCGCATAACATCAAACATTGACAACTACTGACCATGCCACACTCAGATCACTCTCCGTCTCCAGCACACGATGCCTTCCCCGGTCTTCCACCCTTCCCCGACAACGTCCCCACCGCACCACTTCTCCGCATATCGCTCCAGAAGCTCCTCCAACACGACAAGGAAGAGCAGGACCGGTGCTGGAAAGCATGCTGTGAACTTGGCTTCTTCTATCTCGATGTGTGCAACGCGACGACCACACAGTCTCGTACCAACAACGATGACGACGACGACGACAACGCCGACGAGTCGTCCTCGGAGCAAGCCGTTGACGGCGACGCGCTACTCCAAGACGTCGACACCTTGTTCTCCGTGATGAAGTCTTTCTACCAACTCGACGTTGAAGAAAAGAGCAAATACGACTTCAAAGACAAAGGCAGCTACTTTGGCTACAAAGGCTACGGCCAAGGCATCGTCGACGCAAGAGGAACAAAAGACCGAAATGAATTCTACAACGTAAGAGAGTTTTTTTTAGGTTTTTTTCTTACTTTACCCATTCGTCCCTTGACTTTCCTTCCCCAAACGCCCCTCTTCTTCTTCTTCTTCTTCTTCTTCTTTCATCTCCAATTTCCTCTCTGACCAAATCAATACCATTGGTGTATATATGTATGTGTATGTTATAATCTCATCATCCCAGATCTCAAAAGACGACATCCTCGGCCTCAGCGCGCCGCTGCCCTCGCCCGCGGTGCTCAGCGCCCACGCCCAAGTGTACAAATCGTACATCAAGTCCTCGCACGCCATATGCATGCTCGTCGCCTCGCTGCTCTCCGCGCGACTGCCGCTCACCGACCAAGCCCGTGC
>Ga0265797_10004430_pt1 | contig 21455 bp, 23 predicted proteins | sample P2T30metagenome_FD_192433 | JGI IMG/M metagenome (GOLD analysis project Ga0265797, IMG submission 192433) | Plant litter microbial communities from East Loma Ridge, Irvine, California - P2 T30 | ecosystem: Environmental > Terrestrial > Plant litter > Unclassified | place: USA: California...
TATGGCATAGGAACAAACCCTTCCACATATGGTCTGGTCATTCCGAGCATGTCGGCGTTCCAAGATAGAGGGCATACATTCGACGAAGCCTTACGGAAATGTTCCCGGATTGTATAGATTTGTTTTGCTCGTGTGTAGAACATGTCCGGTGACTAGCTATTCAAATATGGCGCATCAGTTTGGGATTACTTGCCACTCGCAGTTGCTGAGGCTGTAGTTTACATCAACCGAATCTTTGACGACAGACCATCATAACGAGGCTCCTTTATCAAGGCAGATCTCCAACCCAGCCAAGTATAGATATATCTTCCCAATATGATCTCTTGCTGCCGAACACCCTGAGGGAAATTTCGGATCCTGTAATGCCGCAACGCGGTTAGATCAAACTGAAGGCTGTAGATTTCAGTTTCAAGGCGACGTATCTTATCGAGAGCTTTATATATTTGTTGCTCCCTCTGAAGTACATAGGGTTTAGGCGGTTCGAGTAATTGCCCTTGCAGACTCGTTGCCAAGCTTCGCACTACCAATAAGCAAAGACGTATTGCTGTGGAGAGAGGCTCCACGGTCCATAATGCATCATTTGTGATGTGAAAGCTTCCCACGTTACGTTTAAACTTCGCTTCCTTTAAGAGAGACCCCTTGACCCACTTGCCAGCTTCTGTCCTGGCTTTACGATCCTGGTTGGTTTGCTTCATGCCTTGCGCGTAACGGTCTCTTTGCACCAAACTTTTAAAGTAAGAAGGGTTGTGTGGGTGCATGCTAAGCTCTAGTCGTATACGCGCCCATGTGGATACCTCAGCAAATATTTGTCGATCGAGAGAACGGCATCTGCTACGAGCAACTTCCAGTCGTGATCGTATGTGTCGAGGAGCTGTCACTAGGAGAGCATGTAGCGCGCCGCCATCGATGAGGTAAACTTGGAATGGATACAGATACTGCGTAATTGTCGAGATGGCGCAATAATGAAGATGTAAGAATCTGTCCACGTCGCGGTTCGAAATCGACATGCGTGCCTCGATTGCAGGCAGATGGGATTCAGCCAATTCCAAGATGCCTGCGAGCGGCCGTTCCCTCCAAAGCACTATTTCGTCTGCATGCCAGAGCTTTCCATCCCAGCGCTTCCACGTCCAGTCAGGATACCGTCTCAACGAGAAGGTTTGCGTTGTTTTCAATTCGGGCTTTGGCGGTATTGATGCCTCTTTCTTTGTGGTGTGCTTTACTGATATAACCCCATTTTTCGGTGCCGCACTAGCCACATGAGCGGTCCTTTTGCTGGTAATCTGGGCAATCTGGAACAGTTTGGGCCGCATATCGACGACGATCCTGACATGTACATCCAATAGGAATTTGTATATACTGGTAGAGATTGCAAGGCATATAAACACATCAGTAAGCCTAGCGCCTTTTTATGTCTTGGCATTCCCGAATCTCCGACCGAACTTTTGGCACCACCGCACTTTCCCACAACATCCGGACAGTCGCAATGGCTCACCCACGGTCGTTAATAGCCCCCATAAGCAGACTCGCTGCTTCACCAATAGCTCCCCTAAGCAGACTCGCTACCCCACTGATCGCTGCCTCGAGAGTTGAAGTTCTGCGCATCGCCTCAATACCATACCAGTCGATACGATATTCAGCTAATTTTAAGAAGACCAAACCAGAGAAGAGGAAGCCTAGAAAGTCGTCGCCGGTATTCCTGCAGTATGACTTGAAGGCGGTGGATAAGTTCTCACTGGTGGATGCGATGCAGTATGTCTCCCGTGCCATAGTAACAAGTATTGTTATGCAGAGAGGCTAATAATGGGACAGATATATTCGCGCCTTCGAAGTAGGCCGTAACCCGTCGTCGTCAAAGTATGAAATGGCAATCCGTCTGCGCACACTTAGGAATGGCCCCGCGATAAGGAACCGCCTACGACTCCCACATCCTGTCAAGACCGACATACGAATTTGTGTCATCGCAGCGCCGGACTCGAAAGCTGCTGCTGATGCCCGAGCCGCTGGCGCTGTCCTGACAGGCGAGGAAGACGTCTTTGACCAGATCAAGAACGGACAGATGGAGTTTGATAGGTTAATCTGCAGCACCGACAGCCTGGCGAAGCTGAACAAGGCGGGTTTGGGCCGGATACTAGGACCCAAGGGCTTAATGCCGAGCGTAAAGGCAGGAACGGTGGTCACGCAGACGGCGGTAGGACCGATTGTGCGAAATATGGTGAGCGGAAGCGAGTACAGGGAAAAGCTAGGTGTTATTCGCATGGCAGTCGGGCAGTTGGGTTTCACACCAGAAGAGATGATGCACAACATTGTCGCATTCATCGACGCGATAAAGAAGGATATCTCTCAACTGAACGGGCGTATCAGCAAAGAGGTGCATGAAGTGGTACTCAGCTCGACGAATGCGCCAGGCTTCACCTTGAGCGGAGATTTTAGGGGACCCGATTCCATATCACCGAAAGAGTTGAGCGGGCCTCTATAGTCGTAGCTTTCGGCATGTTTGAACAATGTACTATACCGAACGCCGTCGCAACTCTGACTACTCCATGTCTGTCATGTTGATGGCTGTGTTGTTTTGAGAATCTTGACCGCCTCTGCTGATTCCTCCATGTCCGCATAGATCTTCATAACTTTCATTAGGCGACCAAACCCAGATGTTCCTGCACTCTTTGCCTGCTTTAATGCAGTGCTCAGATCCATCAGCAGTGTACTTCGCACCTTTGCTATCCTTGGTGCCTGTGCTGTGACAAACGGATGTTCAATCAACTCCTTTTCCAGCCCCAGCACCAAGCAATACTGTACGACATTCCGTCTTAACTTTGGAATCGATACTCCATAGCCCTCGTCTTCCTCGTCCTCGTCTTCATCCTCCTCACTATCCGAGACGTCTTCGCCAAGGATAATGGTCTCATGTCTGGCCGTCTCGATCATGAGCTCTGCCTCCAGCTCCTTCAGCCTAGCATCATAATCCACCAGCCTTTTCCCTACCTCGATCTTCCTCCTCACGTCCCGTCTCTCTCCTAACAACCCCTTGACCTCTTCTTCCCTAGACCCCACCACCTCCATTAGCCCATCGACTTCCTTTCTAAATCCCAGCAAGCCCACCCTCACCTCTTCTACCTTCTCCTCGCCGCCATGCAGGCTGTTGCCCAGGTTGAGGAAATCCTGGTAGTTGCTGTTGACGAGGTCCAGGAGCTCTTTGGAAAGCAGTTGCGACCGCGAGCGCAGTTCCGCGCGCAAGTCTTCGAGCGTCTGGTGGCGGTTTCGTAGGGTGGAAAGGTATTCGGAAGGCGAAAAGTCGGGGACGAGGAAATCAGAGCGGCGAAGCGGGGTCGCAAAGGGGAGCGTGGACAAGTTATCTTCGTCGTCTTCGTCGCTAGATGCCGAGCGCGAGTCGTCGCCAAGCTATTTGTTTGCCTCTTTGTTAGCCCATTGTCGTAGCCGCGTGAGTGTAGACGTGCCTGAAAACCACTCATGTTCGGCGTCTTGTTTCCATGGAGCTCACGGTTATGAATGGTGGCTATGTGTACACAAGGTTGACACACGGTCCAAATAAACGTCTAATCGATAAGCACACCTCTGCTTCGGAACCTGTCTTACCGAGGCCTCGGAACTCGACGCCAGAAACCAAAGGATGGTTTGTAATGCCGCGTTGTCTAGCGTGGCCCTCCCCCCCGCGGCAACGTGGGGCAAATGCGAGTAAGAGGTAGCGTCTGTCAATCCGCCAAAGTATTTGCCGTTCTTGGATGCTTCGAAAGCTGTTTCTCTGCTCATCCTACGTGAAGGTTTGATCAATTGCATTGGAGCTTTGTTCTTGCAATTCTTTTTCTTGTTCACGAGGAATTCAGAAGACATTGTTACAACTTTATCGTAGTATCTCCTCCATACAATGCCGCCGCAACCCGCGCTTCCTGAGCCAGCACACCCAGACGTTGATTCGATGCTGAGCCGTAAGTTTGGAAAGGAAGTCGCCAACTACTTCTCTGGTACGTAATCATGTCCTATATCATCTCCCGTTTTGTTCACTGACACCAGCACAGGCTCGCCACTGAACCGCGTGGGCTTCCTTCGTCCTGACCACCAATTCCTCTCCTCTGCGCTCCACCACCCAAGCACCACCTTTCTCTTGTTCAACAAACTTGAGCCCCTTCTCAAATCCAGCACCGAACTCGCGCGATGCTCTTTCTCCGACGTCAAACCCATCATCGGCGATAACCCGTTTGAGAAATCAGAGGACGACGTCATTGCGCAGTACAATTCCAGTCTTTATATCCCGCAGATAATATTCCTCGGGCTCGATGAGAAGAAAGAGGGCTTTGTGTACAAGGAGCATTACAAAGGCCAGCCATGGTTCGCCGTCGACGTCACACCGCAGGACAGTGTAAAAGATGAGGCGGAGAAGTTACTAGAGAAGGTCAAGGCCGATGGCTTGGAATTTAGCAAGGGGAGGATGCATATGAGTCTCCCGGCTCAAGAAGGTACAATAGCACTTTCCCCATATGTAATGGAACACATGCAACTAACATCTACCCCAGCGGCCATCTACGCAGAAGCCCGCCACCTCCTCGACTGGAACGCTCGGAACCCCTACTGCGCCTCCTGCGGCTACAAAACCCTGTCTGTAAACGCCGGTTTCAAACGCACTTGCCCTCCAAAAGACATTGCGTCCGAAGTCAACCAAGGTGAACGACCGCCTTGCGCTACCAGACACGGCGTCTCAAACCTTTGCTTCCCACGTACAGACCCTACTGTCATCATGGCCGTAGTGTCAGCTGACGGAAAGAGGATCCTGCTCGGACGGCAAAAGCGATGGCCGCAGTACTGGTACTCGACGCTCGCTGGGTTCCTTGAACCGGCTGAGAGCGTGGAGGAGGCGGTACGTCGCGAGGTTTGGGAAGAGTCGGGGATTCATCTTGGAAGAGTGGTCATCCACTCTACGCAGCCGTGGCCTTATCCGGCTAATTTGATGATCGGCGCTGTGGGTCAGGCGATTCCTGAAGGAGAGAAAATTCATCTAGGACATGATGCTGAGCTTGAGGACGCCAAGTGGTTTACGGCTGAGGAGGTGAGGGAGGCGTTGAGGGTGGGTACGAGCGGGTTGGGAGAGGACGCTGGGTCAGAGTACAAGGAGAGTGGGCTGAGGTTGCCGCCAAAGACGGCGATTGCGAACCAGCTTATGACAGCCGTGGTCAATGGATTTGCTAGTGGGAGTCCAATGATCTAGAGTAAATATTTGGGTTGGAATGAGTTTCTCGGTGTAGACAATGTAGATCTAGATTTTGTACAAGGACTCGTGAATAGACTTGCACATGTTCACTGTGTATTCGAGAAACTCGTATGTTGCGTAGGCTTGGTGATCTACTCCAAAACAATGTACCTTCGTAACTGCTCGGGTATCGCATCGTACAGCTTCTTCTGCTCCAGCCATTTCTTCGAGAACAAGCGATCGGCATACCTGTACGCGCCATCACACAGCAGTGTAACGACGGTCGATCCCTTGCCCATCTTCTCAGCCACCTCCTTGGCAGCAACCACATTCAGGCATGAGCTGGCTCCCAGATAGAGGCCCTCTTCATCCAAACACCTGTATACCATCTCAATGGTCTTCTCATCACTAATGTGCAACGAGCCGTCTAGGAGGTCGATATCAGGCTTTAAATTCTCCGTTACACGTCCCTGGCCGATGCCCTCGGTAATTGAGCCTCCAGCTCTCTCTTGGAGCTTGCCTCCGCTCTGAATGTACGAGTGTAGTACCGACCCTGGTGGATCTGCCAAAAAGCTCTTGACCCTACCGTCACTCTTCTCCTTTAGGTATCGCGTTACACCGGCAAGGGACCCTCCAGTGCCTGTCGCGCAGGTGAAAGCATCCAGCTTCCCTCCTGTCTGATGCCAAATCTCCGGGCCTGTAGTCTCAATGTGCGCCTGGCGATTCGCTACGTTATCGAACTGATTCGTCCAGACAGCATTCTCAAGCCTCTCGGCATGGCGCTTCGCCTGGTGATTGTAGTTCTCCGGGTTATCGAATGCGACCGCGGGTACAGGATAGACTTCAGCGCCGAGCAATCGCAGCAAGTCAATCTTGCCTTGCGATTGCGTGTTTGGCATGTAGATGACTAGTCGGTAGCCTTTTGAGCGGCATACGTGCGCAAGACCAATGCCAGTGTTACCTGCTGTGCCTTCAATGACGGTTCCACCGGGCTTTAAAAGACCCTGACGTTCGGCATTCTCGACAACGAAGAGGGCTGCGCGGTCTTTGACAGAGCCGCCAGGGTTTTGGAATTCGGCCTTTCCAAGGACGTTGCAGCCGGTTTCTTCTGAGAGGCGCTTGAGACGGATGAGGGGTGTCTTTCCAATGGCTGGATTGGCGTGTTAGCATAGCAACTCCAAACCAGGAGGAGTGGGCATAATACCATCAATGAAGCCCCGCTGACCAATGCCTTGCGCCTTTGAAATGTTAATAGCAGTTTGGTGTGCCGCTTCTATTTGGCTGAGGCTCTCTGCATTGCGCCATGCAGAAGCCGCAAAGCTTCGCGCCGCAGTCCTGAACATTGTTGCGCTTTGGTTGAAAGAGGCAAACAACGTCGCAGAGCGGGAAAGTTCGACTTCTAGGATTCACGATGATGCCATTTCGGCTGATCGGCCTATCAAGGCGCTCTCGGCCGATGTCGCAACTGCGAGGACCCCCCTGCTTGTTGGACCCCTGCTCCCACGAGTCGCTGTCGCCGCGGGGGTGCGTAAACAACAACATGGTACGGTATAGTTGCAAGTCACATGCCACGGCCACGACCAGACGACAGGTTACAGTACTAGGCACACAGCAGCAATGCCCGGTCGTCCTTCAACACGTGCACCGCGCGTGCCTGCGACATCAACGGCTCGCAAAACCAGCGCTGGCACCACCAGATCAACGCGCGCATCCTCCACCAGGCAATCCGCGAATGCCGTCGAAATTCCAGATGAAGGCTCTATAACAACGCTCCGCACACAGATTGCCCAGGTGTTTAGCGACGCACAAAAGACGACTGCAACACAGAGGAAGCTAGTGGTGAACCTACGCAAAATACAAGAGGCATGCTGCTTCGAGCCGCCAGAGACGGGCAAGAAGGGCGGGAAGAAGAGCAAAGGGGAGGAGCAGGAAGACTTTGACGAGGAAGAGTTCAACGCTGAGGTTGTGAGATGTGTGCTCAGGGTCATGTGTGTCAAGAAGAGCGAGCCCGTGGGTGACAGGGTGATCCGATTCCTGGCTATCTTTCTGAAGCATGCCTCGGAGAAAGGTGGGGTTTTATCTGCCGTCGTGGTACCATGATCAATGCTGACTAGGATCAGATCAATCCATTTTTGCTCCAGAGGCCGAAGAGGAGGAAGCGACCGCCTTTCACGAGACACCCAGCAGCCGCCTCACATCGCACATTCTGACCACCATCCTAGCCCTACTGACAGCCAAGGACAAGACGGTCCGCTTCCGAGCCACTCAAACAGTCGCGCACATTGTAAACAGTCTCACAACCATTGACGACGACATCTTTAACCTAATAAGATTGGGTTTTCTGAAGCGTCTGCGAGACAAGGAGCCTTCGGTGCGCGTGCAGGCCATTCTGGGATTGGGTCGTCTTGCCGGCAACGATGACGAGGAGCAAGAGGATGAAGATAGTGACGACGAAGCTGCGGGCGGCATCCTCGACAAGCTTCTCGACATTATGATTAACGATCCGAGTGCCGAAGTGCGACGTGCCGTGCTACTGAACCTGCCGCTTTGGCCCTCTACCTTGCGATACATTCTCGAGCGAGCCCGCGATATGGACGCGACTACTCGAAGACTGGTATATGGTAAGATTCTGCCTGCTCTTGGCGACTTCCGACACATGTCATTGGTTGAGCGAGAGAAGCTCATCCGATGGGGTCTGCGGGACCGAGATGACATTGTTCGCAAAGCTGCTGCAACTCTCTTCCGCGAACGCTGGCTTGAGGACTGCGCTTCTTCGCGCGACACTCGACCAGAAGAAGAAAAGAAGCCAGGGGATGTTGCACCGCCAAATCTAGAGGCGCTCTGTGAGCTACTTGAGCGTATCGATGTCACGCGGTCAGGAGAAGAAAATGGCATGGCTCACGAGGCGATGCGCCAGTTTTGGGATGGTCGGCCAGACTATCGCAAAGAAATCACATTCGACCACGAATTCTGGAACAACCTTGATGCGCAAACGGCCTTTATTGCGCGCACTTTGAATGACTATGCCCAGAGTACCGAAGACGAAAGAGTGCAGAGCATGGTCGAGGATAAGATGCCGGAAGTCACAATGTTTGCCTTTGTTCTGCAGCGGGGGCTCAACTCGCTAATGGAGTTGGTAGACAAAGTCGCTGTCATGGAAGAAAACGACCCCGACGTCGAAGAAGCACAGGAGGATGTGGAAGAACAGGACTTTATTGTTCAGCAGTTACTCCACATTGCTCACACCCTTGACTACACGGACGAGATGGGCCGAAGGCAGATGTACAACATTATGCGAGAGGCTATTGCCAAGGCTCAACTGCCGGAAGAATGTACCAAACTTGCCATTGAAGTTCTGCGCAAGGTTTGCGGTAGTCGTGGCGAGTCGGACTTTTGCGCACTCATCGTGGAGGCGATTGCAGACGTTCGGGACTCGCTACTAGATGCAGACGACGCTACCGTAACCGGAGAAGATGGAGAAGAGAGTTTTCACTCCGCTCAGTCAGATATCGATGGCGATGCGCCGTTGATCAAGCCAAAGACATCAAAGGCGTCGGAGAACCTCACTGATGAGGAGAAGGAAGAACGACAGATTCGCGAGGTCATGGTGTACTCCAAATGTTTGCACATCGCTCAGTGTACACTTCAGAATGTGGAAGGCGACTTGGAGTCGGATACCTCGCTTACAAACATCCTGAATACACTCATCATTCCAGCTGTGCAAGCTCACCAGGCAATGATCCGCGAGCGTGGGGTCATATGTCTAGGCCTAGCCGCCCTCCTTAGCAAGGTACATCAAATCCCCCATCATGTATGGAAAGACTTTACTAACAAAATCCCCCAGGACCTCGCAGACAATAACCTCGACCTCTTCTTCCATTGCTTCACAAAAGGCCACGATGCCCTCAAAGAAATCGTCATTCAAGTCCTGACCGATGTGATAATAACGCACCCCACCCTCCTCACACCCACGATTCCAGACCCAGATGCTTCCACCGAAGACGCCGAGCCCATCACGAACCCACGCATCCGGCCAATTACGAAAATCCTACTCAAAGCATTCACCTCAGACAACAAACGCATCAGCCTCATCTCCTGCACTGCGGCATCCAAGCTGCTCCTCTTGGGCATCCTACCCCCGTTGTCAACAACCGAAGTGCTAAAAGTCTTTACTCTAACGTACTTTGACCCAGAAACGGCGTCAAATCCTGCCTTGCGCCAGGCACTGTCCTACTTCTTGCCTGTCTTCTGCCACTCGAAGCTCAAAAACGCAAAACTTATGGCTGACATTGCCGTTCCTGTAATCTCCAAACTCCTCATCATGCGCGACGAAAACGTCGAGGATGAAGATGTGGATGAAATGGTGGGCTGGCCTGTCATCACTGCGCATCTGGCTGAATGGACCGATGGCCGGAAAGTGGTGGGTGCCACCGAGTTGGGTCTCGATGGAAAGACGAGTGTGGTGGGTGTTGAGGTCGAGGAGCCGCACGTGGGGCTTGCGATCGAGGTGTTGGAGCGCGCGTTGACAGGGACGTGTTCCAAGGACGAGAGGAAACCGCTGCTGAGTCTGTTGAGTAAACTGTTCATCGCCCCGTCGTCATCGAACAACAGCGGCAGCGGCAGCAACAGTGCTGGGACAAGGATCGGTGCTGCAGACGAGGACGTCGCTGTGGATCTAGAGGAAATGCTACATACGCTCCACGGTCTTGCGACAGAAGCTGTAGAGGGCAAGATAGGCACAGATGCCACGCAGCGAAATGCGCTGGCAAAGCTGGAAGCCAGTCTTACCAAGAGACTCGGTGAAGTCGCACAAGAAAAGGAAAACACAGAGGTGGAAACCCAGCAGGGCACACCTGAAACCACTGTTGCTGCTGATGCGGATGACGCAGAGGACGAGACGGAAGTCCCGGTTCCCAAGAAGCAGAGTAAGCCCGTTCAGCATGATGCTAACGAGGGAGAGGAGGAAGACGGGGAGGAAGAAGAAGAAGAAGAAGAAGAAGACGATACAATGTTGGCAGGTATGCAGGGCGAGGGGACACGCATGCCGCTTGAAGAAGAAGAAGAAGAAGAAGAAGACGATGACGATGACAATGAAGACGAGGAGGATGAGGAAGAGGGACTGGGAGAGGGAGAGTCCATGGCTGAACACAGTGCGCTCACGGTGGGGAGAGATGATCGGAGGAGGACTATGGTGACGGAGGAGGACATTATGGAGGATTTGCTGCAGAGTGAGATGAGTGACTCTGCTTAGTGCAGCCTTCTTCCTCTCTTTCTCGAGATTACGTGGATGCGAATGCACAGGCAAAGGCAAAGGGAAAGGTTTATGACGAACCCGACTTGTTATGCAATGATTTTATGATATCCGTTTATTTGATTCAATTATCTACTCTGCTTTGAAAAAAATTAAAGCCATTTGGATATATATATACTCGAAGTGTCTAGGTAGGGGAATGAAGAAGCAAGAGTATCGCTCGAAGATACGCTCTAGAGAAGAAGAAGAAGAAGAAGAAGAAGAAGAAGAAAAAAGTATGAACGCCTCGCTCCGCATCGCTGCCAGGTAAGTAAAAAAAAACCCCCCCCCAAAAAAACTCCGTACTTTCATGCTCGTATCCAGTCGTGCTATTTCATCCAAATAAGGTGCTCGGCGTCGTCTTTAGCTCAAGAATGGGTATTACCTCTCTCCGCGTTTTGCAAATCAAATCATCCAAAAACTTCTAGAAAATATGCTTTGAGTTTCCTACACGTCTCGCTTGATTTGTCTTCTCTGCAGCCCTCCTCTGCAACAGCAGCCCAGAGCTTCCGCTCCATGTCATTTTCATCCTTGTCGATCTTGTCGCTCCACAATCGATGTGGTTTCCCGTCAAGATCAAATGTTCTCTTATCGTCCAACACCTTTGCTGGATCAAGCTTGAGGTTGTTCTGGTGGAGAAACAAGGCCGTTGGCTTGGGAGGAGCGGTGGAATCCGATTTCGTAAGGTCGGTGTTTTTCCAATCGCCGTCTTCGTGGATGTGGCTGCGCATCGGGCCGAGATACTTGTAGTCGAGTCTGGGATCGGCTTGCGAGATGCCGGTACCTACGTAAGTGCCGTTGCGGAACCGTCCGAGGGCACCGGGCGGAGTGCGGACCTGGTAATAGGGCAAGTCGACCGCAAGAGCTGCTTGTACAAACGTCTCCTTGTCGCCCGCACCCGGGCTGCCTTGGCTGAGGAGAATGTAGTAGTAGTCTGGGCCGTAGTAGTTGTAGTACACCATCATGAGGAGCGACTCGCGATGTATGTCCTTGTTGATGAGGAGCTGGCCGCTTTCAGTAGAAAGCCGGGATTGAGACGGAACCTCTGGTATGGCCGCAATGTGGTAAAAGTGTGCCGATATTGTCTGAGCCCAGAAGTCGGGCCAGGTGACTAGGCTATGCGTTGTGTAGGGTGCAGCCGAGAAGAGATCTGTAGGGTCGTGGGCGGGAAAGGCATCGCTATCGAGGAAGAGAAGATGTTGGAAGGAGGAAAAAAGGATAGCAAAGATTTTGAACTGGTAGTGATCGGGCTGCTTGGCGTGTGCGGCAGTGTCGTAGATGTTTGAGAGAACAACGCAGCGGGCGTTCAACGAAGGCAGCACTTGGTCGCACACTGTAGCGTCGTACTTGCTCCAGTCGTCAATAAAGACTTCCATTGGGAGGGTACATCCCGTTTTCCGTAGCATCCGCAGTGAGACCAGAAAGATGGGCATGTAGGCCGCGTTCGCAGTGGTAACGATTCCTGTTGTGCCCTTGGCGAAGGGTACTTTTGAAGCCAGGTGCTGCGCGGATCTTCGCATAGCATAGTGGGCTTGAAACAAGGCTTTCTCGTTTGCGTCGGTGAAGTTGGCCAATCGTTTCGGTTGCTCTTTATGTGGTTCGAGTGGAACGAATTTGATCATGGGGCCTACATCCTCCCCATCGAGCTCCAAGGGTTCGCATTTTGGCCGTGACTCGACGAGAGCAGTCGCGAGCTCGTTCCAAAACTGGCGGACCGATGTATCAAAGGTGGAGCTGGCTTCAGTGAGGTTCTTTCCGGTGACAATCGGCAAATAAAGCGCGGCTGAGCCATGGTACTGTCGAGGGAGCAAGAAGAGTCCGCATACGAGGAAGACGAGCGGAAGCACGAGCAATCGCGGTATCGACGAGGTAAAGTGCAGGAGCATGGTTGGCGGGCTCGAGCAATCAGTATGCACAGAGGAAAGGAAAGTCAGGACAGATGCGAGAGAGAGAGAGAGAGAGAGAGGGAGAGGTAAAAAGGTCAACGCTGACGGATGGGCATCAGCAATCAAGATACCAGGCCCCCCCCCCAATTTGTGCCACCGATAAGCATAAGCGCAAATGGAAGTGACGAGAGCGCATAGGGAAAGCGCACCGCCCGTCTTCTGGGCATACAGGATTCACTGACCGTGCTGGCTCTACGTCTCGAGGTAGGTCAAGGTATTCATGCGCACAGCCATTCTAGAATTTTTCCCGTCCCCACTTCAAGGAACCCCCCTTGAGATGCGCGCCCGCTCGAGATTCGAGTTCGTTGTCGGCCCTATTCACGCAAAGCAAGGGAATTGCTCAGGAAATTGAAGTGCGCCACAATCCGAGTACTACGCCGAGACGAACTAGTCTGCGGCCAGCTACCCTTGCTTCGCATATTAGCCTCTTCCAATACGAGGCTTAAAATAACGAGGCACCCGTTGTGCATTGGCCTGGAGACCTGAAATGTTTACTAGCGACTTTTACCGTAATTAACGCAGCGGTTGGCCTGTCTTACCAACCACCGGGTCGTTGGCTCACTGTATTCAACGGCCCACGCTGTCAGAAAAGACGGCCGTCGCATTCGAGGCGCTAAACCAGTGCACCACCTACCTAGGGTTTGTCATCATGTATGTAGCGTGGTGGAGAAAATACGAGGTAGGATTCTAGCTGCTGGACCCTGATCGCTCGGATACCGAGGCAAAGCTGTTCGCATCGCTTGCGCCGTGTCCTTCTGTACACGCTCCGATATTGTCGCGTCTTTTGCGGTTCCATCGCGAACCTTGGTACAACTCTTTTGCACCCGATTTAATCCTTGAAATCTCAACGCCCCACCCCTTTGTAACACCTAAGATGAATCAAGTACATCTGAAAGAAGATGTATTCCGGTGCAGTCTTGATCCCAAGCAGCTCCGTGCACTACACAGTCTTCACCAAAAAGACTAGAATCGGGATAAGCTAAAAGCCGCCACAATTTCTTGGCTTGCCCACGTCAAAGCTGTAAATGAGCTGGGATGTTCAGCATCGCTGATCATCGACGATGCGACTACCCGCAAGTTATTTTCAGGTAGTCGCTTACTAGCTCGTCATAGCCTGGCAAATGCTACTGTCGAGGATCGGATTTGGCATGTTGGTGTATTGGTGGCTTTGCGTCCGCAGAAGACTCGTGAGCCGGTTTGTGATAAAGACAGTGTCTTGGGTCATGTTCTTGTAGCCGGAACACCCAGAGACACTGAGCGTACTTTTTTTTTCCGACGATTGCTGTTTTGGGTGCCCCACAAGAGCGATCTCGGGTGTCAGACAATGGGAAGGGTAGAGCTCTGTTACACTCTCCTTGCCGCATTCGGATATCCGTAGTACCTTGGGTCGTGCCTGAGCATGTATACCATGATGGAGACCTAGTCTTTCGTGTTCGGGCCTACCGATAAGCTGCGATCGATCTAGGCATGCTGAGATTATGCTGGGAGCCTTTGTTCTGGTACACATGATACTGCCCACATATCGAACTATTCAAGTTGTTCCTCCAATCCTCACTCACTTACACCTTCCCTTCCTCGTCTTCTCTGCCAAACGTCAAACTTGCTCTCCATAATGTCTGGACATCCCGAAAAACAAACATGAATAAACACACGACGTAGAAGAACGAATGGGGATTATTAGGACTGTGTAGGAAACTAATTCTACGGTAGGTACAAGCGCGGTGGACTATAGAGCCGCCCCTTGGTCGCGCCTTCATCGCCGAGGCGATGAGCTATGTAATTCAATTTGGACCATATCGAAAAGAAAAGAAAAAACGCACAACGCGAGGGAAAAACCAGCTCACAAGCTAGACACCGTGCCGAATGATCGCCCCCCAGATCCAGAAGCTCCAGCAAGTCCATGTTACCGCCGTCCAATTTGTACTTTTTTTTTCCCGTCCGCCCAGCTTTTGTTGAAATTCAAGTCGATCCCCGAACACCCCCATCCAAGGTATCGAACTCCGTCAAATGAGGATTTTCCGTCTATACGCATCCGAGCCGTAGGTGTCCTGCAAATGCCACGAATTCTTAAATCGACCCTTGCTGTCAAACTCCCCGAAAGCCAATCTTGCCCACGCCAGCCTATCCGAAGAAACCTTCCCATATCAAATCGCACCGCAAGATCCGTGCTCCAGATGATCGATACCTATGTACGAGTGTATTTACGCCGGTGACTTGTTGGCGGGGTTCGAGACGTTGCGGCGGTCGTCGTTCATGGAGAGAGAGCCGAAGCCAGAGGAGAGAAAGGCAAAGGGGTCGTTGCGGCCGTCACCGCCATTGGGAGCACCCTGGTTGGGGTACGGGTCTGCCGAAGAGAAGGCTGCCTCGGCCGAACGACTATCAAAGGGCGTAGAGTGCATGCCGCCGTTGGGCACGTACTGAGCACCCATGGGAGGGTAGGGGCTAGCAGCGCCCATGCCAGAAGGGAGCGCGTACGAGCTGGGAGGGCCTCCGTACTGCTGAGCCGGAAAGCCACCGCCACCATAGCCAGCGGGGCCGTAGGGGCCAGCGCCGGGTGTGCCGCCCATGGAGGGAGGACCCATGCCGAAGCCAGAGGGAGTGTCCATGGGGGATGGGAATGCCGAGTCAGCGACCACGGCAGCACCCGCACGACTTGCACCGCACCGCAGGCAGGAGGTGTTCTTTGCAAAGTTGTGGTATCCGCAGGCATTCTCGCCGCACTTCCAGTCTCCGGCACGGAACGGCACTGCACCAGTACCACGCATATGCCCACCACCCATTCCATGGCCGTGGCCATGGCCCATGTGATGCTGAGGAGGACCCATCATGCCGGGATGTGCTCCGTAGCCGTAGCCACCGTAGCCCATGGGATCACCACCTGGCGGGCCCTGTTGCATCGCCGGGAACGAGCATCGGAAACAGGCAGTACGGCGCTGGAAGTTTGAAAAGCCACAAGAGGGGCAGTTCCAGTCACCTGGGCGAGGCCGGTTCTTGCTGGGAGGGAAAGGTGTAATGATATCGGCGGCCCGGTCGAGGACGCGGCTCGACGATGGAGAGACTTCAATGGCCTTCTCGTTTAGAGCCCGGCCGTTCATACAGAGACTCTCGGCGGCCTGGGAACTGTCAGTACACGAAGACGGAAGGGAAATGGACGAGTTGAACAACGTACCTCTTCGTGAGAAGAGAAAATGGCAAACCCTGTGCCGGTGGGCTTGTGCTGGTCTGGGGTGCGAAGGGTCCAGAAGGCAATTGGACGACCGCCAAATTGTGTAAACCAGCTTTCAAGCTCAGACTGAGTGGTGTCGTGGGGAAGACCACTCATGTGTAGGACCTTGCTTCGCTCCGAGAGGAAGGCGCGGACGTCAGCCCGGGCATCCATAGGCTTAGTAAGGACGTCTGGGTGGTCCTGGGGCGGTTGTGACTTGCGGATAAGACCACGCAAAACCCGAGCAAGTGTGACTGCCTCTTCCATGGCCCGCCTGGGCGAGGCAGGTGCGAGAGCTTGGAGGTGAAAGGGAAGGTTGTGCTTGATTGGTGCTGAAGATTGCACTGGCTCCACTTCCAGGGCTGCACAAATGTTGGTCAACGCGCTTGATCCAAAAGGCAGCGACTCTGGATGGTGGGCTTGCCACCGCTGGTATTCGGTACGGAGATCGAAGGTGCGGGAATGCTGCAGGTAGGGTGGGAGCACGACCGACTTGTCCCGGGCCTCACGGGGCAGCTGGACGCGCAAATCCCACGAGTCAAGGGTGACAAAGGCAAACTCGAGGTTTTTTGGAGCAATGTGCTCAGCATGGAAGTTGTTGAAACGCTCGACAGCGTCTCGAAAACTCCCGGCGTTGCGGACCTGATCCCAGGTGAGGGTTGTCAAGCTGGCTGCAAGGTTCGAGGTTAGTGGAAATTGCACAGCATGCCCAACGGCTACGAGCAAGACTCACTGCATAGTGCGGTAATTGGCGTGTTGACGGGCTTAACCAGGACCGATTCTCGATGCAGCTGACACGGGGGGGTTAGCAATGGAGCTCCTGCTTGCAGCTTGGCTACCGCTTACTTCTTCGCACGACTTTGCATCGAGCAGGATCCAACCCAGCTCAATCACCTCGGCCGAGTCCTTTGTGACATATACGCCATGTTCATCGCAGGTGGTGGCTACGTGGATGACGACGTAGCGGTCGAGGTTTGCAGCCTGGGGGCTCGGAGTCGGTTGGGACGCCATATCTATACTGCTCAGTTGCTCAGGGTCAGCTTATGCGTCCTAGCTCTGTCACAGTATCCAGACGTCGGTTTGGACGTCGAGGCAATTCCGGTTCAGGCGGGCGAGGTTTGTAGAGGAAGGAGCTGCGAGATTTGGCCGAAGGAGAAGGCGCGACGAGCGGGGACGTCAGCGGGGAGGGTGAATGTAAGTACGTGAGGTGGGGGGCGGAGGGAGGGTAACAGCTGGTAAGCTGAGAGCGAGTGAAGGGAAAAACAGAGCCCTCGAGGTAAAAGACGGGACGAGGTTGAGTAGCGTCCCGTGAGATGAAACCAACTGCTATGAGATGGGGACGGACGACCTGAGGCTCCGTGCAATGATCCCGGGCAGATTTCTGGACGTGGATAGCAGAGCTAAAGCATAACTTCCACGTCTTGGCGATAGGTCCGCTTTAGTGCCATGGACGCGTCGCTACGTGATAATGCCATGTGCATCTGTTCTTGGTCCCAAAGACTAATTGTTCCCTCCTTTGGCTGCCGTCTGGTCAATCCATTGCAGAATCGACAGAGGACCTAGTCTCACAACTTCACAATCGCAGTTTGGGCCAAATCCATCCTTCTCACAGCTGCCAATCTGCAACTTTGGGAACGCCTGCAGCAGGGCGGACATGCCATGAGCACGCACCGCCGACAGCAGCGCCCGTTCGGCAAAGCTGTTTGTACCCCTCTGCAAACAGTTGGTCACCTTCTCTAATTGAGAGGTTGCACTCGCCTACCTATACTCACGTGTTGTGCACTGCCGCCGCCGTGACACGTTGTTGTGTCTCTGCATTCTGCATTGGTATGGTATTAATCGATGACCCGCCTGTGCACTGCAACCGTCACCCCAATTGTTACCCAACTCTCGCTCCGTCGTCGTTGAATTGAGGGTTGAGAGAGTGTGTGTGTTTGCCATGGCCCCATGATTGACGGCCTCGGCGTCTACTGAGACGACAGCTGGCCGTCTCCTTCATTGCGCGATAGGCTTCCTCGCAATGGGTCCGAGTGGTCGACTGCGTTGTCAGTATCAAAGCGTCCGCTCACCGGCATGGCACTCGTCGATCCGCGCCCCGGTGTTCTTCCGCGAGTTGTCGTGAATTGGCTGGGGTCTCGCACTTGGCTGGCCTACCGGTAAGCCGTGATACATGGGTGCCTGAGGTACTGGCTTTTTACACATGCTGCTTGTCTCGCCCTTCCGCCCATCCCGCCTTCAACTCGCCGCCACAGCCTCGCCCGTAGCCCCGGTACCCCTGGCGATCTGCCATGTCCCGCGGCTTGCAAGGTCACGTGATATGAATGTTCCGCCCCCTGTTGCGCCGTACCGCGCATTCAGGCTTGGTGGCAGGAGCATCTTGGAGCGTTGCTGACACGTACAGACCAGGACTAGGCTTGTCAGCAAAGCCGTTGGAGTAGCTGTACGGGAGCTTGCTGGCTACTTTAGTGCTGGCCACCCCTTAAACGCCGCCTCCCTCCCTTCTGAACGCTGAAGCTCGAGCACCTTTAACAGATCCTTTCTCGCAGTCGACCTGCAATTAATTTACTTTCTCTGGTGCTGGCCCCTTATAGCCGCACCCAAGAACCGGGGAATTCGCTCTGCGGCTCTAGTCATAGCTTGGGAGAGGATTGGCCGCCAGCATGCCTTCTCGGCAACGGGGGTTCTTGTCTTCCCCGCAAGCAGCGCCAAACGAACGCGAGTTAGTATACACCTACCCACATTTGAAACAACGGACAAAGACCCCCACCCTCTTTAAAATAGCCCGCCGTCGCAAGCACAGAGACAAACTCCTAATTCCTTTACAGCGCACCGCGTGGCATCATGGGTTTCTTCAAGCGTTTCAGACGCCATAAAAGCCCAAAGAAGACCGAGTCGCGGACGCGTAACGACCTGTATGCCACACCAACGTACGCCTATCACGGCCCGGATCAGACGCAGCGGCTGCCGGACACCGTCCTCCGCCGCATCTTTGAAGAAGTGTGTCCGCATTCGGCCGACGAGACACTTGATGGCAGCGAAGACAGCGGCAACGACGGCTGCATGAGCTGCGACATGCGCGACCTGGCCCATTGTGCACTGACGAAGCGACAATGGTACGGCGTCGCTGCCGGCCTACTGTATGTGTGCTCCATGCAGTGCATGGGTATTTATGTAGCTTACTTGGCGTAGATACAACAGCATACGCATCGATGCCGTTCACTATTGCGAGCTCGAGGAGGTCTATGCCGACCAGCGGCGACGCAAGTCACGCAACGGCGACGACGTCGACGCCCCGACCACCCGCCTCCAGCAGCTCTGCCAGAGTGTACGCGGAAATCAATATCTCGGCCAACGCGTCCGCTTCATCAAGCTACCCTACATGACTCGCGAGGCATGCAAAGCCGACCTCGCACGCACCGTATCAGCCTGCCCGAACCTCGAATTCATCGACCTTCCCGACGGCTTCTACAACGGCGACCAATCCTGCCAGTTGCTGCGACAGGAGCTGCAGGCGCGATGCCCGCACATCAAGCGGATGAAGTACAATGAGGGTGCAGAGCAGTCGTTTGAGACACTCCTCCAAGGCTACTGGCAGGAGCTCATTTCCGTCGAGCTCAACAAGATACAGATGGAGCCCAGCATCCTGAGGCAGGCCCTGAGCATGCTGCCACGCCTCAAGGAGCTCACCATCATCGGCGTATCATGGCTAAACGACTCGACTTTCCACGACACGCCCGGACTGCCCAACTTCCCCGCCTTGGAGACGCTCAGGCTGGAAAAGACGCCCGCCGTCACCGCAAACGGACTGGCACAGTACCTCTACAACCCCATGTGCAGTGCCAGGCTAAGGACCCTGGTACTGAAGAACGTCTCCAGCATCCCCGTGTCTTCCCTTCACATCGTTCTGCAGGCAGCCGTGACTCTAAGGACGCTCGAGTACACCACCACCGTCTCTGCCTCACTTCCTTTGGACCCAATACCGCCCATGACGTCCTACACGCTACACAAACTCAACTTTGAGGTCAACTCGGGCTCCGCAAACCAGATGTATCCACCCGCAGCATCCCACTACCAGTACCTAGCCAAGTCGCTCATGTCCAACTGCCTCCCTGCCTTGCGACAACTCTACGTGCGTGATCCCGACTTCCCCGAGATTCTCACCCTTGCCCCGCCAGTCCGTCCGTTCAGCGAAGCACCGCCACCCATGTTCAACCAGCCTCTTGAGGTCTACTCCAAGGGTCTTGATGAACTGGAATGGATCTTCACGTCCATCATTCCACCCGAGGGGCACGGACGCCGTCCCTCAATATCAGGAGGTCGGCCCATCAGCAGTTACTCGGCCCACAAGGGTCTCGGACCGCAATGGGGCGGGGATGCCCGCAAGAGTATCGTGGTACCAAACGGCTTCGGTGGCTTCTTAGCCGTACCCGCAGACAATGATGGAAGACCACGGAGTGCAGGGCACATGGCCCCCCCGGGAGGCTTCGGACACGCTTACTCCAACTCGCTTGGTGGCAGTCCGCGTGCAAGCTGGATAACTCACGCTGGGCGTGAGAAGCGGGCTTCGCGAGCCGACTTGTGGCGATAAGTCACGTTTACCACATATGCGTGGCCAGTCTTCTTTGTCTCTTTCCTTCTTCTTCTTCTTCTTCTGTTTTCTATCTGCTCGGCTCCACTTCTCACTTCTGGATACCCGTCCATTTCACTTCAACCTCTTTTCTTCGTGTGCGGTCTTGACAAGATACCAGAGAAGTTTCTTTTTTTATTGGCTTTTCTAGGGTATGGTGCAGCTACAAGGCCGAATTATGGGCGTTAACGAAGAAAGCTCCTGGGACAGACTATGCCTTGTATATAGGAGGAACAGAAACTCGGAAGCTATAGACCCACTGGGCTGGGATCTCACCACCATCCAAGCAGGACTACTTGACCTTGTAATCACCCATTTCCGTGATGACTTGTGGTTTGATGGGATAGCTCAAGATTGTGCAAAGCATTCCCCCCACTCACAGCCTTTCCACATCTCTTCTTCTCTCAATGCATCAATCGGGCACTCTCCCATTCCAATAGCCTTTTTCACGAGCGCCTTGATTCTTTCCCTCGTCTCCCTTTCACCCTCATCCACCCAAAGCTGGTCATGTCTAGCCCCACATGCCAAATTCCACGTCCCCCTTGAGCTCCTCTCCCCCCCACCTATGATACCCTGAACCCCCACATGCATCTCATCCGCCCGCCTAATCTCCGAACCCCCCTGGCGATGATGAAACAGCTCAGGTGCCACACTCCAGCACATCCAGCCACGGTCCCTACATGCTGAGAGCAAGGCAACATCAAACGCGCTTCCCCCGCCTTCTGGCTCTGCGGCAAATGTGTCCAAGATGAGGGCTGCCGATCGCCTGTTTACGGCGTAGGCGAAGGTGCAAAAGGGCCAAAAGGCTCGGTGGAGAAGACGCGTTTGAGCAGGTATGTTGAGCGAGAGCAGAAAATTGGAGGTATCCGGGTGCATTTGTGGGTGCGAAGGTACGCTAGCGTCTCCGTAGGTAGTATGGGGATGTGAGAGGTAGACTGTTGAGGGGGCATCGTCGCAATGGCCAGGGTAGAGCAGGTCCCATGCCGAAGGGGGTGGCCAGTAGTCATGAAAACAACTGCCTTGATGGGACGGGGGATGCGAGAGCAGAGAACGGAGAGCAGAGGCCAAGCGAGGAATCTGAGAATGCCGTATGCGAATGTCAAAGTCTGTGTCATCTTCGATTATAAGCGCCGTTTCGTCATCAGAGGCGAGGAAGCTGTGTGTCTATGAGCTTCTTCTCCTCTTGT
>Ga0265797_10004431_pt1 | contig 21452 bp, 28 predicted proteins | sample P2T30metagenome_FD_192433 | JGI IMG/M metagenome (GOLD analysis project Ga0265797, IMG submission 192433) | Plant litter microbial communities from East Loma Ridge, Irvine, California - P2 T30 | ecosystem: Environmental > Terrestrial > Plant litter > Unclassified | place: USA: California...
ATAAACCAGAATGTAAGTCAGTCTTCCGGTTATACGACCGTCTTGCAGGAAGTGACGCGGGTTATTCGCGCTCGCCTGGGTGAAGAGGTAGTCGAAATCGTCAACAAGAATTATAAGGTTCCCGAATTTAATGAAACTGGCACTTCTGTTCATGGTGCCGTCCGTGTTGATAAAGTAGGCGGGGTGCGCAATGTCGAATAGTCAAAATGATCCAGTAAATACACACGATAAGGAAGGCGCACTGCCTTCGCTTGATGGAGCTGGAAACGAAGAAATCTTAGGCGTACCGGAAAGCAAGGTGAGAAGTAGGACGAACGCCGGAAAATCGTTCTATTTAATTGCCATGCTCGGCGGTGCGCTGTTCCTGGTGTTTGGTGTTCTGTTCTTCATGAAATCGCGTGCGGAAAAATTGGCTGCGCAGGAACTGGCGCAGCCGGTGAAGGCCGCGAATGGCCCCAAACTCGATCAGACAAAGGTGCGCAATACCGCACTTACGAATCAAAGCCTTGAACGTGTGAAGGCTGAGATAAAGAAGCGTGAAGAGGCCGAAGCTGAAATTAAAGTAGCAGAGGCAGAGCGGAACCGGGTTGCGGTTCTGGCGGGCGCTGGCGACACTGAACGGTTTGCCGGTACTTCGGGCGCTGTCGGAACTGCTGGAGGCGGCGGCGGTGCTCCAGGGGCCGCTAACGGCCCTTATCAGGGCGCAGGCAACCAACAAGGCCAGCCGGCGCCGCGTCCCTTGACCTTGCGAGAACAGCAAATGGCAGGAAAGGTGCTGGCCTTTAGCTCGGAGTCGAGCGCGCAGAGTTCGTCGGCAGCGGTGGCACCGTCCGGCCCGCAGGCTCCACAGCGTGCAGCCCGCTTTGCATCTGACGATCAGGATGAAGAGGAAATGACGGCTCCGCGCTCGGCACAGGCACAGGCGCAAAACAAGGGCGCTATGGCTGACATGCTCAAGCCGACCGTACTTGAACCTCGCAGGGCAGGGCGGTTAGGCAATTTGAACTACTTGCTTAAAAAGGGTATGACAATCCCATGCGCTCTACGTACTGGAATTGACACCACGCTACCGGGTTTCCTGACTTGTGTAGCAGTTAGTGATGTGTACTCCGCCAATGGGGTTACTAAGTTGGTAGAACGTGGAGCAACATTCTTTGGTGAACAGAAGTCCTCTATTTCGCAAGGTCAAACGCGTGTGTTCGTCGTTTGGAATCGTATCGACAATCCATCGGGTATTTTTGCCGAACTGGATAGCCCGGCCACGGATGAAATGGGTTATGCCGGTATTGGCGGGCATGTCGATGACCGCTTTTGGAAGCGATTTGGCGGCGCGATTATGCTTAGCTTGATTCAAGATTCGGTACAAGCCGCTGTACAAACCCGACAACAAGATGGGCAAGTCTCGATTAGCAATACAAGCGGTGCGGGTAGTCAGATGGCGGCAGAAGCGCTAAAAGGCACAATCAATATTCCACCTACCATTACGGTTCTTCCGGGTAAAATCATTAACGTGATGGTAGCCCGCGACATATCGTTCGATTCAGTCTACGGCTTGGTTAAGTAATATCAGCAGTTTCGCGGAGGCGAAACTGCGTTAAAAGGAGTTTCAAGTGACTATGCATCCCGCCACCCCAATTCGACCCGCACATGCCGACAGGTCAATTTCCGTTCGCCAGCTCATGCAAAAATACGGGATCACGGAGGCGCTGCAAGAAGACATCACCGAATTTGCTATAAACCGCCCTGGTGAATACTGGATTGAAGATCAAAGGGGTTGGCATTGTATCCAACAGCCGATTTTGACCCTTGCTAATCTTCAAGGACTTGCAACAGCCACGGCGGTTTTCTGTCATAAGAAGCTAGACCGTGATTCACCAATTCAGTCTTTAACGCTGCCTGACGGCGAACGCTCTCAGATTGTCTATCCGCCTGTTTGCTTAGATGGCACGGTGAGCATGACAATCCGCAAGCCGTCGAATAGCCGTTTCACCTTGAATCAATACAGCGAATCGGGCCGCTTGAAGCCGCGTATCACCGAGATTAGCGATACTGTTCAGCCGTGGGAATTAGACCTGTTGCAAATGGTCAAGAACGGGCACATGGTTGAATTCTTTGAAGGCGCGGCGAAGCATAATCTGAACGTTGTTACCGTAGGTGGTACAGGTTCAGGCAAGACAACGTTTTCCAAAACGATGATTGACCTGTATCCAACTTTCGAGCGCATTTTTACCATTGAAGATGCGCATGAGCTAACGACCCCGTATCACAAGAACGTTGTGCCGCTCTTCTATTCTCCTAAGTTTCCAGCAAAAGATATTCTCGCAAGCTGTATGCGAATGAAGCCGGATCACATTTTCCTTGCCGAGCTGCGCGGCGATGAGACATGGGATTACCTAATGGCGTTGAAATCGGGACACCAAGGTTCTGTCACCTCGATCCATGCAAATGATTGCCGTGGTGCGATCTATAAAATTGCGTCCTATATCAAACAATCGGAAGTAGGGCGCACGCTGGATATGAGTTATATTCTTAGCGAAGTGCAAACCACAATTGATGTGGTGTTGTATTTTGAGAAAACGCATCTGGTCGAGATTTATTATGACCCGCATAAAAAACTGAAGTTGTTGAAAGGCGAAGAAGAATGAAAGCGACGACAAAAGCCCTGATGCAAAAAGCGGGCATGGTCTTAGTGCCTGGAGCGGTATGCGTAGCCGCTGCTTGTGGCGCGCTCTATTTCACATCGAATCTGCTTATTCAGCATTACAAGCTTGATGGGCTAGAGCCGGGTGTGAGGCTGGCATACGATCTTGTTCAAGCGACCGATAACAAGAAAGTGAAGCAGTTGGCGGGCCTCTCGATGCTCGTCAGTGCTGGTGTGCCATCGGCCATGTTCGGCCTATTCATGTTTTCGGTATTCGGCAAAGCGAAACGTAAGCTGCACGGTGATGCACGATTTGCAAACCGCGCCGAGCTGCTCAAAGCTGGCCTATTGCAGCCGGATAAACCGGATGACAAATATCCGTCAATTGTCGTCGGCAAAGTGGGTGCGCAATTCCTATTTTATCGCGGTCAACAATTCATGTTCCTGGCCGCGCCTACTCGTTCAGGTAAGGGCGTCGGCATTGTCATTCCGAACCTGCTTCATTACCGCGACTCTGTTATCTGCCTAGATATCAAAGGCGAGAACTTTGATAAGACTTCGGGGTTCCGTTATAAATGCGGTCAGGAGGTTCATAAATTCGCGCCTGATGACGAAAACTTTATGACGTCATGTTGGAATCCAATGGGTTACGTGCGCAATGATCCTCGTTTCCGTATTAGTGACCTCATGTCGATTACGAACATCTTGTATCCACCGAGCGATGACGTATGGTCATCAACAGCGGAAAGCTTATTCTTGGGCTGTGCGCTGTATTGTATGGAAACGGCGAAAGAGCATGACAATCTAAACATTGCGTACATCAAGAAGCTTCCTGTTTCGCTTCCGTTTTTGAAGGACGAAGACACGTTCGATGCTTATGTTAAGTCGCGGGCTGCTTTCGAGCCTCTGTCGGAAGAATGTGTGTTTCATTTAAAATCTTTTGCGCAGACTTCCGACAAACTGCGCAATAGCATTATGATTAGTTTCAATCAGCCATTGTCGATTTTTGCTGACCCTATCACTGCGCGTGCAACATCTAAGAATACTTTCGATTTGCGCCAAGTACGCCGTAAGCGAATGACTATCTATGTTGTTATCGCACCAGCTAACATCGACAAGTTCGGAAAGTTTTTGAATCTGTTCTTCCAACAGGCACTGACGCTAAACATGGATTCGTTGCCGGAAGACGATCCGTCTTTGAAATACCAATGCCTGCTTCTTCTCGATGAATTCCCCGCCATGGGCCGTATCGCGATGATTGAAAAGGCATCGGCATACATGGCCGGTTACAACATGCGGTTGTTACTGATCTTCCAAAGCAAATCGCAGGTTAAGGACAAGCGACTGTATGACGAAACCGGCGCGCAGACCTTATTAACGAACATGGCGTTGCAAGTTGTTTATGCGCCTCGCGATGATGATGACGCCAAGGATTATTCGGAAATGATCGGCTACATGACGGAGAAAGGCCGGTCTACGTCACGTCAACTGACGGGTAAAGCGGGCCGGTCTGAGTCGATTAGCGATCAGCGCCGGGCTGTCATGCTGCCGCAAGAAGTCAAAGCAATTGGTATCGAAAAAGAAATTGTGAGCATGGAAAACATGCCGCCTGCTTTGGTCGATAAAATCTTCTGGTACAAGGAAGATGTGTTTATAAGCCGTGCCAATTTGCCGCATCCCCCAATTCCGATCCAGTACGAATTGCATAATGTGATCGAGCGCGTGCAAGAAGCTCCACCGGCCTTCTTCGCAGGTGCCGTAAAGCCGCAAGAACTCGCGCCTGGGGCAACCTTTGAAGTAGGCTTTTCGCCCAAGCGAAATGCTTTGGAGGTGGTTATGTCTTTGATCTTGGAGGCGAAGGAGCAAATTCTTGTTGCTGCTTATTCGTTCACTAGCAAAGAAATAGCGTTTGCTCTTGTGGAAGCAAAGCGAAAGGGCGTAGATGTGCGCGTGGTAGTCGATCACGCGCAAAATAGCGACGAACAGGGCGGCTACAAAGCCGTTGACTATCTGACCTCGCAAGATATTCCGGTTGTGCGGTCGCAAAACTATGCGGCGATGCATCACAAATTTATGGTGGCTGACGGTGTGCATATGCAGCTTGGAAGCTTTAATTACACCTCGTCGGCTAATCTGAGGAACGCGGAAACGGCTGTTGTATTCCGCAACGCTCCCGAGCTGGCCGAAGTGTATCGGACGGAATGGACTCGGTTGGCAACTGAACCAAAGGTAGGCGTGGACGCGATCATGGCTGTTGACCGTGGCCTGAACGCATTGAAAGAACTCGGACTTTAAGGGAGTATCAAAATGGCTAACTCAATCAGTGACACGGATTTGGATAAAGAAAACCGAAAGCAGAGCGAAATGGAGTCGATCCAACAAGAGCGAGTGGATACGGCGCGAGGATGGAACGCGGAGCAAGCCGCTGGGCGGGCTGAAATAGACCTGAACTATCTCAACGTTCTCGATAATGCTGACGCTAAGTACGAAGCGGACGCGCTTCGTGGTGATATGGCAATTAATGCGCGAGAAAATTCCGCTTACCGTGATGCGGTGGCGGCGGCGCAGTCCGCTAGTGATTTGGAAAAGCGACCGCCTCAAGCCCAGGCGCAGGCCGTGGCTGACTTTATTGCGACCAACATCAATCGCACGCCTGAGAAAATCGCTCAGAATGTTGAATTCGCTCCGTCTGAATTGAAGTCAGTCTTGAGCGACCCTGAAAAGATGAAGTCGATTGATAAGGATGTTAACAGACTGCTGGACGGAATAAATCGTGTCTACGTCGCGGAGACGAAAGCGGTAATTGCACAAGCTGCCGGGCGCGATGATGCGAAAATGGCTACTCAGCAGGTTGAAGCTGTTTATGACGAACTTCCACATCTTCGGGAAGCTCGCCAAGCAAAGCTCGATTCGGAAGATGCGTTGAAGGTTGCGAACTTTATCGGCGCAAACGTCAATCGCACACCTGAAAAGGTTGCTGAGAATACCCGTTACGCTTCTCCGGAATTAAAAGCGATCTTAGCCGACAACGAGAGAATGACGCGAATTGAACCGCAGGTCGATAAGCTGTTGGTCGGCATTTCACAGAAATATATTGCTGACACGAAGTCGGTAATTGCCGAATCCTTGACACAACCAGTGCAAGCCCAAGGCGGCGAAAAGCCAGAGCCGGTATTGACTGCCTCGCAAGTTCCAAGCGCTGTCGCACCTCCTGCACCTCCTGCGCCGCCTGCGCCTGCTGCACGCAACACCGAGGAATCGGCCCCTATTCTCCCGGTGCGCGCCGGGCGGGAAGCAACCGGGCCAGCATTAGACAAGGATGCGGTACTTGTCACGCCGCCTCGGTGGGCGGCGCCGTCGTCACAGGCCAAGGATAGCCCGCGACAAGAGGTGAATGCGGAGCTTGATGCAGTGGGCGAACGTAAGCGGAAAGAGGCGATCTTGGCGGCGGCTGGTGAACAGCAAAACACCGTCGATGTACAGCGTAAGGGCGGCGAACTGGATCGTGGTGAGTTCATTGTCCCAAGGCGGGTGACGCAGGCTTACACCGAGCTTGACGGTAAGTTCTACGCCAAGGATACAGACCGCATGATGTTTCAGGATCAGGGCGAAAAGTTGGCGACCTCGACAACTGACAAGGTTGCGATTGCGGATATGGTCGCGTATGCCAAAGCCAAGCAATGGGAAAGTCTCAAGCTGACCGGCTCGCAGGAATTCCGCCGTGAAGCGTGGCTACAGGCCGAGTCCCAGGGAATCAAAACGCAGGGCTTCACGCCACGCGAAAAGGATGTGGTCGAACTCAAGACGCTTACGTTGGAGCGCTCTACAAACAGCATCACGCCATTGCAGGATCGGGCCAAAGATCGTGCGCAGCTCGAAAAGCCGATATCGGCCCCGCGACATGACCTGAACAAGAATCAGGCTGCGACGGCCACGGCGGTTGCTCAGAACAACACCACGAATATCAAGGAGTTGCAGAAAGACCCGGCGATGGAGCGCTTTTCAATGGAAGAGCTTTCTAAGATCGCCTTCTACCGCGCTCTGTTAGTTGATCGTGAAAAGGACTCGGCTCCCGCTGTGCGCGAAGAGGCGGTAGCGAAGTTCGACACTGCTATGCGTGACCCGGCGATGGTCAAGGCGCTCCCTGATCCTGAGTTGAAAACAGAGGCACAAGCGGCGACGAAGGAAAAAGAACACAAACGCGATACGTCGGAGTTGTCTTTGTAGCGCGCTGCATGGTGTCACTGCGGCGCGACCTGGTTGCGGCCGCTGACACCAAGCATTCGCTTTCGATCTACGTGGTGACAAACCAAGCGCGCCGGCAGCTGGATCTTGTCACCACTTTTACAGAAGCAAAGTATGGCGTCATTTGACTCAGTAGACTCATGGTTTGAGAAGGGCTTTCGGGTCAGAAAGCAAAAGGCGGCGAAGACTGCTCGCGGTGCGCGCCGCGATAGCACTCGCTCAAGCGGTGGCTCGGGCCCGGCTAGTCGGGGCAGCGTCAAGTTTTCATCCGGAGCGAAGTCGCAGAACATCAAGAGTGTCGTTCGCAAAGCGCCGGAAGTGATGGTAAAGATCACTGGCTCTAGCAGCGGCATGAATAGGGTCAAGAGCCATCTTGACTACATTTCCCGTAATGGGCAGGTCGAGCTTGTCAACGAGTCGGGACAGGCGATTAACGGCGTAGCGGAGCTGCGGGCCTTGCGTGAACAGCTAAAGGCGTCGCAGATTCCGGACGACAGCAAGAAACGTGAGTTCATCCACGTCATTTTCTCTATGCCTCCCGGCACCGGCGACAAGCAAGTACGTGAAGCTGTGGCTCAGTTCTGCCAAGAAGAATTTTCTAACCGGCGCTATGTGATGGCACAACACCATGACACCGACCATAGCCATGTCCACGTATGCGTTTCGACTCGCGACATAGATCGAGCCGACGAAGCACGGCTGAATGCTCGCAAAGATGACCTGTTCCGTTGGCGGCAAGGGTTCGCGGACAAGCTACGCGAACAAGGCGTCGAAGCTGCCGCCAGTGAGCGGCGACATCGGTTTAAAACTCAGAAGCCTGAACACCCGGTCTTGCGTCAGATTCGGGCCGAGAATCCTACGTCCGTTGTGTACGACAAGGAACGGGTGCAAGCACAAGCTGACAAGCGGATAGCAAAAGCCATAGAGAAGCCTGCTGCGGCCTTTGTAGGGCCGCTGCGGCCTGCGAGAGTGCCAGAGGTCTATGCGAAGCTGCAAAGCGATCTAGGGGCCGCTATCGCGGCTGGCAAACGTCCTATCAACCCGGCACAAGAGAAGATTGAGCGTAATCGACAGACGGCTCTAGCCGGGTGGGGCAATCTTGCTGACAACCTGGAGAAGAGCGGCGACCGCGAGCTGGCTGCGCAAGTCCGGGAACTGATGCAAGCCGGGCGAGGCGAGCCAACCTCGCGCAATCAGGCGCAATACGATGCCCAAACCGGCAGGGCCGAGAAAGCGCCCACGAAGGATAAGAACGGATACGAGCTAGACCGTTGAAGTTTCGCCACCCGCAAAACAGCCTTGGCCGCTCTGCTTTGGTTCTCAAAAACTGCCACGGAACACGTAGGCATGACAAACAAAATCGCTTTGCAAGACTCAGTAAAATGGGGGACAATTGTCTATGAAGGACAGGCCATTTCCGCTCTATAGCAATGTGTTCTTGGTGTCACGATCCGCGCTCGAGCGCGAGATCGTGACACCACTTCTGTCTAATCCGAACTAAAGGAAAGAATCATATGAAAAAGCAATACTTGGGAACGTCGATGCTCAGCATTGCAGTAGGCTGCGCTCTGCTGCTGGCCGGGTGTGACGGCAAGAAAGGCGCGAGCGTGACAGAGGAAAGTATGGGCGCGGCGGTCGACCAATATTTAGCGAAGAACGGCGATTTGTGCCTGTCGTTGAACAAATGGCCCGTAGAGGTGAGCGAGCATGAAACACAAATGGAAAAAATGCTGCCTCACGGATTGGGCCGACAGATGGCGACGTTGAAAACGTTTGGTCTAGTGACAGAAACCGAGGGCGAGATAGATCAGCTCATCGGCAAGAGGCCGACTGGACGCAAGTTCAAGGTACGGACCTTCAACTTGACTGAGGAAGGGCAAAAATTCTATCGCCCCGAAGTAGTACAGCACGCCGCGCTTGCCGGTTCAAACCCAAAGGTCAAGGGTGATCTTTGCTACGGCAAAAAGGCAGTCGAGAAAGTTGTTAAGTTCGACCTCCTTCCCGAATCGGCCCCTGTCGAGGAATACAACGTGCGATATCTGTACAAAATCGACGGCCTAGCTGAATGGGCGAAGCGTCCGGAATTCCAGCAGACTTTCCCTGGAGCGGCACGCATCATCAGCGAGGCAGGAAAGAACCAGATGACCCATGGCGTGAAAGTAACCGACTCGGGACTGGTGCCGCGTGGGCTTCACGATATCTGACAACTGCACGACTCCCCTCCCCTGACCCTCTGAGGAATGGTGACAAACGTGAGCACCAGGCGTGCAACCGATGACACCAAGATGCTGACCCGTGGTGTAGCTGGTCGAGCTGGCCACGCGGTTTTGCAAGACAGTTTTAGCGTGGCTCGCAAGACAGTTTCAGCGTGGCTCGCAGGACAGTTTTAGCGTAGCCGCAAGACAGTTTCAGCGTGGCTCGCAAGACAGTTTCAGCGTGGCTCGCAAGACAGTTTAGCGTAGCCGCAAGACAGTTTCAGCGTGGCTCGCAAGACAGTTTCAGCGTCCGACACCATAGCTCTACGTCCCCTCATTTCGGAAACGCTGCGCCTGCTCGTGAATGCTTTGGATCACCTCAGAAATTGTCACTTCTCCGCTGATGTAGCGGATAGACAAAGCTTCATGCTCCGCGCTTATCTTGAATCCTGAAAGGCCCACAGAAGCACGCGCAAAGTTCACCGCATCAAGGCGCTTTACGCTTTCATGCCAAGCCTCATGCATGGTGGGCGTCTTGGGGTCGGCAAGCCATTTGTGTTGCACAGCTAGAGGCAACGCTAACCACCATGCAACGCAAGCCGGCTCCGGGGATCCCGAAGCGGCACATTGCCGGGTATCCTCCGATACCTGCCCTAATTCCTCCTCACCCGGCTCGCCCTGGCTAGGTCGATACGAGGCCCAAAATCGGTTTACGAGTTCCTGAACCTCTTCACCCATTGCTATCTCCAAACAAGCAGGTTTTTAAAATTACACCTTTGTTTCGGCTAAATCTCTACCCGACGCAATCCATTCCTTTACCCAGCCCGGCATACGCCCTCGCCCACTCCATTGCTTTTCTGCGTGGTCAGGATGGCGATATTTCGCGGCCAATGGTTCTTTCGACTCTTTTGGGTAACGGCCCGAAATAAGATCATCGATAGACAAACCTGTACCGCGTGCGATATGAAGGATTTGCTCCCTCGCCTGACTTACGCTCAAAAAGTGACGTTTCTTCAACTCTTCTTGCACCTCAGTTTGAATTTTCTTCAACTGTGATAGCGAATATTTTGACAAGTCTTCCATGAAACTCCCGAATAATAGTAGATTTTTAAAAAATGGTGCATGCGCATTCTATCCGAAAGTTTCGCCTCCGCGAAACCTATCAACTAGCGATTTTGTCGTGCACGCATTGGGTGAGGCGCAAACCCCGTAGGTTCGTCTGCTTGATCGTGACATATCAAACAATCGTAGTGATCCGTAGTGAACGTATTTCGGTTGTTATCGATGCACCACTCGTGTTTCATATCCTCTCCACAAACTTTAATACCAGACCATTCTAAGAACGTTTTTAGGATGCGCATATATTTAAGAGAGTTTGGTTAATAGAAACGTGATGCATTCCTGATAGCCAAGGCCGCGATAACTTCGGCCTCCGCCTCATTCCAAAATTGACTTCCCTTTTGGCACAAACAGAGCAGCTGATCGCCGCTGTGGTAGAACACAACGCCTCTATCGCCCAGGCTAACGAACTGAGGATCGACATTCTCGGTGGCAGCAATTCGGTCTAAGATAGCTCTTAGGTGATTTGAAGCAACCATCTATTTCCAAAACAGATTTGCTACAGCGAAAATGGTGAACAATATGATTCCTAATATGAATAACATTAGAGCAACTGCAAATGTTTTAACGCCTGTGTCTGTTGGATCAGTCGGTTTTTTCCATGTAAGTCGCGAGTACAGCGCAAAACAGAGCATTGCAAACACCGATAGTGCAACACAGAGCGCAAATGAAACGAACGCCGCCCCGGCTAACAGCATCCAAATTGGCTCTTTAAAGACTTTTTCTAACAGACCGGCAATCAACAATAAAATTCCAGTCGCGAGAGTCGTAATGTGCTTATTAAGATCGTAAAGCAACTTCATACGCTCTAGTCGATCCTCATGCAATCCTCTGCGTATCATACGATCCTTCGCTATTTGCCTAACGATCTTGAAGCCACGACGCTCAATACCTCAAAAATGTACACCTATGGCTGCGTTAACCAAGATGGGATTGACCCTTACATCAACCTTTTGGCCTGTAGACAAGTGCGCCGTGCTTTTGAGACGCATAGGAACAATCGACGCATCCAGAAACCACTTTTCCCCAAAGTTGTAGGTGACACCAAGCTGTGCAACCGGCCCCCACGCACTTTCAATACTAGCACTGGTGGAACCTCCAGGACTGGTAAGCGCTGACAGGACAGGGGTGGTTTCCACACCCTTAAATTTTACATACGAAGCACCGAAACCCACATACGGCCTTAACATGCTCATAGCGTTTCCGAAGCGATACTGCGCCATTAGGATAGGCGACCACACTTTTGTTTCCGCTATCTTCCCCGCTTGAGCAATAACGCCGTCTCCTTTTATGTCTAGTTTTGGAGGGACGCCAAAGGCCAACTCTGCTGAAACGTTGTCCGTAAGCATGTATGAAGCGCTACCGAATACTGCACCACCTTTATCAACGTCCACCTTCGCGCCTGGAACACCTGTAATTTCGCCACTTTTTACCTGAGGCCTGAACTGGTTATAACCTGCTTTAATACCCCAAATACCCTCCGATTGTGCGGCCACGTGGGAAGCGATAACGGCGAAACCAGTGAACAGAACTACTTGCAAATATTTCATGATGCAACTCAATCTCTTTTTATAAAGATGGCACTGCGCCAACTCTTTCAACACAGCAGCCGCGTCGAGCGCGGCCGTGAATCTTAGATTTTCGATTTTGACTGTTGCACCTAAGCAATTCGGCGGAAGACAGGCTTAGGTAAACTAATTAAACTAGGTTGATACCAGGCTTGTCCAGAACGACCACGTGCATTTTTTTGATCGCGGTAATAAGGATGCGTCCATCATGGTAAAGGTGGGTTCGATGGGTTGCTCTTACAGAGTCGTCCCAGTAGCACGGGTCACCATCCATATCCTTCCAGCCAAATTCGCGCTGAAACCCATAGACGTGCATCCGCTCACCATAATTGCTTCGATCCAATCCGGATAATTCATCCTCTACTTCGTCCATGATCTGCGACATGAGTGCAAGTGCATCTTCCCGGCCTTGAGCTGGCCTTGCTTTCTCAAGTCTGGACAGAAATATGGTAAAGCGGTCCGCTCTTTTCATAGCATTTTTCCTCGATCGTTAGAGATTGCGTTTCTGGATAGAGTCAAAGCACAGATCGCACGCGTCCCAAATAGCGTTGCGAGCTTCGGTTTCGACTTCGTCGTAGCCGACGATCATCCCGATCTGTTTGTCTTGTGCCATACCGTATTTTCCTCGTTCGCCGGCATCGTGCCAGCCCTCAAGGCAACCAAGTCTTAATCCAGCATTTCAGCACGTTAAAGACTAGGCTCAAAGCCCAAACTAACTTGCTAAAAAAGTATACAGCCGCGAGTACAAGAAACACTCCGAGAGCGATGGGAAGTATCGAGGCGAGAAAAGAGAACATGATTTTCAGGGAATTTGCTTGATGAGGCGCAACAAGGTCGGCAAGTGCAGGGGCGAGATTTCCTCTGTCACTTGGGTTCTCTGATCTTACGAATCGCTGCTTCAACTGCTTCCGTGCCAACGCGGGCTACTTTCTCAGCGATGTCGGGAAAGGTCCTCATTTGCAACCGTGCTGTTCGCCGTTCTTCGGCTGGCTTTTGAGGGCGCCCGACTCTTTTCTGTGCTTGCGTTTCCATGTTTATTATTGTACTCCAAAAACCATGGCATACGGATAATTTTTGTACTCCAATAATAACAGTTTTGGAAAAAAAACTAGAGCCTATTCAAAGGCATCTACCAGCAGTCAGCTCAAGAAACCTACACCGAGCGCGCTTACGCTTTGCCGTCCTCGGAAAAGAACGTCGCAAGCGAAAACCGAATCCCGGGAATTACGGAACAGCTACCGCGCTCGCTAATGTATCTGCCAAGCCATATACTGTACATCCATACAGTAACGACTGGAGTCCCAAATGTTAGTTCGCGTTGCACGCTTGTTCGAGGCCAATGGCGTGCCGCTGCCAAGGCATAGAGCCGTCACAGCACGGCCAGAACACGTCGGTATGCTCTCATTAAGTGAAGGTCATGACCGTGAGTTAAGACGCGCTGTACGGAGTGCATATCTACGATCCCAAGAGACGGGCGATGACGTCCTGCCCCCGTTGCGGGATGCAGTCGTGCTATGGATCGGACATAGACAGATGACGATCACTGGTTTCGAACAAGATGCCATCACGCGCCGTGTCGTCGGACAATCATGGTACGTCGAGTATAGGCCAGAGTATGGCGATTGAACGCCGTGAGCAAGAAAACAAGGTCAGCTGTCGCACTGGTGGGCGTGCGGCAGACTTCTTCTCGTTTTGAAAGTCCGTGGGAAATGCCGATGCGCGAAAACCTAGTACTGCTCCAAGCACATCAACGTCGAACCGATTTTGCATCGATCACGACGTCACCCTCCGCTTACACCGCAGGCCAATATGCTTCACCTGCGCCGGCGAACACGCCATGTATGTGCAGTTCTTCGATAGCGAATACGTAGGTGGTCAACGTTGATTTTGGTGGTCGAAGACCGCCTATGCGACCAATTCGCCGAGCGAGTTGAGGAAAAATGTTGCCATACTTATGTTTCAGGACATTCTGAAAAGTCAAAGGGCCGGGGTAGGAGCCGGCCCTTTGGATACAACTTTGGCAACTACAGGAGCAGTTACGCATGACCATTATCCTCAAAAACGTGAAAGTCGCCATTAACATTACAGCAACCGCGAGTGTTGCATTCGTGGCAATTGCTGCCGCAGCCGTGTATTACGGGGGCTGGGCTATTTAGCCACCGGCTGAATCCTCCAACATTACCGAGTGTTGGTAGAAAGCATGAAGTGTGCTGTACACTTTCACATCAAGAAAATAAGGCCAAGGTGCAAAATGACATATGAGTCCTTGGACGACCAAAAGCGGTCAGAACAGCCCGTTTGGATGGTCTACGACCAACAGCGCACTGCATGTTTAAACGCAAAATACTACGGCCACAAGCTGCGCACCTTAGAGCGTGAGACGTTCTGGACGGACGTGATTATCGCTATCGCTGCGCCAACCTCGTGGATCGCTGGATTGGCTATGTGGCAGAGTGAGTGGGGCAAGGCCTTTTGGGCTTGGATTCCAACGCTTGCTACCTTCCTGGTCGTCATTAAAGCTTCTCGAAAGACAACCACACGAATCAAGGAACTTGAGAAGCGAGTGACCTCATACCAGTCACTGCTGTTCGATATGAAAGAGATTGGAGACAAGGTTCGGGCTGAACGAAAATTCTCGCCCGCCGCGCTGAAGCTCTACGAAACGTCGCAACGTCGGTATGGCGCACTGTTCAGAATGCCACCTGACAAAATCGATGAGAAGCTACTTCACAAATACCAGTTGGAAGTACAAAAAGAGATGCCCGCAAGTTCATTTTTCATCCCAGAGGAGTAACCATGGCAACGAATAAACCACAGCCGCCAACCAAACCGCAACCGCAACCGCAACCACAACCACAACCGCGACCACAACCGTCCCCGCCACGTAACACGCCGGGGCGTACTGGTGATATCAAGCATATCGAGCCGACCAATCCTTGGCCAAAAGGGTAATTGGTTTGGATACAATAAAAGGGGCAGTAGCCCCTTTTATTTAGCCCCGAGCCTCGCGACCGGGTTCATCCTCCGGAACTCGCCATCGCCAGTACAAATCTTGTTTAACCCAAACTACGCTGGTTTCAGTAGCATTTTTGAATGTTTTCAATAGCTCCAACCCAACAACGAGATTGCCGTCGCTATTCTCGCGCAGAAAAGATTCACCACTGTTTGTCACTAGGTAATCAACAACATCATCCTGATAAATGCAACCTTCAGCAGCCAGTTGCGACAGCATCCACCCCGTCACCGCTTGGACATCCATGTTAAGGCGCCTGGAGGGCTTTTGGCCTCGGGTCTTCACGTACTAATGATTCTGGCGGGAACACGCCACAGTCCAGCTTCTTCCCTGCGAACCACTGACAGCGGACTCTTACAGTCCCGTTAGGCCTATCGGTACTGTCGGACACTTGGTCGACTACCATTTCCGGACCACCCGCCTTCAAAAAAACTTTATCACCTACAACAAATTTTTCCGCCACGTCACCCCCTACACTTGGTTGTAAAAAATCAACATGGTGGCATTGATGCGGAATTTCAAGCTTAAGATATTGAGTTAGGGTACACCCTTTCGATACTAGGTAGTCGTAGTATCGGATAAACTGTGTCCGCTACCCAAAACGAACTGGTATCGCAACTCAACCCAAACTAGACCAAACAACCGTGAACACATTCATCCGAGCATATTTACGCGCATCGACTAACGAACAGGACGCGCAGCGCGCTCGTGGTCTGCTCGATGAGTTTGCGAAGCAGCACGGCGTAATCATTTGCAACTATTACGCTGAGAACGAATCCGGGGCGCATCTGAACCGACCCGAACTGTTCAGGCTACTTGGAGATAGCCGTCCGCGTGATGTGCTGCTGGTCGAAGATGTAGACCGTCTGTCGCGTCTGACGGCGGCGGAGTGGGAGAGGTTGAAAGGGGTAATCCGAGAACGTGAGGTGCTCGTCGTGGCCGTCAACGTGCCTACAACATGGCAGCACCTAGCTCCAGCTCGCAATGATTTTGACACGCGCATGTTCGGAGCAATCAATGACATGCTTCTAGACATGCTGGCCGCAATCGCCCGTAGAGATTATGAACAGCGGCGTGAACGTCAATCGCAAGGAATTACGAAGGCGAAGGGTGAGGGCAAATACCAGGGCCGGAAGGCCGATACAGAACGGTACGCCGCAATCAATCGCCTGTTGGCTAGCAAGAGTTCATGGAGCGAAGTACAACGCACAGTCAAATGCAGCCGTAACACGATTAGCGCTGCAATTCGCCACGCTGAAAAAAAAGAACAAGTAAAACCGGCGCCGGTGCCAGTGCTAGCATCGTCATCTTGAATACTAAAGCGACAAATCATCGTCCGCTGCTCGCCCTCGACTCACAGCTTTGGTGTTCTCGGGGACTTCAAGGGCTGGTGGTTCGGGTAACTGGCGCAAGGTTTCGCGGCTAGCCATTTTCGCGTCATACGCCTGAAAATTCGGCGTCTCCCCTTTGACTTCACTATTTTTCTCGTAGACGCCGCGAAAATAGGCAACCTTCGTCAGCTCGTCTTTGTCATGCCTTTGGAAATTCGGATTGTCACGAACCTGCCCATAATGGCGACCCAGCTCTTTAACTGCGTGAGTATGTATCGCCTCGTGCGCGGCCTCTCTGTCCGTACCTTCTCTGCCCCTGATTTCTTTGTCCGCAATTTCGTTCTCTGCAACTTGCGTTTGTTCGCTCTCAGGAATTTCGCCGCGTGCTATATCAAACGTAATCGTTTCCTTAGCTACGGCATACATGCTGTCCTGCGCGGCTTGGGGCAAGGTAGGGTCCATCCCCTCAGCTATGCTCTTTAGATCAGAATAGGCCCCTGCAAGCTCAGGATGCTTTTCTAACGTATCTTTCATCGGTAACGTCTGAAACGCCACGGCACGATCTAGGTTTGCCTGAATCTTACTCATTCCGGTGAACGTTTCTTCTGAACGATCAAGTTCTTGATTTGACGTAATGTTGTCCCGAAAAATATCTTGAATTGGTTCCATCTGCCCAACAAAACTCGCCCTAGAAGCCTTAATCCAAGCATCAGGATCGACTTTATCAAAATCAATACTATGCCCAGTTTGCTTCACAAGTTCCGTTATAAAAACTCGTGTCGCTCTACCGTTACCCTCTCTAAAAGGGTGCAAAGCGTTAATCTCCGAAAAATGATGAGACAACCTTTCAACCAACTTTTCTTTGTCCATCCCTTGCAGAAGATTGTCTTTCTTCAAGTCAGCAAAAACTGTTGAGTTTCCATACTGCTCAATCAAAGCAGGAGGCGCAAAGGAAGACCCCCCCTTTGAAATTCCAACGGTTCTTATCTCACCAGCCCAATCGTAGACGTCCTTGAAAAGTTCTTTGTGAATGCCTTGTAGATGTTTAAGGTCAAAGTTACCACCAATGGGATTTTCGGCCTGTTGAATTTCGCGTAATGATGCCATGTCATATTCAAACTCTGCAAGCTGCTCAGCGTCTTTGATACCAGGCAGATTGCGGAGAACATTTGTTCCCGGATAGCTGTAAGGATCTTGTTTCACGATGCAGTTTTGTCAGGGTTCTGTTGATATTTTTTTCTTGTATACTCTAATGCATCGTCTAACGTAATTTCTCCAGCGATATACTGATCGAGCAAAGCACGAAACTCAACGCTTGGCTTCAATCCCTCTAACGCAGAATTCGCCAATGTTCTTTGTACTGCTTTCTCACGGTCTTTTTTCGTAAAAGCCATAACAATTCCTATGAAATTTTATAGAAAATAACGATCAAGTAGCAGACCGTCATGGGAACATTTTACAATGAATGGTGTCAGTAGGCGCAACCTGGTCGATCCAAATTGACACCAATCTAGCTCATAAATTTCGCCCCCGCGAAATTAGTCAGCGATAGACTTCTTCTTAAGTGGTTTCGCTCTGGCCCGCGCCGCCTGCGCACTTTCCAAAACGACCGTTTTTGCCTCAAGCACGCGAAGCACCTTTGTCGTATGCGCCTTTATTTCCGTTCTGAGCGAAGCGATCTTCTTCCCGATTTCCGGCAATTTGCCGCCACCGCCAGCGATCACCAATAGGTTAAATGCCTTAGCGATCTGATTCAGGTTTGTTCCAAGTTTCGCCAGCTCGTAATTTGACCGGCGCAAAATCTCGATCTCGTCGCCTAGGAATTGGGCGTGCCCAAGGTCTTTATATATAAGAGTGCCAATATAATAATTGCGAGTCGAGAGACGGATTTCGGCGCGATGTTCAATGGCCTCCAGCACTGGCCGTGGCAACCGCATTTCAAATCGCGCAGAATCTGCCGCTAAATCGCTTGCCTTTACTTCAGGCCCACGGTCATCGGTTAGGGACTCAGAAATAAGGTGCCGAATCATAAGCGACGCGTTGGCCTTACCAAAGCGTTTTAGCGCAAGTTGTTGCAACCTCTCCTTCTGCTCGGGAGGAACGCCATCAACCCACAACATATTTGTTTTGTCACGCGCCATAATATTCTCGATTATCTAACTTCCGCTTTTAAAAACATAAACTCTATAAACAGAATTAAGTAAACGTCCGGACATATTATAACATACCACCAACTACAGAACCGGCATACGTCCGGACACATTGAAAATGTGAAAGTTGCACGAAGTGCAACACGATGCCGTCAAGCATCTTATTTTTGTCCGGACAAAAACCGGCGCTAGCCTATCCTGCCCTAGAAAAGCCCTTACTAGTTACCCCTCTTTTCCCCTTCTTCAATATGTCGATATAGTGTCGATAATCCGTCGATACATAGAAGCCACCTACAAAAAAACGACATAAAATCGACACAATTAGGCTAGAATTCTCCAACATCGACAATAAATCGACAACTAATCGACAACAAGCAAGGTAGGCTCATGTGAACAACCCTCCTCCAGTGACGACCATCTCAGGTGCCATCCGAAAGCGACTATCTGAGATTGACCAGCGAATGTACGAAGGTGAACGGCAAGTAGATATCGTTGCCCAACTTAACAGGGATGGAATAAAAGTTTCGCTTAAGGATTTCAGGCAACTATTGTATAGAGCAAGAAAAGCAAAACAGAAGTTAGGGGAAAAGCATAAAGACTCAAGCCCTATAGCAAACTTACTAAGCGAAGAATTTAAACAGGATCAGGAACAGATTTCCAAAAAAACTCCGACACCTAAACCGCCAGTAACTCAGAAAAATTTAGTCGAGCAAAAGCCAGTCGAGGAAAAAAAAGCCGGTAAAATGTCTGTCCAAGATATAGACGATTTATTGAAAAATCCGCTCGACCTCGACAACATATAACCTCACTTTATCGGAATAAAAAATGCGTATCGCTACTATTAGCATCTCAGGTAATGTCGGAAAAACGACTCTTGCAAAAAACCTATTCTATCCCCGCCTTCCTGGTGCCGACATTTTTGAAATCGAAACCTTGAATTCTGGCATCAAGCTAAAATCCGCTTCCGTTAAATCGTTGCGGGCTTCTTCCTATGGCGCGCTTGTGGACTCGATCATGCTATCGGAATCGGCCGTCATTGATATTGGAGCGTCGAATATCGAAGGCGTCTTGAAGGAAATGCAGGAACTCGATGGTAGTCACGAAGATTTCGACTTCTTTGTAATTCCAATTGTGAAGGATCGCAAGGTTATTGAAGAGTCAGTTAAAACAGCCCTTCTCCTGTCCGGCCTCGGTGTTCCGGGTGAGAAAATCAAGATGGTATTTAATCGCTTTCCTAAAGATATGGATTTGCAAGAGGTTTTCGGGCAGGTCTTTAAGATAGCAAACGATGGTAAATTTTCGGCATCTAAAGACGCGGTAATTTACGAGAATCCTGTTTATGCCGAATTGAACAAGCTTGAAATCAGCTTGCATGAACTCAACGAGGATAAGACAGATTATCGAGCGCTACTCAAAGAAGCGAAAAACGAAAAAGAACAGAAGCATTGCCTCGCAATGATCGCGAATAAACGTCGGGCCACCTCTGCGACTCAAAACCTTGATGTTGTTTTTAACGCTTTGTTTGAAAGGTAGAATATCGTGCCGCCGAATAACCGAACTAAATTATTGGCTGGAGCGCTTTTAAAAGATGACCTGGACAATGACGAAAGAATTAACGCAGCGTTATTTGCGGCGGCTTTTGAAGAACTGGATGGGTTGAGTGACAGGCTGTCGCGCATTCCAACTGACGTTGATGCATCTGCCGATAGATTCCAGCGCATAACAACCCAAGCGGTTGATGATTTCGTTTTCGTTGCAAATGAAGCGTTATCAAAGTTTATGCAACGGACTAATGAGATTAAAGCGGCCCTGGAGCCATTACAGCAACCTATCGCATCCGCTCCACCACAGCCGCCGATTGTGCCGCCTGCTGCCCCTCCAGCCTCTCCAGCCTCTCCAGCGTCCGCCACAACGCACATTGATGCATTGTGGCGAATCATTCCAGCGAGCATAGCTTTTGGAATCGTTTTAGGAGCTGCGATCGCCTATTTCGTACTAAAATAGGCGCACTATTTGACGGAGGGACTATGTTTAAAAAATTGGTGATGGCGGGCGTTCTCATGTCATCGTTTGGCTTCGCTAATGCCAGTGACCACGGATGCCAGGTTTTACTGTGCATGGCGAATCCGGGCGGTTGGTCACAAATAGGTGAATGCGCGCCACCGATGAAAAAATTGTTCAAGGATTTAGCGAAGGGAAGGGCATTCCCAACGTGCACGTTTAAGAGCGCAGATGGAATAGATACCGGCACGTCGTCGCAGCACTATGCTCAAAATCAGAGTGCTAGCCGCTCCTTTTGCCCGGCTGGTTATTTGATTCCTAGAAAGAACAAGTCCCCGCGCTGTGCTTTCAACGGTGCTGTGACTGTGTATGTCGATGGGCAAAAGTCTAATCGGGTTTGGTGGGATGAAAACGGGGGAAGTCTTTCAGAAGCACCACAGTAAGTCGAATTTGATCGTGTCGCCGTCTAGTGACACGATCCGGCGCCTGGACTGCACACCGTGACACCATTACCGAAGTGGTCGGGTCATATCATCAACGAGATACTTCAAAACGCGCCGACTTTCTGATAAAAGCGCTTCGTACTGCTTAAGTTGTGCGGCGAATGCGTCAAAGGTCTTTCCCCTCTCGATGGCCGCTTGTGCGGCCTCAATTTTCTCCTTGTCCGTGCCGATGTAATCTCGTCGGCGTTTTTCGCCAGCTTTAACTGGGTAGACAAGGTAAAAATATTTACCCTCGCGCCAATGCGTAGACGCGTAGATCAAACCTGCTTTTTGTAGCTCATCCATCTTTGCGCTGATATCGTCAATCCGCGCCGAATGCTGAACAATTAGGGACGGAAGTTTGTTGCTCAACTCTTCCAGCTCCACGATGATCTTGTTATTCGACATATCCGTACCATTTCTGAATTTATAGTTTCGCGTCCTCGAAACTATCTGCTTGTCAATCCGGATTTAACAGCCGGTTCCTTTGCATTTCAAGCTGCCTCTTTAAGCCAGCCGTCGTCGGCGTGTCGTTTCTATCGTTCTTGACAAGCCATTAGGCTTGTTACTAATTACGTTTTCTTATGATCTGGCTACTGTCTCTAGCGGCACAGGGAAATTGCCTGTGCCGCTAGAGTTGGCTATTAGCTGGCCGGGAAGTGCAACGATTTAGGATACAAACCGGCGTAACGAACATACTCGTAACC
>Ga0265797_10004432_pt1 | contig 21451 bp, 28 predicted proteins | sample P2T30metagenome_FD_192433 | JGI IMG/M metagenome (GOLD analysis project Ga0265797, IMG submission 192433) | Plant litter microbial communities from East Loma Ridge, Irvine, California - P2 T30 | ecosystem: Environmental > Terrestrial > Plant litter > Unclassified | place: USA: California...
TATATGAAACACAAGGATATCAGCCAAGAATAAGCAGGTATATACCAAGGGCGGTTGGTTTCACGACTAGCAAAGACAACAAACACCCCACCATCCACTCCCACCAAGCCGGGGAGATGCAGGAAGGGGAGGAAGCTCCTCTCAACCGTTACGATTTGCGGGCGAACGATAGGAGGAGGATACCACAGCCACGCCACGCCACGCCATTTTCCGTAGACACTAGCTAGCACAGTATAAGTAAGGCCGCCTGCTGGTCCTCGACTCATCAGCGTGAGAAGTCTGATATTGCACCACGTCTACGGCAAGAGATTGAGATTGTTCATACACTCCTACATCCATCCATCCATCCATACATACAGCACACCCATACCCATATCCTGCTCTACGGATACCCAGCACTGACCTTCTCGATACCAACCCGTCGACTTATACTATACCCTTTCCATCCACCCACCATGGCAGCATCTCACGGTACGTAAACCTTATTGCCTCTTTCTCTGGTGCAGCTGTCCGGCTTCTGCATCATCTTCACACCCCTCAAACACCCCAATGGCCTTGCTATTCCCACCAGCATGGCGCGCTGTGCGGGCCTCTCGCCTACAGCCCATTAGACACGCGCTATCTCACCCATGCAGCAAGCCCTCCACCACTTCCCTGGTCTTCCCCTGTCGCTCCTTCCACGAGTCAGACAGGCGCAGCCGTACGCGACCTCACGCATATCCATCTCTTGTTGCTGCAGCACGTCAAGACCTCCACTGACATCTCCTCCCTCCTCACAGACGACGAGTTCACCGCCTCCCTCCAGGCCAACAAGATCTGGGCCTCCGACATCGCCGCCAAAGACCCCGAGTTCTTCAAGAACAGCGCAAAGGGCCAGGCTCCCGACATTCTCTGGATAGGATGCTGCGACTCTCGCGTCCCCGAGACCACCGTGCTGGGCAAGAAGCCCGGTGAGGTCTTCGTGCTGCGCAACATAGCCAACATCATCAACCCCACCGACATCGCCCTCCTCTCCTCCGTCGAGTTCAGCGTCAAGCACCTCAAGATCAAGCACATTGTCCTCTGCGGCCACACTTCCTGCGGAGGTGTCAAGGCCACCCTGGCCAACAACAAGCTCGACATTCTTGACGTCTGGCTCCAGCCCATGCGCCAGATCCGCGAGAAGCACTCTGAGGCTCTTAGCAAGCTCACCGGCGAGGAGAAGGAGGATGCGCTGGCAAGATTGAACATTCAGCAGGGTGTGGAGAACCTCAGGCGTATCCCGACTGTCGTCGACGCCATCAAGAACCGTGGCCTCAAGATCCACGGTCTGCTGTACAAGCTCTCCGACGGCCACTTGGAGCAGATTGACACCGCCGAGGACGAGGTCGCCAGTGAGTGCAGGCACAACACCTTCGAGCTCAAGTAGAGTTTGAGGTGTGTAATTATATTAAAGAGGAGTGGTGGTTGCGGTTGTAGCGAGATTTGAGCGTGTGACGAGATTACGAACGGTTTACAGGTAGAGGCAGACTTACCCTGCGAGATGGAAACATCTTGTTTTGCCAAACAATGAGAGGTTTTCACATGATTTGGGTTGAGTGATGTGTGCACGTGAGATCATGCCCAACCACGTGGATTCACTTCACATTCACTTCACTCAACGCTTGACCTTTCACAAGCAGCTAGCGCGCCTTTCCATGCGATAGAAATATCTCTGCTCTAGCATCAATCTGCCACTGCCGGTTCCTACTCACCAACGCACGCTCAACCCACAACATGGCGGTCGACGGCGGTGGCACAGCCAACGTGAAGCAGCTCGCCACCATGCAACAGAAAAAGAATACACACACCTCCAAAATCCCACTCGCAAGCAAGACCCAAAAAGACCAGAGCGAGGAGCAACAACAGGCGCCGCAGTCTCCTCAGCATCATCGCGGAATCGGCACCAGCACCGCGTACGTCGAGGACACGAATGTCATGGTAGGTCCTTCTTGACAACATTTAACCCACAACCGAATAGCTCTCCTAACGTATATTCTTGCAGGAAGTAACCTACTCCCACCCCCGCCACACTCACCAAGATCCTCTCTACACCGCAACCAACCTCGCTCCAGCCCTCGACACCCTCACCGCCCACCCCATCGAAGGTACGCTCGAACCCCACGCCTCAAACCCTTTCAATCTCCCCCCCTCCGCCCTTCCAACCTGGCACCATGCCCGCACCACCCTGTCCAACCCGACATACTTCTACACGACGATCTTCAACAACCTTCCCATCTCGGGCGAGCCGAGGCCGGAGCCTGAAGAGAGGTTTGAGGTGAGGACGCTGGAGTGCACGACGGAGATTGAGCAGGGATTGGCGGATTTGAGGAAGTTGTTGAGGGAGTGTCAGAGGGTGGGGAATGAGGTGGCGTTGGAGGGGTTGAGGGTGAGGGTTAAAGGGGCTGTGGAGGGGTGGTGAGAGTGTGAAGTACTCTCTTTCCCTCTTTGGAGGTTTGCATGGCACGACGGGTTCGGTTATGGGTGAGATGTGGGGTGAGGGGATGGTATTGCTCGATGAGCTTGCCTCCTTCGATTCTTCGATGGTATCCTACTTATGAACGAGCTTTGGATAAGGCGCCGTGGGCGCTCAAAATCCCTAGCGTTGGCCTCTGATCGTAAGATTGGAAGCATCTTTGCGACTTCTTTGTTCTACTTTCACCAACAGACGGCCCGAAATGTTTTATCCAGGATCCTGATGATTGACCATCGCCATCTTCGCTGTCGAACAGACACCCCTCGTCTTCAGTCAAGATAGACTGCCTCATCTTCGGCCGTAAACATGCCTTCGCCATGATCCTCTTGCTCGTCCTCACCACCCTCGTCATCAGAATCCAATCCACCGATCCCGTCCTCGCTATCGAAACTGACATCACGCTCCTCCTCGGTCTCGCCGGACTCCTCACCATCACTCACCACTTCCACCGCGGGGAACTCAAAGCTGTACTTACTCCAATCAAGTCTCGCCAGCTCGCCAAACAGCCAAAGCTCTTGGTTCCTTCCAAACCCTCGCATATGATACGTGTAGCAAATGCCCGCCGTATCCGAAACCAGATCCGGCGCACGCTCACCCCAATGACGACCGCCCGGGCGAACAAATTCAGGCTCCAGGTAGCGATTCCCACGGGGCTGCAAGCCCTTGAAAGAATCGACGAGCTGCAAGAAATTCTCTTCGTCGTAGTCCCGTACCACGAACCGCAAACCGAACTCGATCCTCTTGTCCACACTGCGGATGCACGAGCACATCCCGATGGTGCGCTCGAGGTCGTCCGCGGTGTGTTTGCTGATGTTGCACACCAGCCACTTGCCCGTGAAGCACGCCCTGTAGATTTTGCGCACGTTCTCAGCGCGGACTCCGGAGCTGTGGTGAATGAGGCCGAAGTAGGGTTTTAATATTTTGGTGTTGGTGAGTTCTTTGCGGAGGGATGGGTCTGTGGAGTATTCGATGGAGATGCTTGTTGGTAGCTCTATGCCTTCGAAGTAGTAGCCGTAGATCAATTTGCGGAGCTCGGGTGGGAGTTTCATGATGGGACATGAGCCACTGCTGCTGGGTGCGGAGGCCGTTGTGGTGGCGTTGATGTTGATGTTGTCTGTCATGTTGAATGCTGGCGGATGTTGCTTGTTGTGATGGGTGTAGAAATTTATGTCAAGAGGAGACGGGGAACATTTGATGATGACAACGCGACAAGTGCTGGTCAGGAGATGAGTAGGTGAAGCGCGTGACCGTAAATTATAGAACGAAGGTCGACAAGAGTCGCTTAGGAAACACGTGCGCTGCAATCTGACTTCACTTTGGCTTCTTTCCGATGGGTTATGGAAAATTGAATGGTTTGGTACATTATGTCGCTACTGAAGACCAGCAGAAGACTGTAGTTGCAGGTAAGAGAGCCAGAGCTTGCTTGCCGCATCATAACCAGGCTCCGTGTCTTTGTTCAGAACGCTTCTACTGTTTCTCGCTCGCCCGCCACGAGTTCCTTGGCTCTCTCGGAAAGAAGTCACTCGTCTCCAGTTTCTCCCTCGCCTTCGTCTTCGGTAGAAGGCACGTCTTCGTCATCTTCGTCGTCATCGCTATCGAGTACAACGACCTCGTTCTCACTGCCCAGACCAGTATCGTCGTCTTCGTCTTCATAGTAGTCATCCTCGTCATCGTCGACCGCCTCCCCAGACCCACTCTCCTCTTCATCCCCAACGAGCTGACACTGGTAGTAAGAAGCATCCAAGTGAGAAATGTCAGATGCGCGGGCTCTTGTCAAGGAAGGGATGGTGAACTCGAGGGCGCTCCAATCGTATCTCGCAAGCGCGCCGAACACCCACAGCCGATGGTAATCTTTGTAATCGCTCTCGTCCTCATATTCCACTTTCTGGTTTGGGTTGTCCGTGTCCATCACTCTTCCTGTCTCTGGGCGTGACCAGCGAGGATCGCAATCAGGCCACGATTCGCTGTCCGAGGCAAAAATGTCGGTGACCGACTCGACGAACTGCAAGAACACGTCGCGACCGCAGTCTCTGACGTGAAAGCGCAGGCCAAACTCCACATCCTCGTTGGCTTTCGAAACCGTCATAAGCATAGTTTTTGCGCGCTCGATGTCATTGCGTGTGCTGTCGACCTCCAGGTTGAAGCAGAGGTCCGTGAATGCTCTTTTGTAGATTTTGGCCGACGTCTCGGACCGGACAATAGAGCTGAGGTGTAGCATACTGAAGTAGGGCCTGAGGTTCTGTAAATCGTTGACTTCGTCGGAAATTTCAACTTGTCGCACCTTGCCATGGTCGAAGTGGTACTCTATTATGACCTGCGGCGACCTCGAAGCCTCGATGAGGTTGAAATAGTGATCGTAGATCATCTCGCGAAGCTCGACCGGAAGCTTTGCGACCGGGCAGGGCACACCGCTGGGGAAGATAGGTTCGGTCGAAGTCGTGGCCATTTTGGGGATTTGTAACTTGGTAGTGTGGTATGTGGAAGGTTTGTTCGAACTTTGAGGTAGTAGTATTTTTCTCTCGGTCACGGCGGTGGAGAAGAGCGACCCTTCATTGCCAAGTGAGGAAAGTCACCATCACAATGTCTAAATTTGGCACATGCGGTAGGATCCAGGTCTCACTTTGGCGACTATTGTCACATGCTGCTCGCTGAGAACATGACACTGAAGCGGTGAAGCTGCACGTGGCAGTTCATTTCACAGTCAGCTTCGCTCTGCGTCAACAACATTATCCAGTCCTTTCCAGTACAAGCTGTTGACTCGTAGTAGAGCAAACTGAAGGATCGAAAATGATGTGGCGCGAAGTCGGAGGAGATTACGGGAGTCATCTAGGCCCGCTCGGCATTCATCACGCTCTGTGCTAGTCCTGGCAGATGAGTACAGCAGTAGCCAGAGGTTGCACATTGTCGCCCAGGCTCCAGTGCACCCTATGAATGTCAGCGTCCATTTACACAATCATCTGGGGATGGGACACGGCTTACAGAACGGCCAGAAGGCGCGGATCTGTCTGTCGCCGAGGTTCCGTGCAAAACCTGTGAATTTGTTTGCAGCCGTCTTCGCTGCGACCCGGAAATGAGCGTAGGCTTCTACCTCAGGGCTCATCAGGCCGATTGCTCGTGTGGCGAACATGCTATTGAATGTGCAGAAGGGTCGGTAGATGGCGCGTATGATAAGAGTCCTGGTATAATGAGACGCAAGCTGTACGGGTGCTGTATGATCGACTTGATGGCCGTTGTTGTCGTTGCAGTTCAAGGAAAATTGTGTCTGCCAAGTATTGAGCCTCTCCATCAAAGGCTGGGCGGTGCGCATCGTGAGTCGGAAGTCGCTGCTCAATGTTCGCACTGCCTTCAAAGAACTAGCTTGGTATGAGTGACCCATTCAACGCTCGCGGTCGGTGTTGAAACTTACAATAACTGTTTCATGACTTCTCTAAGGATGTCAGTCAGCTTCGCCATCTCTAGTGCAACTGCTGCCTGGCCTGCGTCTATTTCTGAAGCGGAGAAATCGTCAAGCAACAATTCCTGCACCAGCCAGTCGTCTTCCGAGATACAGCTCTGACGGCCACTGACCGCAGCATTCCACGAGTCCACGATTCTCAGACTCCAAGATAGCCTCTTGCGTAACCGTTTCTCCGTCATAGATATAGGCCATGTCGCAGCGTCGTGATACAAGCCTAATGCCTGTGCTATTGTGTTTGCGTCGTTCACAAGCGATTGTCTCCGCTCGAAATTTGGCTTTAACACGTCTTCCGCGGGTGCTGCAGCCAGAACAAGCATGGCTTGTAAGAGGCCTATCGACGCTTGCCTGTTCTTATGGTTCACCCGTTTCATGATGAAGTCCCATAATTCCCCCAGAGGCGGAGGATCGTACACTATCTGGATACAGAGATAGTCGTCGAAGGCTGTGAAGCTCTGCGCAACGTAGTACATAGCCGCTAACAACAGAACTGAAGCGGTGGCTGGGTGCAGAGATTCCCATGCAACGATTAATGGTAATTGAGGCGCTATGAACTGCTGGAATCTGAAGATGGTAAGTAGAAAGTGCTTCAACGAGGCTGTATATCACTTACAGCAATATGAGCCGAACGCCTACGTTGTGCGGCACGATAGACTCTAGCTCCAAGCGCGAAACATCGTCTGTATCTAGAACGGGAGACGTGAGCTCTGACTCATCCTTGATGGTTTGAAGAAATTGAACAGGCAGACGACCAGCATTGATCGACCGTACCGTGAGTTTCTTGAATGGAAATACTGAGTGCTCATTGAAGCGGTATAGGCGGAGGAGGTATGGATCCATGTCGCCAGTGAGTCCACAGTATCGGCCATCTTGTATGGGAAGCTGTGAGGATACCTCGAAGTCTCCGTTACCATCCATCAACAGATTTGGCGAAGCGAACCAATCACCAAATGGGTCAAAGAGATCACCAGAAGGTGGCACTACTGCTTGCAGTTCGCTTTGCGTTTCGTCCATCGGAATCTGGTCGTTCGAATCAGGGAACAACGCAATATCTTGTGGCTGAGCTGCTGATCCAGAGTTCTGCGTCTCCAGTATGCGAGACGATAGTGTTTCTGGCTGGTTGGTTGTCCGTAAATCTGTCGCAGACTCCACAGACGAGGGCCGCATCAGCGGTGCTAAAGTCACACCGCCATCTGTATCGTTAATAGCACGGCGCTTCCGTGCGCCGGAGCCTCTGTTAAATGTACATTCTCGCTGGTAGTAGGAGCAGAGTTGACATGGTGCTCCGCCTTCGATCCTGCAAGCGCTTTTGCGTTCCCTGCAGAAGTCGCACGCTCGCTGCGATTTGCTCATGTAGCGACGAGACTGTACGGGTTGAGCGACGGTGCCTCCATCTGGGTCCATTAGATGTCTTGACTTTGGATGCACAACTCTAAGGTCTCCAACACTTTGAAGTTCGAAGTCGAGGATCGGCTGGTTGCGCTTGCCAAGAAACGCCACCAAATCACCCAGAAAGTTGATGTTTCCCTAGAACTTGGACTTGTTTCTTCCATCTCCAAGACATCTCTTTATGGCCCAGCCAATTTACCCAACTTGAGCGCATTTGAGTGACATTGCCACAGTAGCTATCAACTTCGACACAGATGGCACAAATCACAGCATGGACTCAGGAACTACTGGTTGAGAAAGCATCCATTAAGAATGACCCAACAAAGATCAAATGTGGACATTGCTTCACGATTGGCATCAACGTCCAATTACCTGGCTCTTATATGCTCTATATGAGGCTTCAATACTCGAGAACCAACATCACGCCTACAGTAGCGCTACTGTGGCGCGCAAACCGTGAGCCTCTCGGATAACATCGCCAGTATCCTTGATGTACTGATGGCTCTGGCCCAGCCCTCGCTCCGGGTGGTTGTAATGGCCAAAAGCATGTGGCATTCCGGCATAGCATTTCATGGTAACCTCATTACCAGCCGCTTTGAGTAGCTCGCCGTACTTGTGCGACTCGTCTCTGCTGAGGTCAAATTCTGCAGTGACGATGTGTGTCCGCGGCATGCCTTCGAAGGATTCCGCCAGGATGGGTGATGCCATCCAGTCTCCCAGCGCAGATCTGCGCAGCTCTGTGAGGATGTATCAGTGACCTTGTTCATACCGCTCGTATTCATGGATGCTGACCTGTGTCCTTCGGTATCCAATGGTCCATGAACCAGTCCATACGCGACCTCGGACCCCATGGGTTATGCTCCACCATCGATACACTTGGGTATTCTTTCACCACTTCCGACTTCAATGGCTCTTCTCCAATTGACCAGCTGATATCAAAAGTCAGCACTGAAGTCACGTCGATCAGGGCAAAATTTGGCGAACCGAAGATCTGTAGAAGGTACGACCATCAAGGCCAACTTCAAGTGAACGCCTTCGTTCTTTGCCATGTGAGACATGACAGCCGTCATATGGCCACCAGCTGAGAGACCTCCGATGGAAAGACTGTCCGCTCTGATGTTCAGTTCCTCAGCAGATTGACGAGCCTGCGTTCTTGGTGTCAGCTATCACGCTCTATCAGCGTGTATCATCATACCAGATTGCCTTACCCATTTCACCACCTCCCATGAGTCGTAGATGGCTGTCGGAAAAGGGTACTCTGGCGCCATACGGTAATCGACGTCGATAACTTTGATCCCGACGTTGTTACAAATGCTGCGGCACCATGCCGCTTCGCTTTGCAAACCACCCAGCACCCACCCACCGCCATGGTAGTTGAAGTGCACTGGAAATGGACCTTGACCCTCCGGTGTGTAAACCCGAATACGAACAGTACCTGATGGCTTCGAGACCGGAACATCGAACTCCTCTTCGTGAAAGACCTTGGGTCCATCCCATGCTGCGTAGGTGAAGCTGTAGGCCTTTGGGTCCTGGCGGTATTGAGCAACGCTGACTTCGTCCGCTCTGTACTGATGTCGGCCGTGTTCGTTCCAGAGAGACACCCACTCTGGATCAAGACGAGATACCCATTCCTCAGGGATGGAGTGTGTAGCTGTGCATGTTGCCATCGTTGTGATGTTGTTGTGATGTTGTATCCGGTGGCTTTTAGTTGAGTGTGTATACACGAAAAGTACAATAGTGACGACAAAGTCCAATCAATGGTGATGATCGATGTGTTTTAACAACAACTATTCCTCTCTAGATTTATTCCTAAGGAGAATGATCGGCCAAACTCCGTCGGCGAACATCATGCCGCCGATCGCTGTCCCCGCGCAATGCCGAACTATCTTTTGCAGCTCAATCAGTAATGCCGGATAACCTCGATAACGCAGCGCCACAATCAATCCGACGCCGTGGGGCCCCGGATCATAGCGCCTCTCGTCGCGATACTATTATCAATACATGTGTGACTGAGATATAAGGCCGGCGAATGTCGCACATGACCCCGATGAAATATCCGGCTCGCCACTGAAGGCTTATTGCGCTACTTTTCACCAACATGCCTACCACAGACATCGAGGTCTGCCCTCAGGTGCATGACGCCGATACCAGTACCAACATCGACGTTGCGAAGGACGATCAGTATACTGGGTTTCGGAGAGTTGCTGGCCCTATTCCATGGCTACTTTTTCTTATATGCGTAGTAGAAGTACGACCATCCTGCGTCCATCGCGAATTACCTTCAATTTTAAATGCTGATGCTGCCTCCAGTTTGGTGAACGCTTTGTCTACTTCGGCGTCAGCGCTCCACTTCAGAACTACATCCAGTATGTGCCATGCGCTCTCAGCTAGAGTGGTTCTGACCCGTGCCTAGACACCCATACCCCTTTGATCCAGAGACCGGCATACCAGGAGCCTTGAATAAAGGACAAGCCGTCGGTGCCGCGTTGGGCAACTTGCTCAAGTTCTGGTCGTACCTATGCACCGTCATTGGTGCCATCGTGGCTGGTAAGACATAGATCCGATGTTATAGTGTCTTTTTACTAATGTGTAATCAAGATCAATGGTTGGGCAAGTTCAAGACCATTCTGGCCTCCTCGCCAATCTACATCGCCGGTATGGTACTACTCGTTGCGACTGCCACACCAGTCGCCATCAATTCAGGCGCATCGTTTGGAGGACTGATTGCAAGCATCATCTTGATCGGTCTTGGTACCGGAGGTCTGAAGGCATGCATTGCGCCCTTGTGTGGAGAACAGAACACTGAGACTGGCGAACGCTTGAAAACTCTAAAGACTGGCGAGGTCGTGGTGATCGACGCAAAGCTAACCACAGCCCGTATCTTCCTTTGGTAGGTTTTCATCCGCTCCTTCTCCACCGAACCTCGCACTCACTGGTTACAGGTACTACTGGGCTGCAAACATCGGATGTCTATCTGCACTCATCACCGTCGCCGTGGAAAAAGCAGCTTCTTTTTGGCTTGCTTATCTCATCCCATTGATGTAAGTAGTGCATCGGAGTATCGATCACGTTCGCAAGCTGACCGACATTAGCGTTTTCATGCTTGTCTTGACAGTTTTTGTGGTTTTTAGCAAGAAGGTCAACAAGCTTCCTCCACAAGGCTCTCCAATACTTGATGCCAGCAACACGATCAAGATCGCACTCAAAGAGAAGTCGTTCGAGAAAGCGAAGCCCAGCGTCCTGAGAGACAATCAGCGTCTGGAGATGTACGCTTTTGCTCAGTCAGCCAGCTATACGGATACCTACGTTGAACAGGTCAAAAGCGGCCTGTTGGCCTGCAAAGTAAGACGTATCTCGATCTTTTCGCTTTTTTCAATGCTAACATGGATTCCAGTACTTCTTGTTGTTCCCGTTCTTTACGGTCTGCTGGACTCAAATCTTCAACAACCTGATCTCTCAAGCCGGTGCGATGGACCTTGGTTCGACACCCAACGACCTAATGCAGAACCTCTCGACCGTCTTCATGCTCGCTTTCATTCCTCTCTTGGACCGTAAGTCTCTCCTTAAACCTTGAGCTTTCATTCGTAACTAACGACCTCGTAGTGGTGGTATACCCTGCGCTACGCAAAGCAGGCATCGACTTCAATCCCGTTCGCCGCATCACACTAGGCTTCTTTTGTGCCTCGCTGAGCATGGTGTATGCGTGCGTGGTGCAGCACTTCATTTACAACAGCCCTCCTAGCAGTATCAATGTTTGGGTGCAAACCCCGGGTTACGTCTTCGGCTCGTTGGCTGAGATCTGGGTGTTGGTGACGGGTATTGAGATCGCCTTCAACAACGCACCGGAGAATCTACGCGCAGTCGTGACAAGTGTGTTCTGGGTCACGATTGCCGTCGGTGCCGCCATCGGAATTGCTCTCTCGCCCGTTTCCCAAGACCCGTACATGGTTTGGACATACGGCGGGATCGCAGTGGCAGCGTTCATTGCGGGCTGTGTCTTCTGGTTTTGTTTCAGGAACACGGCTCGTGAAAGCCCAGTCATCAACGGACTAGATTTAGCAACGCAAATCTCTCGCGACATAACGAAGGGAGATGGCCAAGTCAGTGTGAAGGCTGGAAAGATGTAATTCACCTTCGCTCGATCTTGTCGGCGTCTAGGAGGATTGAAAGAATTGTATAAGAGGACATTCCCATACATCCTTGAACTCTTTCCCCGAATACTGAGCCTCGTCACATGTCTTGATAATAGATGAATGCATTGCGAAGTACATATGGTGAGCCTCAATGACATTCAATCGAGGGTCAGGATTGGGGTTATGTTGTCGTTGAAGAGATGCATCTCACGAACGATACAAAGCCTTTTGAGATCCATACATAGGCTTACACAGAAAATCAGTCATTGGAGATTGTGGATCTATCGCGTATTGAGCTCTCCCATGGCTGCGATGGCCATTCTTGTTCAATCGCCGTCAATCTGCCCAAAACGGTAAACTGGAGGGTACAAATGTCTACATTTACAATGCAGGTGCTGAGAATACCATGTCCCATTTCACATATACCTTCTAATCATATATGAAGATGGTCGAAATGACTCGATCCCTCCGTTGGCCAGAATGTCTGCTCTTATCATCCATCATCTTTAAGACCATGGCCGGTTGATCAGTATCGTCGAACAATTGCATCTTGCATGTCTGTGCGCGGCATCTCGACGCCGCCAATCAGAATCGACGCCGTGAACACCCTTGTCTAATCGATAACAAGGGCAGGAATGTGAAGGAATGTGAGCATCTATGCTCCGTCGGAACACGATACATACACTTGACGGCATTCGGCTTTGGTGTCAGTATATCTGACGATTGTATCGAGTTCAGCATGGCCATATTCCATCAACTTGTTCGTCGGCAATCCCCTGCGACACAATGCCGACAGACATCGTAGTAGTCGGGTACGTTCATCTTGAGCAGTTCCGAGTACCTGGTTGCTAACGATATCGATACAGTGCAGGTGTAGCTGGACTCACAACTGCATATCTTCTGGTACAGGAACTGCCTTTGGCCAATATCACGATCGTCGCGAAACATACCCCTGGCGATTATGATATCGAATATGCTAGCCCTTGGGCGGGAGCAAACTACGCCCCGTAAGTTTCTTTTGTCAGATGCGAGGATGTCAATGATGGTACGCTGACTTCATCTAGAATAAGTGTAGCAGGAAGCAAAGAAGCCAAGTATGACTCCAAGACCTGGCCAGAACTTCACAAGCTTGCCTTGAGAACACCCGAAGCTGGCGTTCATCTGCAGGGTACGATATATCGTATCGCTATACTTTCAAATGAACAATATTGACTGGGAATAGAAAATGTGGTGTACAACAGAGAGAAGGACGCTCAAAGTGTCACGGCTCAATGGTTCTCCGGATTACTGTCCAGCAAGCCATGGTTCAGCGATGTGGTACCAGACGTAGGTTGGCATTCTAACCTTCAATGAACAACACGCACTGACACTTGGTAGTTTCGGCAACTAGCCAAGGAAGAGCTACCGGATGGCATCTCCAGCGGCATCTCGTACACCTCAGTGTGCATCAACACCCCCCAGTATCTACACTACTTGCTCGGAGAGTGTATAGCAGCTGGCGTCGTCGTCAAGCGATCGATACTTCATGACATCTCAGATGCGCGAATTCTACATTCGAGCGGCAGAGCAGCTTCAGTCGTCGTCAACTGCACTGGACTCGGCGCTGCCACACTCGAAGGAGTGGAAGACTGTGCCGTTTACCCAGCACGAGGCCACGTCGTGCTTCTACGGAACGACACAGCAGGGCGTATCACGTTCGTCAGTGGTACTGATGATGGCCCGGAAGAGACCACCTACATCATGCAAAGACCTGCCGGAGGCGGAACAATCGTTGGTGGCTGCTACCAAGCGGGCAAGACGGAAGCAGATCCAGATCCAGCTATGGGTGAGCGGATCCTCGAACGAGCTATCAAGCTGGTGCCAGACCTGGCAGATGGCAAAGGTCGGGCAGGGCTTGACGTGATTCGGCACGGAGTTGGACTTCGACCTGTGCGAAGGGGAGGGTACAGAGTCGAGCGCGAGCAACGAGATGGCTGGGATATCGTACATAATTACGGACACGGGGTAAGCAAACCATGTTGCGACTACTACACTTGAGACGCTTTGCTGACAGAAAAACTGTGTTGCGTGTAGGGCGCCGGCTACCAATGCAGCTATGGTTGTGCTGGAGAGGCAGTCAAGCTGGTGAAAGAGGCGACAAGAGCAGCCAGATTGTGAGTATGCGGGATGATAGAACAGTATCTTCACGTAGCACTCCCACGCTTCACCATGATCAAGCCACTTCTTCCGAAGAATGCTTCGTTTTGAGCATAGCCAATTGGTAGAGCTCCCGGCCCTTCAGAAGCAGCAATTGCTTCAGCCAATGTTGACCGTCCCACCCTGGACTCAAAGCCAAGCCGCTCGTACATCCTTGCGACAATCCCGTTGCTAGGCTTGATGACTATACGCAGTTCATTGGATGCCCCATTTGCGAGTTCTTGAATAACCTCAAAAGCCTTCCTGCAGAGTTGATCACCGAGACCCCGTCGCCGGTGGTCGTTCAGAACATAGAGTGCAGTCATGTGCCAGTAGACCGCGCTGCTGTCGTTCGAAGAGACGGGTTCGAAGATCGCATCCAAATCTGCAAGCGAGAGCCGCCGTCCGTCTTCGTGAGTCTCCAGGTAAGGGGCGAGGTACTCTGCTCGCGTGAACGGACCTAATAGCGTGACTTGTCCAGCCCAGTCCGCTTGGGTCCAGTCGTTGTTCTTGTCTCCGGTTTGTGCAACAATGATCGTAGTTCTCTTCGACCTCCGTAGTGCCTCTAGTTTTTCGGCATCTGTCAGGGCAACCTCTTCATCGTAAGTTGAGGAGAACGAGTCTGGCGATTGAAGAAGCCCAGCCAATCGCAATGCCGCGCTTTTGACGGCGAGCTGCTGCAAGTCTGATCGGTTCGCATGCAGAACGTGCGTTGTGTAGCTTTCAGCCATGGTGATAGTCTGGTCCTCTCTGCAAAATAATTCGATGTAAATGATGTGTACGTTGAAAAGGACGGGTCGGCATGTCAATCAATGGCTTGCCAAGCATTTCCGACCGGGGCTACGCCGACGACCTTCGAGTTGATTACTATACAACATGTCAAGAGAACATGTTTACGACGAATAGCACTTTGCACTCCAAATCTCGGACAAGTAAATCACTCATTCATTCACTTTAACCACAACGTAAAGTGGGGCTCGCGATAGTCATCTCTGGAACTACTAATAGAATAAGGAACAAACTTTCATCATACTCGCTCATTCGCTATCCAGGGTCCATAAAAGCCAACAAGAACGAAAGTGATCCCTCAACCGTACGACGCACAAGCAACATAAACAAGTGACCAAGTAACCATGTCCACGTACCCATACCCATGCTGCGTTCTCCCATAATTCATTCACCCTCAGTCAATCAGTGCGTTGGTCAGGTACCGAGTCAGTATAGCTCCATGGCTAGATTGAGCCTGGCTGCTTTGACTTAACTTAGTCGAACGACTGAAACAGGTCGATCGGAATACTCGGACTCGGCCAGAATGCGTCTCAACACACCGAAAAGCTCGTCAATCTCACTCCTCTTCCTCTGTACTTCCACCAAATCCTTGAGGCAGGTGTCTATGAGATGACTGATTGCCTTCATTCTGTCAGTTGGAAACGTCTGCGAGCTGGGCGAGACGAAGCAACACGTCCGGACGCGAGACGTTTGTGCAAGCCGGACACTGACTGTTCAGACTTCTTCTGGACCTTCAACTTCAAGGCAGCCTGCGAAGCGGCCTTGCGCTTACGGCCTGCGGTGATGGGCTCCTGGTAGTCAACAGAGGAGTAGTCGGAGTCGCTCTCAGAGTCCTTCGAGTCGTGCTTAGCGTTGCGAGACTCGCTGTCAGAGTCGGAGCCGTCGGAGTCATCCTGGTCCTCGCTTTCCGGAAGGTACTCGTCGACGTCCTCATCATCCTCCTCTTCGGTCTCATCTTCATTCTGAACGGCGTCGTCCGGGAGCTCGGCCGCAGGGTTGTAGCCCTTGTACGTCATTTTACCAAGGTTCTTGTCGCGGCAGCCCTTGCAGATGTACTCTCTGATATCGCCAAGGTCGAACAGGGTGATACCCTCACACTCCCAGTGGTACCACTTGAAGCACCCTTCATCGGCATCACACTGAACGCAATTGTTTCTGTCGGAGTAGTTAGCATCAAGCCTTGGGAGATATGTATGAGGAGGGAGCATACGGGTCCGGATTGTGGCAGTAGCAGTCGCTCTTCTCAGATCTCAGTTCCGCCCTCGTCTTCTTCTTCGGTTCCACTTTCGTAGCCATCTTTGTCATGATAGAGAGAGGCGTGAGCGGGGTGATCATGTATTGGTGTTTATTGCTTTGGTCTTATAGTACGATATGTGAGGTGGATAGGCCGTTAGCCTGTGGTGAGTGGCTATTTTGGTCGGCGGGAAGATGTGTTGAAGGTGCTGGTGACAAAGGAAATCCCTAGCAAGGAAGAGGTCTTTTGTAGTACTTTATGAGGTAGCCAGAGGCGGGAAAAGAGAGGCAAGCGGGCACCAGCATAAGTTACGGACTTGGACGTAGACAGGGAAGCGAATGACATGTTCGCGTTGCTGCCTTGCGCGTATCGCAGAGATGGACGTAAGTGACGGTTTTGCTAGAAACGCGCGCCTCAAGTGAAGGTCGAAGAACATCGGCAATTGCGTTATGCTTTCCACGACGAGTTCCAGTGAAGTGGTCTTGATGTGGTGATGAATGACTGGGGCAGATGTACAGAGAGTCCGCTGCCATTTCCCAACATGTTGTGGAATAGGCCCTGTGATATATGACCTCTGCAATTGGAACGCATGATGGCAGGGACTCCCATGGACGTAAGAGTACCCTGGATGCAAGATTATTGATGCAGGCCATCTCAATCAACGAATGGCCCCCAACGTCTCGTATGCAGACGCATCAAGAACCCAAGTATTGCACTAGGGGTCAGGGTCGTTCGTCCGGTGCGGTCTAGTCTTTAGGATTAAGGCATCCCCAAAGTAGTCATGTCCGCGGTGTAAGCTGTGTTGTGTCAGTACGACAGTCTGCGATGTAAGAACAGTTGAGTAAAATGATAGGAGCTGCTCATCAAAGGCAAAAGAAGAGGTTGATGGTCAATATGGGGGTCGAACCCACGGCCTTGGCGTTATTAGCACCACGCTCTAACCAACTGAGCTAATCGACCGTTATCTTCTGTGTTGTACTTTGGGTTCTCACGTCATATCCGTAGAGCCCGAGGAGGAAACAGAAATCGTGCGAAGATGGTTGAGGAAGTACCTGAGCTAGAATACAACGGTGACAACCCCACTCCATATCGAGAATCACGTGCAGAGAACCCTTCGAGGCCTCTCCAAAGCTGTAGACTGTTGCTTTCTGTGAATGGCAACCAGCCGAACTTCATCTTCCAGTCAACAACATGGCCGTCTAACGTTTCATGAACTGAGCACCCATGCTGATGTCGAACGGCATGCCAAGACTGTTCGCAAGATCGGCCATCGAAGCCATGCCAGGGACGCCGCCCGAACTGTTTCCAGCCTTGACGTAGAACGAGTTCATCCACTTCGGAAATTCGTCCTTCAGCATCGTTTCGGCATCCTCTGGGGTGCGGCAGACGACTTTGTGACGCCCGAAGTCTTTGCGCTGACAGGCCTTGCTGCAGTAGACTTGGTCTTTGCAACGTGAACAGATGAGCGATTTTCCGTGGTACATCTCACAGCCTCCGCACAGTTTCTGGTCGTCGGAGTACCCCATGTCTTCCTTTGAGCATGGCCCAATCATGTGCATGATCTGGCCGTCACTGTGCGTGTACTTGGACTTGTAACCGGCAGGAGTGCCTCCAATCATCAGGCCGATGCAGGCATCCTTGTGGTCGCTGGGCGAGTGGTGGGGAGGGCGAGCGAATTTTGCGAAGTCGATCGCGGTGCCAGGCTTGAAGCCGCCAGGTCCAAGAAGGGCCCTTTTCATCTGCTCTTTGGCAGCGTCCATGAATGGCGCAGACTCGAAGATGCCGATGAGCATCTCCTTGTACTTGCTGAAGAACATGCGGTAGCCCGGAGCGTCGTAAAGAGTGCGACAACCGTGGCTCATAGCGCAGGCACCCAGAATGACTGGTATATACCCAAAGCAGGTGTAGTCGTCGACAGACAGCGGGTTGAAGTAGTTAGCAACCATCTTGGCCGTGAGTTTGTGCAAGACGCCCGAGTCTAAGTGTTTGCGGACGAGCTCGGCAGACTCGGAGGTCGAGCATTGCTTGGCGTATACCGAGTAAGTGATCTTGTTGCCATTGGCCGAGTCGGTCGGCTTGAGTTTGTCGACGCCGGCGAGTTCGTCGAGGTAGGCGACTGCGCGGATGGCGGCTTCATTTTCGAAAACGCCCTCGCCGAGGACGTGGCCCGGGATGCCAGATTTGAATTGCGGCATTGTTGCGTGTGTGTGTGTGCCTGGCGTGCTTTTCGGGGTGAGTGGTGAGGTGCGAGGCTCACTGCCGCAGGGTATGAGTGGAGGAAGTGTGAGAGGAGGATGAACATCGGATGAGGAATTGTTGGAAAGCTTGAATGAGGTGAGGTCAAGTGCGCGACTCCAGGCAGCAGACCGGTGAGACCGAACTCGAGCGAGCGAGGAAGGCACGACCGACGCGTCCTCGTATGGCGCTTGAAGCCAGCCGTAGCTCTGCGAGGAGGTGTAAGTTTGCAATCATTAGCAGCATTGATTTTCCTATCGAAAAAACATGGCAAAAGCCAATCAACATCCCAGAGAGACTAGTCATCTGTAAAACTCCACGCTCAAAATCCCAAAGCAAATCCATAACAGTAAAAACCACCGCACCGCGTTCCCTCGCTCGTCTGAACCTTCGAACCAAACTTGACCAGTCTCATCGTGTATCTGACGCGTAAGGTAGGCCTGCAGAATAAGGATCTCGTGCTGGTGGGTGCATATCGTGATTGATGCTCGTACGTCTTTCGCTTGTCGTTTTTGCAGTCCGTGTCCTTTCGCCGTCTTGCATTACGCCGTTACCAGAATTCGAGTCGCGTCTTGGTACGCCAGAAGAAGAACGAGTGGCGTGTCTTGGAGGAGCAGTCAAAGGCAAAGCAGCACGTCCAGCATCAGGCGAAGCAATCTGCGAAGCACGGCGCTTATCGCGATGAGGACGGTCCGGAGGAGGCTAACAGAAGGGCTCAATCAGCCGCCACGCAAGCACACATACACCTCCAGCGCCGTCGTCTCACCCACCAGCTTGATGTCCTTAGCCAGACGAGGTTCAAGAACCTACCGTGCCCGGGCCCTCCTCTCCGCTCGCATCGCTACCCTCAACATTCGGCTCCACTCTCTTGCTCAGTTGCTCCAGCAGGAAGGCCCGCTCAAGTCTCATCTTCATAATCGCACGGTCGAGGCGCACTCTTCTGGTTCTGGCTTCTTCGTTGGCGGCTTCGACTTCATTCAGGCGGCGCTTGAGCTGGATGCATTTTCTATAGTAGGCTTTTTCGACGCTGGGGGCGAGTGGTGTGCCGGCTGCGCGCTTGGCGGGTACTGTTTAAAGGCGTATTAGTGTGTGCTCTCATGGAGAAGGAGGAAGGAAGGGTGGTACGTACGGACTGGAGGCATGTTTGCCGTTTTGGTGTTGCGCGCAAGTAGATCGCGTGGTTTGCTGAGTCGGCCGAGTGTAGTGGTGACAATTGTATGTCTTTCGCGATATTGATGGTTTGTCGGGTGTGATTTGGGAGTTGTTGTTGGAAGGAAGAAAGCTGCAGTGCTTGCGCAATGATGGTTGTCGCGTTCAGGGCTCGGCCTCGGCGCTGGCTGGTTGGCTGGCTTGTGATCGACAAGAGGAGTTGGCTGACCAGCGATGGAATGAGCTGATATTCACAACTTTACATTACGATCAGATAAGAACTGTGTTTTTTGTGAACGTTTTTATACCGCTCATTTGAGTATTCACAGTAACTAGATACACATCTACAATAGCTATCTGAAGTCACGACATCACTCATTTTAGACCCTCTAAGACGCCACAGCCCCAAGCGCCAGATTACCAAACCACTAACCAGCCCAACACGGCACTCACGCAATCGCAACGACCACCACACACGTCAGAAAGAACTCGTCTCGTCCAGATCGACAATGCCGACACAGGGTTCCACGCGTGACTGATTCATCATCTTCGACGCCGACGTCTGCTGCATGTTAACTCGCTTAGAGCCAACTCCATTCAAAGAGCCCGCCTCTTGCGCGTATATGGAAGATGATCGCTTCGGTGAAGACCCTGACACCATCACATAGTCACTCTCGATCGACACATCACCACAGCTACGCGGAGACATTGACGAGAGTGACAGTGTGGTAGACTCGAGTTCGTAAACCTCCAGCGACACGACCGTGGAGAATTGCCTCGTCACGCGATCATAGCGGAGGTGATTGGACTCTACAGCCAGGATCATGCCAAGGTACTGCACCCTCGCAGCACGGTGTTGCTTCTTGCTCTCGTCTTCCAGGCCGCGCGATCCGTCGTCGTCTTCGATGTTTTTGAACCAGTCGGGCGAAAAATACCACTGTGCCCACACCAGTCCACGTATCATATAGTCCTCGAGCAGCGGGATGCCGTCAGTCGGGAAAGTTTCGCCGCTTGCGAAGGACTCGGTGCGAGACGAGACGGGGAAGAACTTCGCGATGTGGTTGAGGAAGCTTGCAAGTGCTGACCAGTCCAGGCGGTCAGGCGAAAGAATGTCGTTTAGAGTGTTGGAGGCGTTGTCGTCAGAAGAAAGCCGAGAACGTAACGTATGGAGACTTTTGATGAATACTAGCATAATGTGAACATAGGGAAGTAGGTTGGGTAGGGTCTCTCTGCGTGGCGTCCGTCGTATGATGCTGTTAAAGGAGTGACAGCAGAAGTCCAAGATGATCCCTGCTGGACGCTGGAGTTCGTCGATTCCGAGAGCAGTGAAGCTGCTGGCAGATTGCAGACCAGAAGCATGGCCCCTTGGAAGCTTCGAGTCCAGAGTGTCTTGATTAAGTGCAGTGTCAAACCAATGACGGTACACATTGTTTGGTGATCCGAAGCCGAGAAGAGCTGAAATATTTGTCACCGCCAAAGGCACGCCAAATGCACCTATGCTATCTTCGGATTGAGCTTCGAGCATCGTCAATGCAGCGCTGCAAGCTTGACCAACGAGCTCAGTCTTTTGTGAAAGGAAACTCCTTGCATGGAAGCAGATTACTAGAGCATCCGCGGATTTACTGCCTCTACGAAGGGCGTTCTCATCTTCCACAATGGGAGTGCACAATGTGCTCAATGACTCCTTTGCGTTAAGGAAAGGGAAGACAGAAGTCAGCGCGCGCCCATAAAGATAGAACTTGCGCAGAGAAGGTCTTTCAAGAATGCCGGAATGATGGTAGAGCCTCCCGACTTGTGGGTGGCGATCAGCTGCCTTCACATACCAGCGTCCAGCCACGCCTCCCCACACAGTATGAATCTCTCTGTCTTCTTCGATGGCCATGCGATATCGTGCTAGATCGCCAAGACACTCAATCCATGTGTCTGTGAATCCAGGTACCGTCTCGAGGAGCAATGACATCATCTGGTAGGCAAGATAGATGAACGCCAGCATGTACTCTTGCGAGTGAGGTCTTCGATGTCGCAGCACTTCCAAGAATGCGTGGATCCCATGCTTCCACATGCGTGCTGGCATTGAGTACTTTGTTGCAAGTCCGAGCAGGGCCGGATTAGCTGAAGGATGCTGTGTTGCCATGAGGAAATCATGGTGCTCGTATAGCAGTGTCCGATGTAATGCAACAAGTGCTTGCCACTGCTCAGTACTAAGTTCGTCGTTGGGTTGAGATGCTTTTTGAGCGTCGATGTTCATGCACTTTGCTTCTACCATCACCAGACCAGCATAAATGCCCTTGACTTCAGCAGCGAGTTGCTCTTGAGATATCGGTGAGAACTCGGGCTGTAACGCAATACCCGACCATCGTTGTTTGCCGCGCAGATGCAGGGAGTCTTGAGGGATCATC
>Ga0265797_10004433_pt1 | contig 21446 bp, 29 predicted proteins | sample P2T30metagenome_FD_192433 | JGI IMG/M metagenome (GOLD analysis project Ga0265797, IMG submission 192433) | Plant litter microbial communities from East Loma Ridge, Irvine, California - P2 T30 | ecosystem: Environmental > Terrestrial > Plant litter > Unclassified | place: USA: California...
CGATAAGGGGGGGGATTTAGCTGTCACGGGTTCATCGAAGCCAGGAGTCGGATATAGCTATGTAATTTGCATCATGAAAGATGCCATGCGCTGCTATGCACTGCTGTGAATGGGCGGGACGCAAAATTGCTATACTGACCGCCAAGTGTTGGCGGGGTTTAAAGTGGGCAGTGTCGGAGGGTCCGTCGGGGATCGAAAAGACCGCGCCGCGCAGAACCTCTCTCCGCGATTTACCTCTTATTAAGGTGAAGTGTTTTCTCGGTTCATAGGCATACATCACATCTCACTTTAGATCCGACAACATCGTCAACATCGCCGAAACAGTATCTACTTCTAGTTGGCCTCTTGCGCAGCAGCCACCTTCTTTCCATCCTCTTTGGATTCAGAGTCTTCGACAAGCCCACAGTCCTTCACCAGACTCTTTCGGGAGGTACTAACCCTTCCTTCCCTACTGCCCAATTTCTCCAGCTGTTTGATGATATCCATACCTTCGAGAACTTCACCAAAAACGACATGTTTACCGCTGTACATCAGCCTCTCCTTTGTTGTCTTGTTTGACTGAGGACGGGAATTGTGGAGCTACTTCGCGGGGTCACTTGCTCGGACTCACTTTAACCAATCACATTGATCAGCGAGGGTGATGAAGAATTGAGATCCATTCCCATCCGGTCCAGCATTCGCCATCGACAAAAGTCCCGGTTCTACCTAATCAGAACAACTACGTCCAACACCTGGAAAGAAAAAACTAACTATCATGCCTCTTCTTGAAGTTCTCATCGGCAAACTGTTCATTAGCGCTTGCCCTATCTCGCCACCCTCGGTCGGACGACTCACTTTGGCACCATAAACACTCTGTCCACCAGTCCCATCCTGCCTCTCGAAATCACCTCCTTGGATCATGAACCCCGGGATGATTCGGTGGAAATGAGTTCCTTTGTATCCGAATCCCTTGGGCAGGTCATCATCGGTGTTGGGCTTCTTTCCGGTAGCAAGTCCTCGAAAGTTTGCGGTCGTCTTATATAAGCCTTGAACAGAGAGAAAGAAGCATGGCGAGGGGGACATACCTTCGGCACAATATCATCGTAGAGCTTGAATACAATTCGACCTGCTTTCTCACCTGCAATATCGATATCGAAGAAGACGTTACTGATGTCAGCCATTGCATGTCAGCGGTGACGCCTGCGGTCGTAGACAAGACCAGGGAACCATGGCCGAAGGAAAAATGCGGAGAGAGCGGAGAGAGCGGGACGTACGGGAGTTCCTGTTTCTCAACCTCATCTTTCTTTTCTGCGACTTTACTCATTGTGATTTCTAGTCTTGTGCTACGTTGACAAGTGCTGATATGTACAGACGATGAGCTCTTATATCCCTGGCCTACTCCTTTGGATCCTTTGTCAACCTCCGACTACGAAGACTTCCTTTCATCCAATACGCCATGCAGTTCTTGTCAGTACTAGCATCATCCACACGGACAAAGGAAGCGGTCGAAATCTGCGCGCTGTCAGATGACGTCGACATGTATGATATGATACATGTCCATTCTGGCCTGCTTGTCGCCAAGCCATACCTATGGCCTAGTAGACGAGCTTAATCACTCTCCACGTCCATCTCCATGTCCTCCTCCCCATCTCCATCTGCTTCACCTTCGGCCTCATCTTCATCCGTATCATAAGCTCTTCTCCTATTTCTATCCCTCTTGGCCCTCTTCTTTTCTCTTTCAGCGGCCTCTATTCTCTTTTCAGCCAACTCCATCTCATCCATCTCTTCCGATCCTTTTCTTTTCTTTGACTTCGATTTCTTGGATTTAGATTTCTTTGATCCATAAGCGGCATCATCTTCCCCTTCTTCCTCCTCTTCTTCCTCTTCTTCATCCGAATCTGCAATGACGAATCCATCATCCTCGTATTCTGCCTCATTGGCTTTTGGTGGTCGACCTCTGCCACCTGGTAGATCCGTGTCGTATGTGAATCTAGGATCTTCATCTTCATCATCTGAACTATCCGCCTTCTTCCTCGCTCCACCTCCACCTCCACCTCTTCCAGCACCTGGTCTCTTGTTTGTCGCTTTCTTCTTCGTATTCTGAACCACAAACGCTTTCTCAGGATCAACAATCTCATCCAGGACTTTCATTCGGGAATGTTTAACGTGTTGTTGGCCTACATGCCTCACTAGTTCGATGTGAGTCTTCGAACTTGAAGATGCGGGGACTAGTGATAGGTGACCAGCAATAGTGTTTTCCGTCATCATTATCCCAGAAGCGTCATTAGCATGGACTAGGAAAGTAGTGTCGGTACCCGGGGCGTTTGGCGGTAAGTTCTTTGGCGCCGGGTCGGATTGGCGGGAAAGAGTGGTTCCGTATGAAGGGGCCAGGTCGTATAGGTCAGAACCAAGCTGCATGGATACTGATCCATCAGACCATCGCAATAGGCGGGAATTGCTTTGACGTTTCTGTTATCAGTCCGACTTCCTTTTCTACTTGAGATGGGCTCACGGGCTTGCCATCATCTCCCGTCGACCACTTCCACCGGACAGTGTTCCTGACTTGAATCATCCGACTTCTCTTCATATTATCATCCTCTTTCTCCGGCGTCTCTAGGCCAGCACGGTATAGCGTAGGATCATATGGCTTGGATTCAACATTCACATAAGCAGGTAATCTCATTTGCCAGACCTGGAATTAGCTCCTTCCCTATCGTGTTTAGCATATGACAAACCTTTCCATCCGTTGGTTTGAGGGTATCCCATTTTGGGAAAGTGATAGTTGCCCACACTGATTCTTGATTTCCAGGATCCTGAACATCCTCCTCGGGGTATTCTAGTGGATTTGGCGACCGAGACCGTGAAGAGGCAGGTGTGTCGGGGGTGGTATCTGCCCTAGCTCTTCCGGGTGAAGCAGCTCGAGCAGGCGAAGGGGGCGCGTCGTCGTCATCCCCAAACTGGTTGTCAGCTCTTGGTTGACTGACTGATACTCAGAAGGACATACAAGGTCATCAATAGCTTCCTCGTCCTTTGCTGGCGTAGCTGTACCACTTGGTTTTGGCGAACCCCTTGAGCTCGAGGCTATAGAAGCAGGTCGAGGAGGCGCTGGCGCTCCATCGTCTGACCCTCCAAATAACCCATCTAGTCCATCTTCCGACATCTTGCTATAGGTATCTGTATAGGTATATACCGTCTATGCAATTGAACCCATAGTCAACAGTCAGTGTGTAATAGGCGCGTCATCACATGGGCTGATGTGGTGCCTAACAATGTGCCATTCACGGGGAAACTCGGCGTTTTTACCCTCTCCCTCTCTGCCTCCGCCTCCTCCGAGCTATACCTATTGACCTGCATAACCTATATCCTCCTGTATACCTATCTAAAATGGCTTCTCGACTCGCACTACGGAGCCTACGAACGGCTGGTGAGTCTTTGAATCGATAGTAGTTGGAGATTGGATCAGGAAACACGTAGAAGAGGAAATCAAGGAATCAGCAAGGGAATGATAGAGGGATTCGGAAGAGAACATAAATGGAACAGGATACTTACGTGCAGGTGCTCGACCAGTCGTCGCTCCCCGAGCTATTGCCCAGAGGTGAGTCTCGCATCATATTGCAACTCGGAAACAGACTGACTTTGCAGCCACCGATTCCTAGCTACCCGTTAGTTTATAAATCGAAGACGTGGATGGAATAGTACTAAACATACAGAACAAACCCCCGACGAGAAGGCTGCATCCATCATCAATTCTGTCCCCACTTCTTCTCTATGGACCAAGACTGGTGGTGTCGTCCTCGGTACAGCGGTCACCGCTGCCGCCGTCTCCACTGAGCTATATGTGCGTCATACAAAATACGGAAAAAGAGGGAGACAGAACTAATGGATAGGTCGCCAACGAGGAGACTGTTCTCGCTGTTGGATTTTTCATCATTCTAGCTGCTGTTGGCAGGTCTATCGGAGCACCCTACTCATCTTGGGCCAACGGTCACATTGACGTAAGTTGTCGTATATGCTCTCGCTGGCAATCGAGCTAAAACTCTCAGCGAATCAAGGGTATCCTCAACTCTGCCCGATCCGAGCACACCAAAGCCGTCACTGAGCGAATCGACTCTGTCAACCAGCTCAAGGAAGTCGTTCCCCTTACTGAACAGCTATACGCTGTTGCTCGAGAAACCAACGTCCTCGAACACGAAAACTTCCGTCTCGCCCAGGAGTCAGCCGTCAAGGCTGAACTCAAATCCGTCCTAGATTCTTGGGTCCGACACGAACAGCAACAGCGAGAGGCTGAGCAGGCTGCCCTTGTCCAGACTATCCAGGCAAACGTCGCCGCAGAATTCGAGAAGCCAGCTTTCAGGAAGCAGCTTTTGGAGGAAGCCTTGTCGCAGGTTGAGCGTGAGTCCTTGTTGCACGAGGGTGGGGAATAAGCTGATAGACCAGAGATCTCCAAGTCCAAGCAGATCTAAGTGGATGAAGATGGTGGTGGAGGAGTGGGAGTAGAATGTGGACGCATAGATACCGATGTACTCGGTCGAAATGAATCATTGCCTCGAAGCCGCCATGAGAGCACTGCTGTGAAGACAGCTCGTTTGGGGAACATAGAATACAGCCGCCAACAGTCCTCTTCCCATCTGATTCATGTTTTGTCTGTCTATGCGGTCTACGTGAAAGTAACCGTCGGCTAAAGAGGGTCTCAAAACCACACCACACCACTCAACCTCACCCCAGGTGTACATGTCGGCATCTCCCCCTTGTCCCATCCGCCTACTTCTGAAAAGCATTCATTCCAGCCTGCATCTCCTCCTTGCCTTTCGAACTAGTAGCTCGATTCTCCACATCCCTCTCTACATCCTTGATATCGTTCCCGGTCCCAGTCTGTCCAGAATTGGTAGCGTTTTGACCTTGAGAGCCGAGGTTGTCCACGAAAGAATTAACGTTTCCTCGTAGTGATTCTCCAGACCCTGCTCTATCAGCTGAGTGTGACTTAGAGAGGGGATGTACCGTGAGCCACTGATTGTTAGCTTGACCTGATTTTGGTGGACGTACAATTGGCAGCGCCCTTGACTTTCTCAGTTAGGGCTGATATCAGCTCAGTACCTGGGCTAGGGTGCGGGACAGACTTTGAGCAGCATTCTCTCCGGTAGACATTGTTCAAATGTAGACTTGTTGGTGGTAAGATGTTTGTGTACTTGATGAGGTCAGCGGGGGCTGAAGATGACTTTCGTTAGAATATCCAAGCAGTGAGGATTAAGTGTTGAAGCGTGACGTCACGGTAGGCTAGAAATGTGCTTTCACTCAACGACCATACAGCGAGGCCAATGCGACCAGTCACAGGAAGGCCAGAAAATCTGAGTATCTCTCGCAAAGAGTGAGTAGGATACAGGAGGTTCTAAAGCACGACGTTGAGAGTCGTGCGTCGTGCGCGTCATGACTGCCATCACCAAACTGGATTGCTGACTAGGCTATCCATACTCCCTCCAATGCTTCGTATCATAATAGTGAGGGTTCTCCCGCTTCATAGCCTCTGCAGTACCATAGATGTAGATTTCTCTAGGCATACATGCATACCATCTTCTGACGCTTGATGCTGAGTAAAGCGGTGTGCCACCTAAGCTACCTATTGTGGGGTGACTGCGGGGAATACGGTCAATTGCTCGAACTCTGCCGCCGGAAGCATCCCATCTCCTGGCCTACTCTACCCATACCCATACCTACCTGTGCACCGATACGCATATCTGACGACGACTACGCATACCTACGCTCTGAACGGTACGAATACGCCATAGTGAGGTGTTCAAGAAGCACTACTGGTCTTGGGGATCAGACATCTAAAAAAACGGACAGCGAAGACCACGAATTTCAGTGACGCAACCTACGTTTCAAGGGTACTCGAACCCTTGCTACCATACAACATTATACGCTACCCCTAATTCTACTTGTCTCTACTACCTTATACATACGACCTGCTTGAACGTTCACGACCCATTCCACGTCTACACGCCTACTCGCATACATTGTTCCTCCTACCTTCGGCGACTCATCTTGACTTGATTTCGCCTACCCCTAAATTCCTTCGGGGTCAATTACGACCTCCCCTTCGACCACGATGCCTTCCCCAACCAAACCCATGACTGGTTCTGGTACTCGGTCGCGGACCTCACTATCACCCGATACGCCGGGTGGTGCGAGATTAGATGGCAGAACACCTCCACCACCAGCTATGAGTTCTGGATATGCAAAACGCGCTTGGCAGCTACCTACCCCGGATACGGATGAAGCTGAGGAAGAAGGTGGAGTACGATATGGAAGAGCTAGAGCTGGGTGAGTTTCCTGGTTCATCTCCGACGAAGAAGAGCTCGTGCTGACAACAGAACTCTACCCTCCTCTTTTCATGTGGGACATGGAGATATACTCGCACAAGCCCACGCACCGGCCGCTGTCCGAACGTCTGCCCTGTCACCTGCTTATCCCACTGTCGCCTCTCCGGTACCTGCCCCTGTCCCCGGCGCTACCAGGCCAGTACTTCGACATACAACTTCCTCCTCTGCCAACCTCGATAATCCATCCACTACAAGCCGTCTCCGTTCCGGTTCTCTCACTCTGCCCGAGAATGGACTAGGAAACGGATCTGCGCCATTTGGAAACGGATGGCTAGGTACACCAGGTATCAATTCTGGTCCATCTCGATCCCCACTAGGACAACAGTCGAATACTCAATACGATACAATCGAAGCGGCCGATATGAACTCTACTCTCGGTTACCTCGGTCTAGCTGAAGGCGAGGCAGAAGCTCAAGGACCGGCCTCGATCTCCGAGCAGAGAACATTGGCTCAAATGGCAATCGCCCAGTCTGGGCCTGCTAGTCGAAATCGTGCTTCTACCGTTTCTAATTTCGGGAGACCATACCGACAATCTCTTAATAGTGGTTATGGATATAATAGCACAGATGAGGAGTTGTCGAGAGGTATAGAGAGTCTTGGGGTATACGATGATGACGATTACGATGGAGCTACCAATGGTCACTTTTACGCTACCGCCGGTATTTTCAATCGAGACAGAGATCCCAACCGACCACGTTCAACGACACTTGGGACCGTTAACGATAATCTCGTAAAAAGGGGAAACTCAGCCAGGCGAGCAGGTTACCTAGCCTCCATCCCCCAATCACCCGTGACTGGACATATGGACCATTCAAACAACGCTTTCGGATACAATCCTCGTTCCTACTCCGAAAGGGATCTCACGAGGTCAAGGGATAGTTCCAGTAGTAGAGGACCTAGGCATTCGATCTCATCTCATACCTCCCGGACTGGAACACCTGATTTCGATAAAGTCTCTGCTACGCCTCAGATGCCTACTAGGAGTTTGTGGATTGGTAATTTGGATGTTAACGCTACTAGCGATGCCCTCTTTCAGGTCTTTAGTCCATATGGACCTATTGAGAGTGTCAGGCTTCTTCCAGAGAAGGTAAGTGTCCATTGCATAGGCCTTCAGCTAGTGACTGACCAATGACAGACTTGCGCTTTCGTCAACTTCATGGATCGAAATGACGCAGTCCGAGCACGAGATGATGTCCTCAATCGCATGGGAGGACAGGTATCTGCCTTATCCGAGACTGCCCCAGTTCGGATCGGATTCGGTAAAATCGATTCTGCCCCGACGGGTCCTTCCATGTCTACTGTCGCTCCTACTCCTCCTGGCCTTGTCTTCACAAACGGCTCAATTGGAGGTGCGGCCGTCCCGCCTCCCGTATCCACCCCTACAGGCGAAGAAGATGGGGATCTGAGCGCTTTACCTACTAGGGCACTATGGATTGGGAATATCCCGGGAACTACTTCATCCGCTACGCTTCTTCAAGTATTTTCACCATTCGGACCTGTCGAATCCGCTCGTGTGCTCATGGCCAAGGTGAGCATCAATTGATCGAATAAAAACATAGGGCTGATGCTGATGGTAGTGTTGCGGATTTGTCAATTTCGAAAGACTAGATTCGGCAGTGGCAGCTCGAAATGCCCTCAACGGCTACGAAGTCCTCGGATCGGACGTCGGACCTGTAAAAATTGGATATGCTCAAATCCAAACTAAATCCCCTCTCCTAGGCGGACCAGAAGAATCATCACCTCAGATTGGACAAGTACTGTCTGGTCTTGGTCATGTGGAAGGTGCTAAATCCGTTTCTACCGCCAATCAACTTTCAGCTGGAGCAGGCGGGGTTGAGAATTTTAGGAGTCCTTTGGTATTGGAGATGGTTAGGAATGGGGTACATGATCAAGTACTTGATAAAGGGTTGGCGAGCGGTGGGGTTGTTACGGAACAGCAGATGATTATGCAGGTACTAAGTACCGGGCGTATCAATGAGAATGAGGATGTGAGGGCCGCTGCCGGTGCGTGATTCGGCGTATCAATAGCGATTGTGCTGATATACAGAAACCCGACCACCCGTTAGCTACTACACTACTCTCCCTCCTCCACCTGGAGTCATGCGTCGATCTGATATTGCTCGATTGAAGGAATTGAGGCGAAGACTGGATAGTGGGCAATGCACCCTGGAAGAGATCAATCAAATCACGGTAGAGCTTATGGGCGAGTGTGCAGAGGTGAGTCATATGTCGGAGCTAGGAGATTTTGGTCTTGAGCTAATGACAGCTCGCCTCCGACTACATTGGCAACACAGTCATTCAAAAGCTATTCGAGCGATGCTCTCCTGAATTACGATTCGCAATGCTTCAAAGAGTCGCTCCTCACCTTGCGGCAATTGGAGTCCACAAGAATGGAACCTGGGCAGCTCAAAAGATCATCGAATGCAGTATAACAGACGAAGAGCGATACCTGATAACATCCTACCTACGTCCATTCGGTCCTTCACTCATGTGCGATTCCCTGGGAAATTACGTTTGTGCCGGCACATTACGCTTTGGACCGCCATTCTCTGAGTACGTATTCGATGCCATGGTTGATCGAATGTGGGATATCGCCCAGAACAGGTTCGGAGCAAGGTGTATGAGGACATGTCTAGAATCACCACATACGCCAATGTATCAGAAGAAACGAATTTCGACCGGTATCATCTTAAATTCAATTCCGCTAGCTACGAATCCGAATGGGGCTCTGCTATTGACTTGGTTGGTCGAGCAGAGTCAATTGAATGGACGATATGCGTTATTGGCCAATCGATTCGCACCGCATATCACTCATCTATGTACCCACAAACTCGCCTCCCTTACTGTATTGCGAAGTAAGTCTGTCTTTTCTCTAGACTAGACCCAACAATTGATGATAGTCATCACCCAAACAAGTGAACCGGCGGCCAGTACGACACTTACCAATTCGATCTTTACCTCTCCTCAGGATCAGACGATCTTCGATATCCTTTCAGATGCCAATAATGGAACTCAGGTCATTGGCAAGCTACTCGCTAATGCCACTTCGTCACCAGCAGAAAAGGAGATGATGATCGAGACTGTCAGAAGGGTTCTGCCGACTATCAATACTTCTTCCACACCGCCTTATAGAGTCTTGCTAGAAGCAGTCGGACTACCACTTCCACCAATGACCTCTCCCTCGCCAGTTGGTCGGGCTCGGCAGAATCAGAACCAAAATCAGAATCAAGGATGGGGCGGATATCAAGCTCCTTATCAATATGGTGGATTTTCTCAGAATTATCATCAACACCAACAACAACATTACATGCCTCATCAACAGCAATATGGTCATGGGCAAGGACAAGGACAGGGACAAGGAATGAATTTATCGCCATTACTCGTTCCTCAGAACATGCCAATTGGACAAATGAGGCAACATGATCCTTCTGATCCGAATTCGACGCCTATGCCCGGTCATGCCAGTCCGCAGACTCCTATTCCGCACCCACATCCTCACTCTCAATCGCATCCACACCCTGGTCAGAATAGACAAGGGCCAGGGATGATGTCTCCTACTTCGGATCCTTTCAATCCTGTATGTCAATACTCTCCATCCTCTCTTCTCTTCAACTCTCCTCTCCCTAGATATTCCACAAGAGACGAAGGAGATATGAAAGAAGATATGGAGTCAAGAAGGTAGAAGCTGAGCTGACAAATAGTTTGCATCGCCAAGTATTGATTCCCCTTATACCCACGCTCCACATCCCGGCGGCGTCCGACTCTCTTCACAATTAGGTCAACAAGTAACTGCCTTTGAACAACAACCGAATTTAGGTGGATTAGGAATCGTGGGAGAAACCCAGTCTCAGCAGTCGTCTCAGGGGCAGGGGCAGGGGCAGTATCAGAGTTTGGTACGTCTCTACAATGATCATCTGGGGAAGAAGGCTAATGATTAGATGGGAGGAATGTATGCTGCTGGACCGCCTTACTAAAGATGCGATCAGAAACGAATCGGATAAATAAGTGGGACCGAAGGGTCGAGAATGAGTATCGGGAATAACGAATGAAGTATCATGGACGACATGGATGGAGCGAGGAAGATTGAAGGAGGAGGAGACGAACAGGGAAAAAGAAAATAAGCGGTCAAACGAGAAATCACCAACGAGCGATAAAGAATGGAATGGGGTAGAAACGAAATGAAAGAACGGAAAATGGAGTGATGAACGTACGAGTATGAGTACGAGTACTTTTCTAGAGAAATCAATTCAACCCCCCCCCCAAAAAAAAATCAATTCAAGATGCTTATAAACAAATCAGACCATATACCATAAACCAATTATTTCATTCATCTATCATATATTACAGTTAAAATAAATAAAGTTATACTTGATCGCCTGGTGCGTGCATGAATTACATATCTCAATACCGGTGATGGTCTCATTGATCAATCAGCCCTGGGCTAGCTTTCAAGTACATTGTCCGATCATAGGCAATATAATATATAAGAGTACAGATGCATTATCCAGGTTACATCACAAGACTGGACAAAGTTTGGGGAAATCTATCTATAATCAATCACTCATCGGCCAAAGCTGAACTGACAATACGCCAGTATCTACCAACTCTCCCTCCGTTCACATACCATACCATTTCATTCCATGAAAGGTGAAAGGAAAGGGAACACCAAAGCAAAACAAAACAAAACAATGAAAAGGGAAAGTGTACTGAAAATAATAGGAGATGAGATGGTGCGGCTATAGCCTGCACATGCGTGGTTCATTTTCATCATGAACATGAGTTTGCTGTCGATTCGAATCGAGTCGGGTCGAGTCGAGGGTCGTGACGGATCTATTTGGATGGGGGATGGGAAAAGGTCGACTTCACATGCGCGAATATTGACTTTTTGATTTGATGCGGTTTGCGAAATTGCGAATTGCGAATTGCGGTTGCGTTACTGAAAATTGAGAAGGGAAAAAGGCCGTGAAATTAGAAGACTGGGTATTCGGGTTGAAGGTCGGATGGGAGGGAGGGGATTACTGTCCACCAAAGTTGAAACCACCTGTTGGAGCGGCAACTGTTGTTATTAGCTTGTGCTAGATTCGTGAAACATAGTGGAACTTACCATCAGATTGAAAGGCGTATTGACCTGATGCATCGACTGCTGGAGCGGCATCCTCTGCTTCCTCCTCATCATCATCTGGGAAGAATTCTATCTCGTCAGCCATTCGTTCTTACAGCCAAGAAATGGAAGATTGCTCACTGTCCATGATGTAGAAGCACTTCTTGTAGATCTCCAAGTTCTCGTGATGTTGTAGATTATGAATCGAAACCATTCCTCCGGCCTCTTCAACAAATTGAGCGTATTGGTTGATTCCTCCAGCTCCAGCTGCTTCTTTATCGATTTCTCCCACTTTCAAGATATTCTCCAAACCGTCCAAAGCAACTTGAATGATCTTGTTGTCCATGGATTGAAGAAGGTCACACATTGGCTTGATACATCCCTGGGAGACTAGGTATCGGATCTGGTTGGGTTCTTGTAGACCACCGGATGTAGCGTTGGAAAGAGCCCAGCATGCTTCCTTCTTGGTCTTGAAGTCGGCGTTCTGGAGAATGTTGATGAGAGGTGGGATGATGTTGCTGTTCATTAGCTAGACTCTAGACAAAGCGTAGAGTGACGCACGCATCAATGATAGACTGAATCTGTAAAGGCGAACCGGCAGTGACGTTGGAGATTGTCCAACATGCCTCCTTCCTGATACCGTCCTTTGGCGATGACAATAGACTGAGGAGAGCGGGGAGGGCACCGGAAGCGATAACGACCTGAGTTTGCAGATCATCTCCAGTAACGATGTTGCCGACGGAGCGAAGTGCGGGGGTTTGAACTGCAGTCGATGGGTGCCTATTATTTAGCGCCGAGTTTCGTCAAAACTTGGCTACTCACATGAGGAGATCCACTAGTCGCCTAGCAACACCACTCTCAATAACGGCCTGGATCTTGTCGTTGGTACCGTCGGACAAGTAGGAGATGGCCCAACAAGCGTCGATCAAGACCTCATCATCGAGAGAGTAGATGAGTTTGGTGAGCACATGTAGAGCGGGGAAGATCTATATTGTCAGCTTGGTTTTGTCAAAGAATTCTAGCTTATGTCGTACCATGCTCCACTCTGGTTGAGGGTTCTTTCCTCTACAGAAGTTGCTCAGTGTCCAGGTAGCATTCCTCAACATTGATAGCTTGTGGTTTTCATTCAACAAAGCCAATAGAGGCTGGAGAGCGCCGGCGTGTAGGACGATATCTCGACATTTGGGGGAGTCACCAGCGATATTTCCGAGAGCCCACACACTGTCGTCAGCCTCAGCACAAGCATAAAGGCACAACGCAAGGGTGAAACTTACGCCTGCTCACGGACATCAAGGACCTGGGAGGAAAGGAGTCGGACGAAATGGGGGATAGCGCCTGCGTTGATCACAACCTGAGTGTGGTCGCCTGTACCGGATGCAATGTCTGTTTGTCAGCCTAGCCCTTGGAACCCATAGTGCGGACATACTGGTGAGGGCCCAGGCGGCCTCGAACTGCAGGATGGAGTTATCACTGTCTAGGAACTGAACGAATCGGGGAACGACACCACTCTCAATGACACGGTCGATAGGAGGGTTCTTCTCTTTGGAGAGTAGTCTACCATCAGCCACTGTTACATATGAGAGTTGATGACCCACTTTCTGAACTTCATGGTGGCATCCAATTGCGTCTCGGGCTTATCACTCATGATTCCGGCGAGCATATTTGGTAGAGTCTCGTGTAGCGATCCACCGGGGGTCTCTCCCTCTTCCTCAGACTCGAGCTCATCTTCGACAGGCTGGAAATTTCGTCGTTTAGCAATAGATTCTTCACGCTACTCGTCAGCCGTTCGTTCATTCGGTTTTGATATGGGTCTCCGCTGGACTGACCTTTTGCTTTCGGATCTCGACCTGCTCTTGTTCTCTTCTCCTTCGAAGCTATACCGTCAGCTCTGTTGCGGGGGAAGTTGACGTAATTCAGCGAAACAGATGGAAGTGGCCAAAGCGCTATTTGGTCGCGTGGGGTAAATGGATACTTACTTCCTGAGCTGAAAAGTTTGCTTTGCCCTTGAAGTTGTTTTTCCTGTTTTCCATTGCTGATGCACTCATGATGGACGGATGTACTGATGGTTGAGATATGGGGAAAAGGAGACTAAGATGTGTTTGAAAGAGTGTGGTATAGAGTAAAAGGTGTATATAATTGAATTGTATTATTGTATCGTTGCTTGCCCTCTCTCTCTCTTCTCTTTCAAAGGGATCGACGGAACTAAAGTGGCAAAAACAGAGAGGGGGTTATATGGGGTGAGTGTTTAACGTTATATAACACAAGAGGATATACATACCGTGAGAAAGTAATGACCGTCATGAAGTTAATGAGCTAGTGGTATGGTATAGACACTACACCTGGACCTCTGTCAACACCAACATGGGAGACAGGGCAGCGGATAGGACAAGGTCCAGATCGCCATCTAGGAGAAAGACCGAAAAGTCTCCAGAACGGCGCTCAAAACACCGCTCTCATCGACACAAGAGCAATGACGAGGACGAAGATACGCACCGTAAACACAGGCGAGACCGGCGGGAGGAGACCGAAGAAGAGAGGAAAGAGAGGAAACGGGCAAAGAAGGATCGAAAGCGGGAAGATCGTAATGACAGGGAGAAGCTAGATGTAGTGGACGATGATGATGATGCCTCCATGTGGGTGGAAAAGGGGGTCGACACCGTAAGTCCAGAATGGACCGAACCAAAAGGTCAGGCTGATAGACAGGATGCGGTAGCAAATGCACCTGCTTCGGCCGGTATGGACCTGCAGTCTCACGCTTCAGAGCCTGCAGCCGCGCCTCTTCCAGAGACGACCGCCTCCGGAAGTCAGACCCGCGAGAGAGACTCCTGGATGCTCGAGCCGACCATCTCGGCCCCGCCAGCTATATCCAACCCATTCACCGAGCGCAGTACACCTAAAAGTGCCGGTCTCCCATCTGGTCGATCCCAGCCTATCTCCGACGATATGACGGACGGGTACGGGGAAGAGGTATCCAGCGGCCGAACATTAGATGGAGGCGTCGATTTCTTCTCGGCTCTTGGCTCTGAACATAAGCGCAAAGACCCAAATGATGACAAGCCGGATCCGTCAAAGTTGCAGGTCACAAAGATGGAGCTTAATCAACAGCTTGTACAGGGCAAAACTCTGGATGACTATGAGACAAAGGGTAAGTCTCTCAAGCCAGGAAAGTCAGCTGACGAGGTAGAGAAGAAGGTCACTCCAGGAGGTCCAGGACATCAATGGCGAATGATGAAGCTCAAGCGTCTATACGAGCAGGCGGAAGAGCAGTAAGCTGCTTGTATCATATCCATAGAAGTCAACTAAACTGTAGATCTCGACAAGTGGAGGAAGTCGCCCTTGAACGCTACGGTTCCCTTGAGGAATTCAACGAGGCTTTAGAAGAACGTCGGATACTTGACGAAAGAGGCCAGCGTCGCCAGTCGAGGCGAGGACCCAACAGCAACACCGACTCACCTAGTACATCAGGTATGCGGACGCCAGAGGGTGGACCACGGAAATACATGTTCACTACTGAGGAGGGTCTTGGGAGTCGACCAAGTTCTAGAGCATCGTTCCGACGTCCTGGAGAAGAGCGTGAGGGAGCGAGTACACCGGCATTGAACCGCTTGGATAGTATCAAAAGGCAGGACGTAGGCACGCCAAGTCATCTGGGGCGAGGAACAGCTGGGCAAATTCAGACACCTATTCCCAGTGTATTCACACCACAGCTCAAGCGAGCCGACTCGGGGTACTTCCCGCAAGATGGATCGACTGTCGATCCCACCTCATCGAAGCCGCCAATGTCGACTGAAGAGCTTAATCAGCTACAAGCCAAAGTTCTACGTGCTCGATTATCGGACGATCCGGAAGCGGACAGCCTGGAGAAGGAGTATGATCTGGAAGTCTCGCGTACGAAAACAGCGATGAACGGTGGAATGTGGGAAGGCAGTGGGGAAGGACAGCAGGGTCAGCTTGGAAGAGAAGTAGATGCAAAGGGCAGGCAGGTGGATGTTCAGGTCTTGCCCACATTAGATGGGAGAGGTAGACTATACGATGTCGGAACCGGCAAGCAGGATGAGGACGTCTTACGACCTGGAAACAGGCGCAAGAAGCCTGAGAAGGTCAGTGCTTCACCATCCCTACCGCTGGGGGCATGTCTGACGGCCAGTTCGAGACTCGGGATCGCGAAGGAAATTTACTGCGGTACAATAAAGATGACGACGAGTTGACATTGGGGGAGCTAGTGCGTCAGGAGAAATTCGGAGCTGGATCAGCAGATCAAAAGAATCTAGATGCCGAAATGGCTGCCGCGATAGCCCGTGATGGAAAGTATCAGGTGCGTTGTTTAATGTTCATTATCCGGCATGGCTGATGATCAGGACGACAATGACTATGTCGACGATAATGCCGAGAAGCTAGCTAGGAGAAAGATGAAGACTGACGCTCTGAAGCGAGCATTCGCTGTAAATGGTAAGACTCACATTGCTTCGCTTTGCTGATCGAAGATTACGCTCGTACAAAGAAAGCCCTCGATAGTTGTCCATTCTGCTGGCAAGACGACCGTAATCCACTGGCTGCGATCGTGGCACTGGGTCAAAAGACCTATCTTTCGTGCACTTTGACCGAGGAGCTTGTTCCGGGGCATTGTTTGATCGTTCCTCAACAACACTGCATGAGTACGCTTGAGCTCGATGATGAAGATTGGGAGGAGATCAAGGTTTGTGCTGTTCCCTATATTGACGACAAAACGAGACTGACAAGCAGAACTTCATGAAATGTTTGATGAAGATGCACGCCAAAGACAATAATGGTGTATTATTTTACGAAACCATTTGTAGTTTCAGGGAACAACGACATACCTTCATCGAAGCTGTTCCTCTACCATTCGAGCAGTTTCAGGATGCCCCCGCTTATTTCAGAGTGAGTCTCTCACTCAATCTCTCAACTAAAATCTCGATCATCCAGCTGATGACAGGAATCAATCATGGCCTCTGAATCAGAGTGGTCACAACATAAGAAACTTATCGATTTCTCGAATCGACCAGGCGGCTTCAGACGGTCATTAGTGCCCAATATCCCATATTTCATGGTTCAATGGGATTATAAAGGCGAAAAGGGATATGGACATGTTATTGAGGGAATAGAAGATGCAGCGGGGAGAGGAGAAGGGGAGGAGGGAATGGGAGGACCAATTGATGAAGGTGATCGAGGTGGTGGTCAATTCCCACCGTATGTCTTGTCTTTCTATCATCTTGTCTTCTTTGGTCTTTGGTGATGCGGTTTGGAGAAAGTATTGGCTGATGATAGTTATTTCGCCGCTGAGATCATTGGAAACCTGCTGGATTTAGAACCTATCAAATGGCGGAAACCGAAAAAATTGGATTTTGGACTGAATCCGCAGAGGGCGGCAAAATTAGGACAATGGTTCCAGCCTTTTAACTGGACGACGCAACTCCAGAGTACGTAGTGAGCTGCTCGGACTTCCGGCTTATGTCATGGCACTCTACTGTACCTGAAAGACGAACGAGATCGGATGGCTGGTTGAGCGTCCCAGTTAACGCTGACGACAAATGTGTCTTGCTGGCATCACACATTTCACTGATAGTCCCGTTTACCGTGATGAAAACGACATGCCAGGAGTGGAAATGGCACTCGCGCTAAGGTATACACAGAAGCCATTCCGAGCGGCTACGCTTCCCGCTCTCGAAAGTTCATACCGTAGGGCCGGAGAGTCACTGATGCGCGGGCTCCAGAGGCGATCATGATCTCGTTAGTTATATGTCGATACCACATATACATGCATCAAGACATCGGCCGCTCAGAAAGAAAAAGAGGACCCCCCCACTCCTGACATCATGTTGCAGGCGTGACCACACATATTGAGGCGGATGTACCCCTTCGTAGACAAATGAGATCGTTGTTTGGCATCACGGAGACATTCAATGTCGGTTGACCAGGAACATCAAACTTCCAATTCGACACACAATGCGCGCTTTCGTTCGGTTGCTGGTTTGGAAGTTGGGATCGGACATCAAAACAGTTGGTGTTGTAGTTCATGTCACGTTCGTTCAGAAATTCGCCGCTCTCGACGACGGACCTTACAGCTGCGTCAATGGTTTCCCGGGTAGGAGATCGTACCATGGTAGCGATGGCCTGAGTGCAATCGTCTCGAAGAGGGTGTAGCGAATCGTCCGCCACCGATTGCCATGCGATCTGTTTGGGGGTCACAGCGTACAGTCTTCCCTGACTTTCCATCTGAAAGGAGCAAGGCAAACTCAGGTCGACACTGTCCAGCTCTCTTCGTGCATTCCATTTGAATCGGACGCTTGGTTCGACGGTGCCTCGGTCCACTGGGATGAGAGTCCCGACAGTACCGACCGGGAAATCCTTTTCGGTGGCGACAACATCGAGTTTGCAGCTGATCTTGGAGGCATCGCGTTGTATAGTTGGTAAGCCGTTCGCAAAGTTTTCGGTGCTTTGCCGAAGCAGGTCCCTGAAAGTGTTGCAAGTGTCGGCGTCGTTGAGCATGATCTGAGATCGTCCCACCTCGCCTATGCCTTTCCAAACTCCTCCCACCAACCGATCAAATTTCGCCTTTCCAATGTCGATCTGGTCTGCCCTGAAAGAGGGACTCAGCATCACTTCATCGAGATCAGGATGCGGAGCCGTGCGGGCGTCAAGGGTGGGACCTCTGTGCAGTGATGTACACCCTCCTACGCGAAGAGTATTGCTGTCTGGACTGAAACGAACAGAGATCGGGCTGACGTTCTTGTATAGTCCCCTGACGGAAGATTCTGAATGATCGGATTGATTAGACATGGTGTTTGTGTGTAAATGCTGTGAGTCTAGGTTGTGAGCACACGCGATTAGAAGGGATGGTCTCGTCTAGCGTACTGAATGGTAAAAATCGAATCGTTTGATGTTTCGTCTGAACAGTTTGAAAGAACAGAAATCTCACAGTAGAATCACGATATATATATATAGGAAGCCCTCATCTATTATGTGCTCCTTCTGAATCAAAGGATACCATAGGCCAAGCGCATCGTCCGCATGCCTAAGTACAAGGGGTCGCTAGCGGAGACGAAACCATGATAAAAGGGTGAGCCGGCCGTTGAACTCCGAGCGGAGTGGGTCATCGTGCCTCCTTCCACAGCTCAGGGATAGCAGCGGCTACCCCTAGCTGCAGACGCCAGCCGAGCAGATCAAAGGTGACAAATTGACTCGGCGATGCCATGAAAGGTGGTATGTGAACTGGAAAATAGGCTCGATATCGCCATCAAAGGTGTTATGTGACCATGGGAAAAAGAAGCAAGGGAGATTGTTTGAGCCCCTGACCGTCTGATGAAAGGTAAAGAAGTGCATGAGAGCTAGCAGAGGATTGGGTGGGAACGATGACCGTGTGGAGCGTGACTGGTGTATGAGATGGTGGGAAAAAGAGCCAAGTGTGATTGTTTGAGCCCCTCTCCGTTCGATGAAAGGTAGCAAATGTCTCAAGGACAAGCAGAGGATTTGGTGAAAATGATGACCGACTGGAGTGTGAACAGGGTGTGAGGATGACATTCTTTCTCGGCCGTATCGTCTTGTCGAGGAACGCAGGGGAGCCTTCCACACTGATCGAGTCATCGATGGCGCATACACAGAGAAGTAGGGATGTCAGCTAGCTGTGATGAGCTCGGTGATCGCCATCAGAGATCGGAAATGGGTGACTGCAGGCCAATTCAATATCGTCGTGTAGTTGAAAGCGGTAATCGTCCATAGCCCAACACATCCTCCGGTGCTGGGCGTTTCAAGTGTTGCTTCGGCTGATGCTCTTGATCGGTCTGGATTCAGCTGATTTGAAACGGGGTAGCGGACTGGTCAAAGTTATGTTCGGGAACGGTAAAAGCAACGCCGACGTCACATCCATTTCACATTTTGTCGAGTCAACCTCGTTGTCATGATACTCCTCCCTCATTACTGCGTAGTCGATTATCAGCATGGAAGAATCTCTACCGGACATACTGGCGATCGCAGTTAGATCAATGAAGATACGAGAGATCTGGGACCGATTGAACGGCACAATGAAAAAAGAAATAAACAAGGAGGATTTTGAACTTGATCTGTCAAGGGTGGCAAAATTAGGACAGTGATTCCAGTCTTACGATTGGATTACGCAGCTACAAGTTTCGCGAGCGTGCGTGTGCGCCCTGCGAGACAGCCCTCAGCCAGGCCTCAACTTCCGTAAGGAACCTAGATTGACCGTGCACACATGCATGAGTCCTTCATAAATTACTGTACAGATAGAGTATAATGCCTTTGATGTGATCTCAGCCACGAACTAATTTCCGCCGATCAAGCGATGATACTGAGCTTCAACTTGGGCTTTCCCTTGACTCCAGTGAGACTCCAATTCGACGTCAGGGATCGGTGAGATGAACCGTCTTCGTAACGCTTGACGTCCTTGTTGCCCAGCGAAAAGACTACATGATTTTGGAACGCTTCGTCGAGGACGCCGGCGATGGTCTCCTCCACTTCCTCTTGTGTAACGCCTTCCTCCCTACGCATCAACTTCTGAATCTGCTCTTCGCAACATTCACCTACACCTATACTTGCGAGACTGTCCAATGTGCCCTGCAACCAGGTTTGGCTGGGCAGTAAAATCGAATTAGGCTGACTTGCGGCGCGAGAACCTAGCTCGATGCGGACTTGGCCAGGCAGACTGGCGCGAACACTTTCTATCCCGTCGGGGGAGTATGGAGTGCTATTTACCCAGATCAACTTGACCTGGGCTTTACGGGACGGATCATCGATCCGGACTGGCTGCATACTCCGGACATTGAGGGGTACTCGCGTGCCCATGGTGTAGAGGCTCAGGTTCGATGTTCTGGCGGTTCGGCTCGTGGCTCGAGATGTCACGGCCTCTTGTTGCAGGTCTTCATCTTCAGCTTCCTTGTCGTAAGCTTCCATGTGGCTTTCAATTCTTGCTCTGAATACTCTGGCCAGATCTTTCTTGCTGATCTCTTCGTTGTTCTTTAGGCTTCCCCATTCTTCCTCAGTGAGCTCCTCCAATACCGCCTCCAGGTGTGAGCGAAGGACAGACGGCACGACTGCGATGTCCACGTATTCCCCTGCGTCGACGAGGGAGATCTGCTCATCAGGCGTGTCGTCTTCGAAAAAACTAGACTCCGATGCGGCGGCGATGATATGGTTGGAACGAGGTACGCAATGTATCCGAAGCTCATCGGGATAAATTCGACGCGTATTGATTGCAGTGGTTGATGTATTAGACATGGTGGACAAAGCAACGACTTTTGTCGCTGGAGTGTTCGGCAGGATTGTTGAATGTACAGTGGACGGAAAGAGTTACACGAGCCGGCCTTTATAGTGCGACCCTGCTAGCGTTCCTTTCTGAGCTCCACAGACCGAATCCGTGAAAGGTCGAGTGTTTGTCACTGTGTTTCAGCGCTCCACAGGCCGAAGGGGTCAATGGTAAGTCATCGCACCGAGCGATATCCGGAGCGAACTTCGACACAAGGGTGAATCGAGGGAGGTGACTCTGAGAGGATCGTTCTCCGTCGATCAATGCGGTGCATTGTTGCTGCCCGGTCGATGCTCAAGGCTATAATCACATCGGCACTATAGCAGAGCCGGATTACTTCGAGGGGTGTAAGAAAGCTCGTCATCGCTTGAAAGGTGATATGTAACCATGGGAATAGCGATCCGTTCGAATTGTATGAGCCCCTGACCGTCTGATGAAAGGTTGTTCTGGGCAGCAAGGATGAGGAAAGCTTGCGGAGCGAATTTGGACCGCCCGACATGTCAAAGGAGACCAGCAGTGACGGAGACATCGCGGATTTTCCGGGCTGCTATGATATCGAGAATACGGTGGAAAGAATCCAGCTGGCCATGTTCGGCTTAAAAGAGATAGTCATGGTGATCAGTAGTCGTGAGCGGGCGGGGAATCGTGGCAGAAAGGCTCTACCTTATCGTGACGACAGATTTGGGTCTCACAGACGCTAATTAGGGTCACC
>Ga0265797_10004434_pt1 | contig 21446 bp, 12 predicted proteins | sample P2T30metagenome_FD_192433 | JGI IMG/M metagenome (GOLD analysis project Ga0265797, IMG submission 192433) | Plant litter microbial communities from East Loma Ridge, Irvine, California - P2 T30 | ecosystem: Environmental > Terrestrial > Plant litter > Unclassified | place: USA: California...
ACCGTGGTGCCCTGGCCGGGCGTGCTGTCGATTTCTAGCCGGCCGCGCGACTGCTGGACGAAGCCGTGCACCATCGCCAGCCCGAGCCCGGTGCCCGGCCCCTTGGTGGTGAAGAAGGGTTCGGTCGCGCGCCGCATGACTTCCGGCGTCATGCCTTGGCCCGCGTCGGTCACGCAGATCACCACCTGGTTGCCGGGCGCCAGCGCCGTGGCGACCTTCACCTGGCCGCCATTCGGCATGGCGTCGCGCGCGTTGATCAGGACGTTCAGCAACGCCATTTCCAGGTGGGTCGGATCGAGGGTGCAGGCGGGCAGGCCGGGCCGCAGGTCGAGGTGCAGCTCGACCCGGTCGCCGAGGGTGCGCACCAGCAGTTCCGAAAATTCCACCAGCAGCGCGTTCAGGTTGACCCGGCGCGGCTCGAGGCGCTGCTTGCGCGCGAAGGTGAGCAGTTGCTGGGTCAGCTTGCCGGCCTTCATGGCCGAGCGCTGGGCGCGGCGGATCGATTCGCCAGCCGTGCTGTTGCCGGAGCCGAGCGCCAGCAGCGCCAGTTCCAGGTTGCCGTTGATGACCTGCAGCAGGTTGTTGAAGTCGTGCGCCATGCCGGCCGTGAGCTGGCCGATCGCTTCCATCTTTTGCGCCTGCAGCGAGGACTGCTCGCTGGCGCGGCGCTCGGTCACGTCCATCTGCGAGGCGAAGAAATACAGCAGCTGGCCCTCGTGGTCGAAGATCGGCCCCAGGTAGAGCGCGTTCCAGAACGGCGTGCCGTCGGCCTTGTAGTTCAGGATGTCAAAGGCCACGGCGCGCTCGCCGGCAATGGCCTTGCGGATTTCGGCGACGGTGGCCGGGTCGGTCTCCGGGCCCTGCAGGAAGCGGCAGTTGCGCCCGATGATCTCGTGTTCCGGGTACAGGGTGAGGTCGAGGAAGGCGCGGTTGACGAACACGATCGGGTTGTCGGGCTGGCGCGGATCGGTGACGACCATCGGCATGCGCGTCATCTCGACGGCGGCAAAGAAGATGTTGCCGCGGTCCTCGAAGCCATCATGGTCGATGTAGCTGGCCTGCCAGTGCTTCATGCCCGGGTTGCCGAGCGGATTGAACGCCGAGCCCTCGAGCTCGCCGTCGGCCGGCACGCCGACGCTCTGGCCGCCGCCCTGCGTGTCGAGGTCTTTGGTGTCGTCGTCTTCGCGGTCGGAGCCGGTTGCCATGGTGGTCTTTCGTCAGGTTGCGCCCAGGCGCGATATAGCCACGCCCGCTGACTACCAGTCTAGCGGCGAGTAGAGCGCTTGACTGTGCGCGGTTTCACGCTCATCGAGGTGTGCGCAGATAGAGGGCAGCTATCCCGGCATTGTTATGAAAATGACTACTTGTCATTATGTCGTTCGGGTAGGTGCATGGGCGAGCCACGGCAGCCAGCAAGTCATCAGGAGAGTGGGTGCAAAAATCGAATGTTTTCTGGTATCGCATGGTTACACTGCTAGCGGCTTGTTCGAGAACTTGCACTTGCGCTAAACGAGCTGTCGATGGTGGAAATGAATCTGTATCCGCGTGGCAGCTACATCGCGGCTGCCCTCGCCGGGAAGATCGTGGGATTGCCTTCCTGAGACTGCCAAGTGGCGAAGGGCGCGCAGGTATTGCCGTAAACCGTTTGTCTGTCGATGCCGTACGCCGCATCTGGCTAGATTGGTCGTTCAGTACACCGATCTGTGCCTGTTGCAGGTTGTTCTGTGCTACGCCGGGCTCGCGTCCGACTATGTCGTCAAGAAGTGTGTCTACGTCCTCGCCACCTTCCTGATCTTTCGCCTAGCCATATGGATTGGCGTATCCATGACCACGCGCAGGACGCAATGCGCGGTTTGCCCTGTTTGCCGCGGGCATACCTTTCCAGGGCGCCGTTTTCGAACTTGCCCTGATGGTCGCCAGCTGCAGAGCTTACGCGAGTCAAGGCAAGTCGATTACCGGCAATCCGTGCTGATGAACTTGGAAGGCGTACTCGATGCGCTTGCGCCGCCGGTGCTGGCATGCAATTAACGTAACCCTGACACGACGGCCATGCTACGCCTCATTCTGAGGTTAGGTCGGGTTATCGAACATGCTTGTAGAAGGTAAATTTTGACGCAACAGCCTTATCAAATACGCTTGCCAACGAAGCAAAGAAATCGACAGCCCGGATGAGCATCTGATATCATTGATTTCTAAGTAAAATAAATCCTGTATGTAATACGATGAACCGCATTCCTGAATTTGAAAAAGCATTCTCCAGCAAGAAGGTTCTCGTAACCGGCAGTACCGGGTTTACCGGTGGCTGGGCCTCCCTATGGCTGCGGGAAATCGGGGCCGAGGTACAAGGCTTTTCGCTGAGTCCGGAAACCACCCCCGCCCTCTACCATGCGCTCGACCTGTGCAAGGATATCCCGACGGTGATCGGGGATATCTGCGACTACGACGCCCTGCACCGCGCTGTCGAAGCATTCCAGCCCGATATGATCCTGCATCTGGCGGCGCAGCCGCTGGTGCGCCGTTCCTACCGTGAGCCGGTCTCCACCTTCGCGGTGAATGCCCAGGGCACCGCCCATGTGCTGGAAGCGGCGCGACAAGTCAAGAGCGTGCGTGCCGTCGTATGCGTGACCACCGACAAGGTGTATAAAAACAACGAATGGTCATGGCCTTATCGCGAAAACGATCCGCTCGGGGGCAAGGACCCGTACAGCGCCTCGAAGGCCGCGGCGGAAATGATTATCCAGAGCTACGCCGCGTCGTATCCCTGGGAAAAGAATGAAGGCCCGGCAATTGCCATCGCCCGCGGCGGCAACATCATCGGCGGCGGCGACTGGTCGGAAGACCGCCTGATCCCCGACTTCGTCCGTTCCCTGGTCGACGGCAAGCCGATGACGCTGCGCTATCCCGACGCGACCCGCCCGTGGCAGCACGTGCTGGCACTGGTGCACGGCTACCTGATGCTGCTGGCCGGTCTGGTGTCGGACAACCCCGGCCGCTATGCCCGCGCCTGGAACCTGGGTCCGCAAGACCTGAAGCATTATTCGGTACGCGACGTGCTGGAACTGATGAGCGCGCACTGGGAACGCCCAGCCCTCGAATACATGGACAACCCGCTGCCCGAAGCCGGCGCACTGGCGCTCGACAGCTCGCTGGCGCGCAACCAGCTGGCCTGGCTGCCGGTCTGGAACACCGAGCAGGTGGTCGTCCAGACCGCCGCCTGGTACCGCGACTACTACCGCGATCCGGCCGCCGCGCGCGAGATCACTCTCAAGCAGATCAATGCCTGGCGCCAGGATATCCAGGAATGATCTTCGTGATTGGTGGACGGGGGCGCCTGGGCAAGGCGATCGCCCGTCAATATGGTCCGGGCGAAGCTGTGTGCGTTGAGCGAACGGTGTACCAGGACTGGACCGAGCAGCATGCGCAGGCGTCGATCGACGCCTTTTTCGCACCGCTGGCTGGCAAGGATGCGACCGTCTTCGTCACCTCCGGCCTGCTCGACCCGAAACTCTCGCCCGACGACATCTGGAAGGTCAATGTCGAGCTGCCGTGTAACATCGTCGAGGCCGGCTGCCGGCACGGCGTGCGCGTGACCACCTTCGGCACCGTGATGGAAGCGCTGCTGGCCGACCATAATCCCTATGTGCGCAGCAAAGTTGCCCTCGGCCGCTACATCGCCGACAAGGCCGCTGCCGGCGCAGTGGTATCGCACGTGCGCGTGCATACGCTGTACGGCGGCGGCGCGCCTAGCCCCTTCATGTTCCTCGGCCAGTTGTTCGCGGCGCTGGAGCAGGGCACGCCGTTCAAGATGACCCTCGGCAAGCAGCTGCGCGAATACCACCATGTCGACGACGACGCCCGCGCCATCCGCCATCTCGACGAGGCCGGCACTACCGGCGTGCTCGACCTGAGCCATGGCGCGCCGGTCAGCCTGGCCGACCTGGCGCAGGCCGTTTTCGGCGCCTTCGGCGCGCCCGGGCAGTTGCATATCGGCGCGCTTCCCGAACCGCGCGAAGAGAACTACGGCACCGTGTTCGCGCGCAGCCCGCTCGTCGCGCAGCTCCCGTTCCGGGACACCCTGCCGGCTGTCGTCGCCTATCTCGAGCAGTGCGGCGCAGCCCGAAAAAACTAAAAGCAATAGGAGTTCCCCATGCAACGGGATAGGAAGCCCCTGATTTCGATCACGGTGCCGGTATTGAACGAGTCTGGCAATATCCAGGCGTTGTACACGCGCTTGCATGCGCTGGGCGAAAAGATGCGCGACCGCTGCGACCTCGAATTCGTCTTTTCCGATAACCACTCGGATGACGATACCTGGGAGCAGCTGACTGCCCTGGCGGCAAAGGACAGCCGCATTCGCGCCATCCGCTTCGCGCGCAACGTCGGCTTCCAGCGTTCGATCCTCGCGAATTACCTGCATACCCGCGGCGACGCCGTGATGCAGATCGACGCCGATTTGCAAGACCCGCCGGAGATGCTGGAAACCTTCTTCGACAAGTGGCAGCAGGGCTACCATGTGGTCTACGGCATCCGCCGCAAGCGCCCGGAGTCCTGGGCGCTGCGCAATTTCCGCCGCCTCGGCTACTGGGCCATCGACAAGGTCAGCGAACACCCGATCCCGCGCGACGTGGGCGACTTCCGCCTAATCGACCGCAAGGTTATCGACGCCGTAGCCAAGGTGCGCACCTCGAGCCCCTACCTGCGCGGCATCATCGCCGGGCTCGGCTTCAATCAGACCGGCGTGGTGTACGACCGCGACGCGCGCGTTGCCGGCGAAAGCAAGTTCAACGTCTCACGCCTGGTCCAGCTCGGCCTGACCGCCGTGTTCAACCACTCGGTGGTGCCGCTGCGCGCGGCATCCTTTCTGGGGCTGATCATTCTCGGAATCAGCGCCATCGGCGCCCTTTATTATCTGGTCTTGCGCCTGTTCCATCCGGAACTGCCGCGCGGCCTGGCCAGCATCCACGTGCTGGTGCTGTTTGGTATCGGCCTGAATTCCTTCTTCCTAGGAATCATTGGGGAATACCTCCTGCGCATCTACCTGGTGGTGCGTTCCGACCCCGTGGCGATCGTGCAGCAGAGCCTCAATTTTTCTTCCTCAGAACTCAAACTCTAAGTAGGCGACACACTCATGAAAGCAGTCATCCTTGCGGGCGGTCTGGGCACGCGTATTTCCGAAGAATCCGACACCAAACCGAAACCGATGGTGGAAATCGGCGGCAAGCCGCTGCTGTGGCACATCATGAAGAACTATGCCCACCACGGCATCAACGACTTCGTGATCTGCCTCGGCTACAAGGGCTATGTCATCAAGGAATTCTTCTTCAACTATTACCGCCACACGTCGGACATGCGCATCGACCTGAAGACCGGCGAGCACACCATTCTGAACAGCCAGTCCGAAGACTGGCGCATCACCCTGGTCGATACCGGCCCGGAAACGATGACTGGCGGCCGCCTGAAGCGCGTCGCGCCTTACCTCGACAACGAGACTTTCTGCATGACCTACGGCGACGGCCTGTCGAACATCGACATCAGCGCCGAGCTCGCCTTCCATCGTAGTCACGGCAAGCTGGCCACCGTCGCGGCAGTGCAGCCGCCGGGCCGCTTCGGCGTGCTCAACATCGACGAGCAGATGGGCGTCAGCTCGTTCGAGGAAAAGCCGAGCGACGAGATCGGCTGGATCAACGGCGGCTTCTTCGTGCTCGAACCGCAGACCATCGGCTACATCGACGAAGACAGCACCTCGTGGGAACGCGCGCCGCTGGCCAATCTGGCCAAGGACGGCCAGCTCGCCGCCTTCCAGCACACGGGCTTCTGGCAGCCGTGCGACACCCTGCGCGACAAGCGTGAGCTCGAAGCGCTGTGGGCCGACGGTGCACCATGGCGCGTGTGGGATCGTTAATGACTCAAAGCAAGAAATCCGGCGGCTGGCTGAAGCATGCCGCCGGTGCCTTCATCACGATCGCCTGCGTCGTCGTCATCGCCCGCCAGGTCAACCTGGACGAGGTGCTGGCGGCGATCCGCCATTTCGACTGGCCTTACCTGGTCTTCGGCATCGCCTTCCTGGCCTTTGGCTACCTGCTGCGCGTGCTGCGCTGGTCGTTGCTGCTGGGGGCCACCGGCGCGCCGGTGCGCTTCGGTAACTGCCTGGCGCCCTTCCTCGGATCGATCGCGCTGAACAACGTGCTGCCGCTGCGCCTGGGCGACCTGGTGCGCGCCTTCGTGTTCCCGGCCGCCATGGGCGTGCCCAAGACCACCGCCACCAGCAGCTTGGTGATGGAGCGCCTGATTGACCTGATGACGCTGCTGTGCTGCCTGGCAATCGGCCTGTTCGCGATCCGTACCGCCCAGGTGCCGGCCATGATTTCCGAATCGGCGCTGACGCTGGCGGTGTTCGGCGGCGTGGCACTGGTGCTGACGTTCCTGTGCAGCGGCGCGCTGGCGCGTGCGCTCGAAGGCATGGCCGCGCGCCGTCCTGCGGGCGACCGCATGATTAAGGTGCTGGCCGCCGTGGCCGGCCTGCTGCGCGGCTTCGAAGCCATGTCGCGCCTGCGCGTGCTGGTAGCGACGCTCCTGATCTCGATGCTGGTCTGGGTCGGCGAGTCCGGCTTGTTCTACTTCATGATGCGCGGCTGCGGCCTTGACGCCTCGCCGCCGATGGCCCTGCTGGTGATGGCCATTGCGACGCTGTCGACGCTGGTGCCGTCTTCGCCCGGCTATGTCGGTCCGTTTCACCTTGCCGCCTTTACCGCGATTTCGCTGGTAGGCGGCAGTGCGGCCCAGGCCGGCAGTTTCGCCGTCCTGTGCCACCTGGCCTTGTGGTTGCCGACCACGCTGGCCGGAGCCATCGCCATCCTGTCCCGGCCTGCACTGTTCCGCGTCGCACGCGGCGGCGCCCGGTCCGAAGTACCCATTAACTGAGTTCCGAACGATGAATAAATACGATGTAGTAATTGTTGGCGGCGGCTTTACCGGCCTGACCGCAGCCTACGTGCTGTCCAAGCAGGGCAAGCGCGTCTGTGTGCTGGAAGCGGACAAGACCCCGGGCGGCCTGGCCGGCACCTTCGAGTTCGGCGACGGCGTCACGCTCGAAAAGTTCTACCACCACTGGTTCAACAACGACGTTTTCGTGCCGGAATTGGTGAAGGAACTCGGCATGGAAGGTGACGTCATCCTGCTGCCGACCCGCACCGGCATGTACTTCAACGGCCGCATGTGGAAGCTGTCGACCCCGCTCGACCTGCTGCGCTTCAAGGCGCTGTCGTTCGTCGACCGTATCCGCTTGGGCTTGCTGGTATTCCAGGTCCGCAAGATCAAGGACTGGAAAACCATCGAGCACCTGAGCATCCGCGAATGGCTCGAGAGCCTGGCTGGCAAGAGCGTCTACAAGATCGTCTGGGAACCGCTGATTTCCTCCAAGTTCTCGGTCTACGCCGAGGCCGTGAATGCGGTCTGGATGTGGAAGAAGCTGGTCCTGCGCGGCAGCACCCGCAACGACAAGGGCGGCGAAGAGCTGGCCTACTTCAAGGGCGGTTTTGGGCGCCTGGCCGAAGCGCTGGCCTCGGCGATCCGCGCCAACGGCGGCGAAGTGCGCTACGGCGCGGCCGTGACCGGCATGGAAACCGAGGGCAAGCGCATTACCGCAGTGCGCACCGTCAACGGTGAAGTGGTGGGCAACAAGTTCCTGTTCACCCCGTCGTTCCCGCTGATCGCCGACATGTTCGAAGGCAAGGCCCCAAGCGACTGGCTGACCAAGCTGCGCCGCGTGAAATACCTGGGCAACATGTGCCTGGTGCTGCGCCTGAAGCACAGCCTGTCGGAAACGTACTGGCTCAATGTCAACGACCCGGGCTTCCCGTTCGTCGGCGTGATTGAGCATACCAACTTCGACAAGCCAGAAAACTACAAGGGTTCGCACATCGCCTACCTGTCGCGCTACCTGGCGACCGAAGATCCGGTCTGGGCCTACAACGACGAGCAGTACTGCGACTTCGCGCTTGGTCACCTGAAGCGTATGTTCCCGAACATGGACAAGTCCTGGGTCCAGGAGTACGCGGTGTGGCGTTCGGAATACGCCCAGCCGGTGACCGAGCGTAACTACTCGGAGTACGTGCCGGGCCAGGAAACCCCGTACGAGAATGCCTTCATCTCGACCATGGCGCAGATCTATCCGGAAGACCGCGGCACCAACTACGCGATTCGCGAAGGCCGCGCCATCGCCAAGCGCCTCGCCTGATCCGTACCCCTCGGCCAGGCGCCGGCTTGCTGCCTTGCAGCGGCCGGTGCTTGGCAGGCCTACCTGCGCGGCCCAACCGCTGATCCGACCGCCACCCAGCCTCGCCATCCCATTCTGACGACGTCATGCAAACGACCCCGCAAAATAGCAAAGCTCCTTATTTCTACATCTGTCTTGTCCTGCTGCTCGGTTACGTGTTGCTGGCCATGACGCCGGAAGTGCGCGTCGGCGACGGTTCCGAATACTACGGCCTGCTGTATGCCTGGGACCTGACCCACCGGCCGTGGATGACGCCTGCCGCCTTCGAGGCCTACGACGCCCTGTTCAAGACCAACCGGATCCTCGGCTTGGTGACGACCGACTTTCTTGCCAACGCATTCCCGGCGCTGCGCATCGGGGCGACCGCCGACTTCAACCACTTCTGGTTCTACAGCTTCCTCGCCTTCGTGTGCGCAAAGATCGTCAGCCTGACCGGCCTCGATCTGTCGCCGCATCGCAGTTTCTTGGCGCTGCACTTCGTACTGTTGTCGGTTACCTTCGGCATCGCCTACCGTCACTTCCGCCTGCGCGGCGTGGTGGCCGTGGCCATGATGCTGTTCGCCTCGCCAATGTTCTGGTTCCTCGACAAGGTGCATACGGAACTGATGACCGTCTGCCTGACCCTGAGCGCGGTTATGCTGGTGACGGCGCGCCGCTATCTGGCGGCCGCCGTCTTCATTGCCCTGGCTTCCACCCAGAACCCGAGCTTTGCGCTGGTGGCCTGCATTCCGCTGTTCTACCGCGTGGTGCTGCAACGCGAGCAGGCGTATCGCTTCATCGACGTCGCCATGGCCGTGACGGTGGTGCTGGCGGTGCTGGCGCATCCGGTCTACTATTTCGCACGCTACGGCGTGGTCACGCCGCAGTTGCTGGCCGGCGGTGCCGAACTCGGCCGCAATATCTGGACCTTCTACATCTGGATCCTCGACCCCGACCTCGGCCTGCTGCCGAACTGGCCGCTGGGCCTGCTGGTACTCGGCCTGGCCATCGTCTTTGCCGTACGCAGCCGCCGCGCCGGCACCTTGGCCTTCGACAAGCTGTGGCTGGGCTTCCTGCTGGGCTATCTTGCAATTAATTTCTTCGCTCATTCGTCGACGACCAACCTCAACTCCGGTGCCACTCCGGGCCTGGCGCGGTATGCGCTGTGGTACCTGCCGCTCGGCTTCCCGGTCTTCATGTACGTGCTGTCGCAGTTCCCCGTCCGCACCAGGCGCTTCAAGGCCGCGCTGGTCGTGGTGGCCGTGCTGACACTGGTGTCGATGGCGATCAACGATCCGCGCCGCTACGAGCGCTTCAGCACGCCGTCGATCCTGTCGCGCTTGATCCAGACCCACGCGCCCTGGCTCTACAACCCGCCGACCGAAGTCTTCATCGAACGCTATGCTGGCATCGGCGAGTACGTCAATGAAGTGCGTCCGCTGGCTGTCGTCGGTCCGGACTGCAGCAAGACAATCGTGATGCCGGAACCCGGGCGCCGCGGCGCCATCGCCCCGCGTAACTGCATGTTCGAACCGAACAAACTCAACGCCTGGACGGCGACGCCGGAATTCCTGGCGCTGGCCGGCACCCAGACGCATTACGTGAACCTGGCGCCGGCGCAGACCGATCGGCTACTGATCAAGGTCCTGCCGGGCCAGCACGCGACTACCAGCGCAGGCGACGGTAATGTCTTCCTCGGCGCCGGCTGGAGCACGGCCGAGGACTGGGGTGTCTGGTCCGACGGCAACCGCGCCGCGCTGATGATACCTTGCAACGCCAAGCAGTATTTTGGCGCTGGCAAGCCGTTTACCGTGACGATCAAGCTGCGTCCCTTCAATTCCCAGAAAATCACCGTCATGGCCCATGGCGGCACGCTCTGGCAGGGCGCCATCACCAGCGTCGACCAAGTCGTCGAATTCACCGTGCCGCCCGAAGCATGCAAGGACGGCGCCTACGACCTCTGGCTGGATATCCCGAACGCCGTGTCGCCGGCCGAGCTGAAGATGTCGCCCGACCCGCGCAAGCTCGGGGTGGGCATGTCGAGCATCGAGATCAAACCGGGAACCGCGCCACGCCAGCCGTAAGCTGGCGCGGCTGACCCGGGACACCTGAGCCGGAAGCAAGGGGCGCAGCGCGCCCGCTCTTGCATCAAGCGGCGCCATCAGTCGAGGCGGCATCGGCCGTCATCGCATTCGCGTGCCAAAAGGAGGCAGTCTGGATACAGTCACCCCGGCAGACGACCGGCCACGCGCCGGCGCCGGCCCTTCCGATCGCGCCTGCGCTGCGGTAACGCATGCCCCGGCATTGTTCTGCCTCGCATGGCTGTATCTGTTGCTGCCCTCGCTGCTCGTGCTGGCCGCGTTTTTGCCCGCATTCTTGCCTGCGGTTTTCTCCCCATTCCTGTCCCGCGCCGCCGGCATCGCCGTCCTGGCCATCGGCCTGCTGGCCGCCTGGATCGTTCTGCGCCGTACGCCGGGCGAGGGCAGCGGGTGGCCGCTGGCGCAACACAGCACCTGGCCTTACCTGGCGGTGGCCGCCGCCAGTGTCTGGCTGGCGGGGGTACTGCCGCCGTTCGCCGAAAACATCGACTGGGTCAAGCACTACGCGCTCTTCAATGAACTGGTCAACCAGTCCTGGCCGCCGGTGGTCGCCACCGAGGGAGGCCTGGGCACGCTGCGCTATTCTCTGAGCTATTACGTGGTGCCGGCGCTGGCCGCCACTCATGCCGGAAGCGCCTGGCTGGCGCCGGCCATTTTCATCTGGACCGCGTTCGGCCTCTATCTGGTGTTCACCCTCGCATTCGATACCCGCGCCCGCTCGACGGCGGCGCGCTTTGGCGTATGCCTGGCCTTTTTGCTGTTCAGCGGCGCCGACATCCTCGGGACCTGGATCGTGGGCGTGCGCCATGCGCTTCCGCTGCACTTCGAATGGTGGGCAGTGTTTGGCCAGCTGTCTTCCCAAGTCACCAGCCTGTTCTGGACGCCGCAGCATGCCTTGTCGGCATGGCTCGGCGCCTTTTTGCTGTTGCGCTATCCGCACCGTGCCGTGGGCGGTGGCGCGGTACTGGCCGCGGCGGTGGCGGTCTGGTCGCCGTTCAGCGCGATCGGCCTGGCGCCGCTGTTCGCCTGGGCCGTGCTAAAGACCGGACCGCGTGCGCTCCTGACCCGGGTGAACTGCGTGGCCGGTCTGCTCCTGCTGGCCGCCGCCGTTTTCTTCCTGACCCGCGGCGCCGCCGGCCGCATTCCATCCGGCTTCATCTGGCACACGGAAGGCTTCACGGTGGCGCGCTGGCTGCTGTTCCTGCTGCTGGAAGTCGGTTTGCCGGCCGCGGCGCTGCTGCTGGTGCGCCCGCGCGCCGCGCGCCTGGTCCTGATCGGCTGCGCCTTCCTGCTGCTATTGAGCCTGACGCATGTCGGCGTCTACAACGACCTGCTGATGCGGGCCTCAATTCCGGCGCTGTCGGTGCTCGCCGTGCTGGCGGCCGACGCGCTGGTGCGCGCGCCCAACGACTTGCGCAAGGTGGGGCTGGTGCTGTGCCTGCTGGCGGGGCTGGCGACGCCGCTAGGCGAGATCGCGCGCGCCTTCAGCGCGCCGCGCATCGCGCACAGCGCCACGCTCGGCCTGGCTGACATCGTGGGCGGCGGCGACCGCCGCATCGAGGGCCAGTACCTGGTGCCGGGTGGCCCCGCGAACCTCAGCCGGCACACGGTGGCCATGTTGAATGGGATGCGCTTCAGCCAGTTCGGCACGGCCGGTTTCGACCTGGCGCGCTTGCGGGTAGAGTCGGCGCAATATGCCGACGCCGCGCTGGTCTCGGAACCGATCGCGCTGGCGCCGGGCCTGTACCAGCTCGAAGCGACGCTGGACTGGGATGTGCGCGCGCCGCAAGGCGCGCCCCACGCGGCGCATTTGTCGCTGCATGGTCAGCGCGTGCTGATACCGATCCCGCCCTCGCGCGCGGCCGGCAAGACCGTCTCGGCGTATTTCTATTCCGACGGCTCAGCGGTTCGGCTGAGTGCCGGACTCGGTGGCTGGAGCAGCGGCGCGGGTTACCTGCAGCTGCGCCAGGTCCGCTTGTACGTGCTGGGCGCCGGCCGCTGAAGCGAACCGGCGCCGCCCTCATGCGGGCGCCGCCTTTCCATCGAGGATGGCAAGCAGTTCGCGCGCATTGTCGGACCGGGCATTCCAGCGCATTCCGGTCGGAACCGGCGCCGTGCCCGCCTCACGCAGCAGCAGCCATTGCGCGAGCGCGTCCGCCAGCTCGCGCGGCTGGGCGCCGGCGAAGTAGAAGGCATGCTCGCCTGCGACCTCGCGGAACACCGGAAGGTCGCGCGCGACGATCGGCAAGCCATGGCGCGCCCCTTCGATCAGGGGCAGGCCGAAGCCTTCCCCCTCGCTGGGCACCAGCAGGCAGGCCGCTGCCTGGTAAATACGCTCGAGGTACTCGTCGCTGATCCCCTGCAGCCACACTAGGCGTTGTCCCAGTTCGGGATGCGTGCTCAGGCGCTCGATGATCTGCGGGATGGTGCGGCGCTGGCTTTCCGGCAGGCCTGACCAGCCTTCTTTTCCGACGATGACCAGCTGTGCGGACGAACCGCTTTCCCACAGCTGCTCAAAGGCGGCCAAGGCTTGCAGATGGCCCTTGCGCGGCTCGACCGTGCCGACCATCAGGAAGCTCGGAGCGGCCGCGATGTGAGCCAGCATCTGTTCGGCATCCTCGGGCAATCCGGCGTTCGGCACCGACGCCAGGTCGGCGCCATGGTGCAGCACCGCCACCTCGGGTTCGTTGGCGATGTCGGTGCCGCGCAGCCATGCCGTGAATTCGTCGGCCACCGCCTGCGAAATGCAGATGACGCGGTCGCTGCTGGCGGCGACCGCTCCCAGCCAGCGGCCGTGTGCCTGGTCGGCGCCCGGCGGGAAGAACTCGGGGCGCAACACGGGTAGCAGGTCGTGTACCAGGAAGTTGATGTCGACGCCGGAGGCGCGCCACTGCGCGTACAGTCCCTGGTTGTGGGCGCCGAGTACGGCGTTCGGGTTGTAGTCGGCGCAGTACAGGCTGTCGCCCGGAGCGACACTGACGTGACCCTGATCGAGCGTGCCGCCGGCCCCGGCAACGAGTGTGTCCGCGTACTGGCGCGCGTAGCGGTAGCGCCATTGGCCGTCTTCCAGATTGAGGAAGACCGGCTCGACGCGTACGCCCGGCGGCGGCGCGACCAGCAAGGCGTGGAGCTGGGCCCGGACTACGCGTTCGATGCCGGTGCGCAGGTCGGCGCGGGCGATAGTGGAGACATCGACAAGCAGCTGGCGTGGCGCATGGGTGGCGAGGGTGTTGACGTCGCCCGGCGCGGCCTGGCCGGCGTCGTACAGCGTGCGGTACCAGCGTTGTCCGAGCACGCATTCAAGCAGCTGTCCGGTCGCTTGCGCCCAGTTCAGCCACGGCATGCCCGTCGAGGCCGGGGTCTGGCCCTGCGCGTGCAGGGTCAGCCAGTTCTCGATGGAGGCGGCCAGGTCGGCGGGGGCGCCGCCTTCAAAGTAATAGGCGAACTCGCCGGCCACTTCGTGGAACACTGGCAGGGCGCGCGCGATGATCGGGATGCCGTGCTGGGCCGCTTCGATCAGCGGCAGGCCGAAGCCTTCGCCTTCCGAGGCGGCCAGCAGCGCGTTCGAGGCACCGTACAGCTTGAGCAGCATTTCATCGCTGGCGTTTTCCAGCCAGAACAGACGTTTGCCGCGTTCCGCGCTGGCGTCGAGGCGTGCAGCCAGGGCTTCGATCATCCAGCCGCGCTTGCCGACAATGACGAGATTGGCGTCCACGCCGCGCGTCCACAGCTGTTCAAAAGCGCCCAATACCTGGGAATGCCCCTTGCGCGGTTCGAGTGTGCCGACAATCAGGAAGGTTGGGCGCTGCGCCACCTGGGCCAGGATTGCGTCGGCCTCGGGCGGCAGGCCCACGCTGGGCGCGCTGGCCTGGATGTCGGCCCCCAGGTGGAAGTAGCCGAGCTTGAGTGGCCGGCGTGACAGCGCCGGCATCGCGCCCAAGTAGGCGGCGACATCGTCGGCGACGGCGCGCGAGATGCACAGCAGGCCGTCCGAGACGCGCGCCAACATCGGCAGCCAGGCCTTGAAGTCGTGCTCGGCGCTCGGTGGGAACACGTCCGGACGCAGCAGCGGCAGGATGTCGTAGACCACGAAATACACCAGCACGCCGCGTTCGCGGAACTGGCGCAGGCGTCCCTCGTTCAGGCGCGTCCAGTGGGTGGCCAAGTCGAGCCCGAGGAACATGTCCCCTGGCAGTGCATCGATCGGCGCGTCGTCGAGCTGCCACCCTGTGATGCCCAGCATCTCGGCTGTGAAGCGGCGCGCATAGCGGTAGGGCGTACCGGCACCGCTGGTGTATACCGGCTCGATGCGCCATCCCTGCGGCGTGTTGTCGAGCAGGGCGTTCAGGACGCTGCGCACCACACGCTGGATGCCGGTCTTGTAGTCCGACTGCACCAGAGCCGAGATATCGACCAGCATCTGGCGCAGTCCATGCGGCCGCGCATTCACGGCCAGCGTCTGGGCCAGGGCCGACAGCGCCTCCTCGGGGACGGTGCGCACCAGTTCCTCGCATACCGACGAGCTGTTGCGCACGCTGGCGAACTGCTCGATCGCCTGAATGTAGCGGCTGCCCGCTGCGGCTGGCGCGTGGTTGGTCTCGATATACGCGCTGGCGTACGCAGCCAGGTCAGTGCGGCGCGACGGGTCGCCATGCAGCGTGCCCAGCGCATCGACCAGTTCCTGCAGGGTGAAGTCTTCCGACAGCTTGTAGACGGCTTCGTCGGGAATTTCCGCGCTCGCGCCATGCGCGTTGATGATCGTCGGCAGGCCATGCAGCAGGCAGTCGAGCACTGCCGCCGAGGTTTCGCCGCGCGACTGCGAGCGTAACTGGACGGCGACGTCGCAGGCCGCCAACCACTGGCCATAGCTGTCGGCGTCGACGAAACCGGTGAGCTGGACCTTGCCGGCGCAGGTCGAATCGTCGAGACCGCGCTGGAATTCGCGGCCGTAGGCGCCGTCGTCGTTGGCGCCGACGAACGCCAGGCGGCACTGGGGATCGGCGGCCAGCGGCGAGGCGTTCCATGCCTCGAGCAGCGTAGTGTTGCGCTTGGTGGGGCCGAGCATGCCGAAGGTGCAGACCACGAACTCGGATGGCGCGATGCCGAGCAGCTTGCGCGCGTCGGCCCGGCTCAGCGGGGTGCGGCGGCCGCGCAGCAGCGGCAGCGTGGCCCAATTGTCGACGGCGCTCGGTCCGTACCACTGGCGCGCCAGTTGCGCCGGATAGCCGGCATGGACGATCACGCCAGTAGCCTGTTCCAGCAAGGCCTTGTTGGCCGGGTATTTCCAGACGGCGGAGTGGACGCCGTTGCGCGCCAGGTCGGCCAGCGCGGAGAACCCGTGCGAGTGGTACAGCGACTGGCGGAACAGACCGGGCAGGTAGCCGTGTTCGCACAGGTGGTGAATGATGTTGCCGAGGTAGAAGTCGTGCAGCACCACGATGCCCGGATGCCGCGCCAGCATCTGGAACATGTGCTGGTGGAAGGGCGAATTGCCAAAGTGGTACACCACGCGTTCGAATTCGTGCGCATGGGCGTCGAACCAGGCGACGCTGCGCAGCGGGAAGTTGGCATTGATGTAGTTGTCGCTGACGCTGTCCTGGTCGACGATCAGGTCGATGTCGTAGAAGCGCGCAAGTTCCGGAATCAGTTCGGTGCTGTAGTCGGCGATGCCCGAGCGGGCCGGCGGCAGCGGCGACACGTAAGCCAGGCGCGGACGGCGCAGCAGCCGTACGCCGCCGCCGCTGCGAGCGGCGGCGTGGCGGGCCAGCGCCGTGCCGAAGTGCTCCCACAGCTGGCGCGCGCGCAGCGACATCGTGGCGCGGTCGCCGCCGGTACGGTTCTGCTCGGCCAGCTCGGTGCGCAGCGCCGGCGCGGCCAGCACGCGGCCGAGGGCATCAGCGAGCGCGCCGTCGTCGCCGCGCACGAACAGCGCGCGGCGGTCCGCGATCAGCGCGGCGAGCGGGCTGTCATGGTCGGCGATCACCGCCACCCCATGAGCCATCGCCTCCAGCCCTGCGTAACTCTGCTCGTGGCCAACGCAGGCCAGCACCGCCACGCCGGCGTAGAGGTCGCCGGCGCCGTCGTCGCGCACGAAACGCAGTTCCTTGGCGCGCAGGCCAAGGCGTTTGGCCTGGCTGCGCAATGTTTTCTGCGCCGCCGGGTCGAGCATGCCGTTGATCGCCAGGCGGTACGCGCGCTGGGTCGCCACATCGAGCCGGGCAAACGCCGCCAGCACGGTTTCTTGGTCGGTGCCTTGCGCCTGTACCAGCACCGTATCGGGCCGGCTCTCTGTTGCGACTGTTGTCGCAGTCGCGGCGTCGAGTCCCTCGCGCATGACCAGCGCCACTTCAGCGACCTGGTGTTCGCCCAGGCCGAAGGCGCTGCGGCAGCGCTCCGCACCCGTTGCCAGCAGCACCAGCGCGGCATTGCGCAGCGTCGCGGTCTGGCGATGCCAGGTCGGCGTGTCTGGCCCGATCGCGTCCGAGGGCGCCAGGTTGACCACGGTCGGGCAGTAGTCGCTCAGGCTGGTGATGGAGGTGACCGCTGCGGGGTAGACCGAACCGTAGATATCGGGCACATAAACCAGGTCGGGACGCAGCGCCGCGATGGCGCCCTCGCGCACCTGTCCGGCGGCACGTTGCCACCATGCGGCGTCGGCCTGCGGCGGCAGGTCGAAGACGGCGATCTGTTCCTGCGGCAGCAGGCCGTCGAAGGTGCGGCGGATCGATTCGATGGCCACGTCCATTTTGGCGTTGAGGAGCAGCCAAACCTCGTGTCCGGCGGCGAGGCGCACCAGCGCCAGCGCTTCGGCAAGGTGAAAACGTGCGCGGGCCGGGTCCCCGCCCTGGCAGCTTTGTAAGTCGATGAGAAGACGCATGCTGATCGTTCTGTTATGGGTTGGACGAACGGTGGCGCGCACGTTCGAGATCGGACAAGGCAGTACGGGCACGCGGCGACAGGTCGCTCATACTTGGCGGCACCGGCGTCTGGTCGATGATCACAGTCGCATTCTCGCGCAGCGTGACTGCAAGACGCATCAGGCGTTGTTCAACGCCGGGAATGCGCAACAGCGGCGGCACCACGTACTTACGCACTGGCGCTGAACGGGCCACCGTGCGCAGGCGCTGCAGCGTAGTGCGCTTGAACAGCGAGACCGCATTCGTGCGGTCGATCTGCGCCAGCGGCGGCACGCCGGTCAGGCGCCGGTACATATTGCCGACCATGCGCACCGGCTTGCTGACGCGCCAGGACATGCTGCGGTGGATAACCTGCAGGTTATGCGCCAGGCCATTGCCCCAAGCATTCGCCGCGCGCAGCTGGGCATCGAGCTCGTTACCCCAGGCAGCGGTCTTCTGCAGTTGCGCATCGAGCTCGTTACCCCAGGCGGCAGTGGCGTGCAACTGTGTCTCGAGTTCGCCATTCCGAGCCACCTGCGCCTGCAGCTGCGCATCCAGCGCCTCGCGTTCGCCGCTGACGCTGCGCATTTGCGCTTCCAGAGCATCAGCCCTGACCACGGCGGCGCGCAGCAGCACTTCCTGTTCGTTGTTGCGGGCGCCGGAGGTACGCAGCCTGGCTTCGAATTCCTCGCTTTTGGCTGCGGCCGTACCGAGCCTGGCTTCGAGTTCCTCGCACCTGGCCGCGGCCGCGCCCAGCAAGGCTTCCTGCTCCATGCGCCGGGCAGTGGCCACGCGCTGCAGCGCTTCGAATTCCTCGATCCGGGCGGCGGCGGCGCGCAGCTGCATTTCCAGTTCGGCGTTCCTGGCCACTGCGGCCTGCAGTTGCACCGCCTGCAGCTCACTGCCAGCGTGCAGTGCGCGCAGCTGGGCTTCAATATTCTCGCCATGCACGACCGCGGCTTTCCATGCCTCTGCATCGCGCACATGGCGCGCATGCGCGGCGTCGAGCTGCTCCTGGCGCGCGGCCAGCTCCGCGCCCAGCTGCTGCTGGACCGCGGCGAGGCGCGCTGCGCTTGCCTCGACCGAGGCGCGCAGGGCAGCGTTGTCCTGCCAGGCGTTCTCCAGGTGGCTGGGCAGGAAGTCGTCGAAAACGTTTGCCTGCACCGCCAGGTGCGGCATCAGGTCCTGATGCTCGACGGCGACATAGTAGCGGTTCAGGCCATCGAAATAGGCGAACCGGTAGTCATGGCCAGTAACCAGCGCTTCCCAGGTCTCGTGGTTCGTCTCGCGGCTGTTGGGCATGGTTGCTTCGACGACGACGATCCAGGGCCGCCATTCTCCCAGGTCCAGACCTAGCAGCACTTCGCGCTCGAAGCCTTCGACATCGATCTTGAGAAAGTGGATGTCCCCCTTTACGTGCTCGCGGAAAATCCCGTCGAGCGTGCGCAGCGGCACCTTCAGTTCGACCAGTTCATAGCCATCGGCCTGGTGGGCGGCGGCCACTTCAGGCGCGGACGAGGCCCAGCCGTTCACCGCGGGAACGTCGAACAGCACGATCTCGCCTTCGCTGGCGCCGGCGGCGACCGCAAGATTGATGTCTTCCGGGCGCTGCTGGACAAAGGCTTCATGAAAAGCCGGCAAGGGCTCGATGTTGATACCCCGCCAGCCGGCGTCGTAGAACGCCTTCGTTACCGAGTGCTCGACCGGGTCGTTGGCGCCGACGTCGACGTAGAAGCCCGGGGTAACGTGCCGTAGCGCGCGCCACAGCAGGACATCTTCGAAATTTTGCGCGTAGGTAGTAAAACTCATGGTGTGCGGATATCAATGACAGGATCAAGCCACGCACTGCCTTCGAAGTGCGGACGCCGCATGTTCACCACCGTAAACACGAGCGCGAGGTCGCGCCACTCGTAGTTGTTGACCAGGTGTGTGTCGGTGCTGACAATGGCAGTGGCAACGGAATAGCTGCCAGGCCCGATGTTGAGCGGGAATGCGAAACGGTAAGTGACCTTTTGCCCGGCCACGACATTGTCCAGGGCCAAGTCCTTCAGGTGGGTGTTGGTGCCGTAGATCGTCTGGCCGACGCGGTCCTTGATCATGTAGCCGAGGACCATGCGCGGGATCGGGGCGTGGGCCTCGACGGTAACCTGCAGGGTCACGGCGGCGCCGACGTCGACCACCTCGACCGGCTGGTTTTCGCTGTCGAGCAGGACAATGTCGGCCACTGTCGCTTCCAGCGTGCCCGACACGGTCTGGACCTTGCCGCCGACCTCGCGCGTCAGCAGCGAATGGTTTTCGCGCTCGGCGATGAGGGCATTGTAGTAATCCATGATTTCTTCTGGCCGGCCCTCGCGGCTCAGGCGTCCGCCATCAAGCAGAATGGCGCGGTCGCACACGGACTGGATCGCCTGCTTGTCGTGCGATACCAGCAGCAATGTGGTGCCATGGCGGCGGAAGTCGCGGATGCGCTCGAAGCTCTTGTGCTGGAAATAGGCGTCGCCCACCGACATGGCCTCGTCGACGATCAGCACATCCGGGCGGCGTGCGGTGGCGATGCTGAATGCCAGGCGCATCTGCATGCCGCTCGAATACACGCGCACCGGCTGGTCGATGTAGTCGCCGATTTCTGCGAACGCCTCGATCGATGGCATCAGCGTGGCCAGTTCCTCGACAGTCAGGCCGATCAGCTGCCCGGCCATCATGACGTTCTGGCGGCCGGTGAAGTCGGGGTGGAAGCCCATGCCGAGTTCCAGCAGGGCGGCAACGCGGCCGCTGATGGCGACCGTACCCGTGCTTGGCTGCGTGGTGCCCGTCACCAGCTTGAGCAGGGTGCTCTTGCCGGCACCGTTGATGCCGATGAGGCCAACGGCCTCGCCGGGTGCGATCTCAAAATTGATATCCTGGAGCACCCACTTGAGCTGGTGGCGCTTGCCCATGGTGGGCAGCATCCATTCGAGCAGGCGCGACCATCGCGTTGGATACTGCTTGAATGCCTTGCCGAGGTTCCTGACCTGGATATGCCCCATCATAATTCGTCCACCATTTCTCCGGAACGCTTGCGGAACAGGCGCAGGCCAAATATGCACAGCAACAGGCTGATGACCGCTACCCGCGCCAGCGAAACCCAGTCCGGCGCGGTGCCGTTGACCAGCACAGTTTGGTATGCGCCGATGATGGCCGCCATCGGATTCCAGGCCAGCGCCTCGCGCACGCCGGGCGGCAAAATCGAGGCCGGATAAACGATCGGGGTAAACCAGAACCAGAATTGCAGGAAAATCGTGAAGAATTGCCCGACATCGCGGAAAAACACATTCAGTACGCCAAGGATTATGCCGAGGCCGATCGCCAACAGGATCTGAATCACAAGCACCGGCAGCAGCGTGATCATGATCCAGCCGGGAAAATTACCGCTGATAATCAGAAAGCCAAGAAATAGCCCGAAAATGATGGCGAAATTCAGGCAGGCGCTGAGCACCACGATCAGGGGCAGGGCAATGCGCGGGAAACTGATTTTCTTGATCAGGTTCGCATTGTCCAGGAAGATATTCTGGCTGCGTCCGGTAATCTCGGCAAACAGACCCCAGGTTAGAATACCGGCGCATAAATAAATGCTGTAGGCGAAAGTCGAAGTCACGCCGGGCAGACGCGAATGCATGACCTCGGAAAAAATGACGGTATATACCAGGATCAGTGCAAGCGGATTGAGAATCGTCCAGGCCGCGCCCAGGATGGCGTTACCATACTTGACTTGGAATTCGCGTTTGACGCTGCCGAAAATAAAGCCGCGGTAGGTTATGACGCTTTTTAACAACGCCGCCGAGATCATGCTTTTGCTCCGCGATCAAGCCAGAGCAGGGTGAATGGATTCTTCATCGATAGTGAATTCTTAATTGATGCAGGCATGCTGCTGCAAGCTGCAGATGTCACATTGCAGAGTCAGCAATTATAACGCACGCGCTTGCCATAAATGCACGGCCGCGGCGCGGCTGGCAGCCGGAGCGGGCGGCCTGGTGGGCCACCACCATTGCGTCAGGCAGCGTGTGCCTTACCGGCGCAATGCGGGCACGACACCCCGTAGACATATTCCGGCGCCAGCTGCTGGCGCGGCGTCACCACGGCGCGGCAGGCAAAGCACTGGACCGTTTCAGTAGGCTCGAGCTTGGGGTTCAGGGCGGTACGGTAGTCGAACACGAAGCA
>Ga0265797_10004435_pt1 | contig 21439 bp, 25 predicted proteins | sample P2T30metagenome_FD_192433 | JGI IMG/M metagenome (GOLD analysis project Ga0265797, IMG submission 192433) | Plant litter microbial communities from East Loma Ridge, Irvine, California - P2 T30 | ecosystem: Environmental > Terrestrial > Plant litter > Unclassified | place: USA: California...
CATGATCCAATCGGGGACGCGAGCCGACCTCGTCTTTGCTTGACAAATGTCCTTTGTTGTGCTTCGGTCGCCTAGGTAGCGACTTCATTCCTTGACGTCCGTCCAGCCGGCAAGCTTGTAGTACATATCCTTTAGGTGTTTCTCGCTATGCTGCCGGAAAAGCGAGTCCATAGCGGTCTTGATCTCCTGTGTCATTTCGTACTGGCCAGGATGCTTTCTCTGGACTTCCACCAACCTGCAGTGCTCGCGACCAGATGCATGATCGACCCGCCGAATCTCAGACAGAACGTTTCCGGACAGTATGACGATGCTGTTGTCGTGATCGAGTAGGCTTTCCACAGTGTCCAGTCCGCAGTGCTTGAAGAACTGCTGCGCGATCTCGGAAGGGACTTTGGCAGAAGGCTCGAAGTCCAGGAACATTCGTAGCGACTCCTCATTTTCGCGCGCCAACGCAGTCAGTAGATCTTCCGTCACAACATGTTCCCCTGGCACCACGTGGGCAAGTAGAACGGCGAGATCGGCCGGGTCGCGAACAGCCTCAAGCATCTCTTGTGTGACACTTAAGATGTGGGAGAGGAAGGAGATCAGGGCAGCTATCCAAGATGGCTCCCGCGAGTGGACTACCCTCCTAGCGTGCGTGTGCGCTGATAGATCACGCTTGCCGCCAAGGCTCATTTATCAGTCAGATGCCAGTGCCATACGATCGAGCTGGGTCGAAGATATCAAGGCAGTCGAACATTCAGTACACGTCACAGCATCACCCTTAGGCCGGACAAACAACGATATAGGCCTTGCCCGGCTTGAATAGGTGTTTGATCACTATACTAAGGAGAAAGCTCGATAATCGTACCGATTATTGATCCTTGACGGCCATGGATCTCACGTTATCATAGATTTTATATAGTACTGTGACCGGAACAAGATCCTCCTGGCCATCTTCCCTCCGCATTCCACGCATACGCTTCAGCCGCTCGATGTGTGTATGTTCAAGCCGCTTTCCTAGGCCTACTCTAATGAGCTGTCAGCCTTCCTCGAGAGGAGCCAGGGACTTTCCCCAATCGAGAAGGGTGACTTCTTCCCTCTGTTCTGGAAGGCCTGTGTGAGCTCATTCGAGGAAAACACGATAATCAACTCCTTCAAAGCCACCGGTATATTACCCCTTGAGCCAGACGTTATACTCAAGAGGTTCATTGATACCGACTTAGATGAGCAGGGATCACAAGAGAGTTCAGCTTCTATGCTTAGCGGGTCTGATTGGAGGAAGGTTGAGCGGCTTGTTAAGGTAGTAGCTAGGGATATCAACGACAAGGAGACGAAGAAGCTGAGTCGGTCACTACACTCAATCTCCGTCTAAAACGAGCTTCTTAAACACGAGGTTCGGGGGCTTAGAGAGGCTCTAGCTAGGAAGAAGAAGGGTCAGAAGCGTAGCAAGCCTCTTGACCTTCAACAGCCTAAGGAGTATCACGGCGGGTCTGTTTTCTGGTCACCGAGGAAGGTCAGGGAGGCTCGTGTTCGACAAACTGTGAAATAACGTGAAGAGAGAGAGCTACAATCCCAGGAAGCTGAGAGGGCTGAGTTCAAGAAGGCCAACAAGCTGTATAAAGCTGGTAAACTTCAGGAGAAGCGTGTAGCGAGAGCTAAGGCCAAAGTAGCGAGGGAGCAAGGGAAGGCCAAGCAAGCTGCTAGCCAAGCCCAGAAGCAGAGCGCTCAAAAGGTAGGAAAAGCACTGCAGCAACGCATCAAACTTGCTGATAAGGGTAACAAGCAAGCTATAAGGCTACCTATGGAAGCGAACATGCGAAAGAAGCAAGAACTCAAGGTAGTGAGTGGTGTAGAAAACTCAGGCGCCGCATCTGCAGCTCAACATGTTGCAACGCGCCGCGGCCGCAACATCAAAGTGCCAAATAAATACAAGTAGCGGAATCATTCGAGTGTAGACTAATAACTGTTCTGTCGCAAAACATTATAAAAACATCTATCATAGGTGACTCTACAGCCTTTAATCGAGTCGAGGTGTTTTGATATCTCCCGCGCATCACGCGCACGGGCACGGTATGCACGCATGACGTAACTGAGCATCTGCTCAACCAACACCAAGGCTGTCGACTTGATTGTCAGCCGCAACACCTGTTCAACGCTACACTTGAGATATTTCTCATTCCCTAAGCTGTCCAAAATCATATTTGCCAGCACTTATACTAACACCAAATCTTCAATCCGCACCGCAGTAAGCCCACTCCAGTCGGCCAACCTCTTATCGAGTGTGGAGGTGACAACTCGCATCGCCTTCATCCCTGGAGACGGTCCAGTCACGCCACAACAACGAGGAGACAACCATGCCGTCTACAGTATCCGCGCATTCATGGACCGCCAGTGGGGTCATATTCGCCTTCTTCTTGACCAGTTCATTAAATGTTTCTAACCAGCTTCTTGAAGTATCCACTGTACGTCTAATCGAGCGAGCAATCTGCATCAGGGACTTCGACGGCATGAGTTTCGAAGACACCGATGAAAGCATCTGTAAAACTGGAAGTGTACAGAACAGCCTTGCCTTTACGATTGGATGGCTCAAGGCGTTCGATGCGATGCCGGGTTAGTAGCCTTTGTTTCGGGTTTATTCTCCCCAAAGATGGGAGGACATCTGGTGTTTGAGGACAATGCTAACACTAGTACAGGATTGCTCGCAGTCTTCTACAATCTCCTCGCAAAACAGCGTGGCAGAGTTTTCGTTGTGGCTCTTTGTGTTACTGGTATATTGTGTGCGAAGATCATGTTGCTTGGCATTTGTAGGTCGCTTCTTGTTTCTTCCATCTCCTTTAAGTACAGTCTTAGACGCGGACTGACTAGGTGTCTAGGCAATTCAAGCAGTACCTTACCGGTGCAATTCATCTGGCTCTCTTCGCTTGCTCTCTTTTGCGGCGGGGGCCCCGTTGTACTCGATGCTATGATCGCTGTCATAGCTGCGGATGCTGTGATGCCTATTCACAGGTTAGTCGCTTTGGATAGTGCGGTGGGTAATACTAATTGATATCACAGAACTCGAGTAATACTATTCTTGAGCGCGGTACATCACAGTGCTCGACTCATATTCCCGCAAATAGCATCTGCTGCTATGTCGTACGACCTTCTGCTACCATTCTATCTGTCGTTCGCATTACTGGGAATCTGCGTAGTTGTAGCATGGATAATGTTCATAGTGGATGCTCGAAATACTTGCGAATCTGCTGGAGAACGCGAATATCTTCGCATCAGGACAGCATCGAGCCACGATCTGGTAGTTGAAGGCACCACAGTGGAGCCTCTTCTCGGAGTCAGGCTACAGCAATCGCCTTGCTACATGGTCCTGCATGCGCTCACGCAAGGACTGGGCTTTTACCAAACGCCATACACTTTCTTCATTTTGATGACAGTGTTGGTGAAGAGGATCGCATTTTCAGGAGAAGCCTTCATGTTCCAATATGCTTCAGAGAAGTTCGCACTGCAGCTCAGGAACACTACTGCATTGCGATCTCTAAATGCTGCCGGTGCTGCCTTCACCACATTGGTCGTTTGGCCGCTTGCCGTCCCGGCCACCACCGATGCCAGACTTTCTGGATGTCGAATGGAAACTTTCGTGATCCGGATATCTCTGTTGATCGCAACACTATCCTTTTTCGCGTCTTGGTGCGCGAATTCATTGCCGTATCTTGCTGCAGGTGAGTCAGCCACAGCATACAGCTCTTCACTTTTTTGTTCGCTGACGACACATCTTGAAGCCATGCTCGGGGCTGGTACAGCTGAGGGTCTCCATCCGGCTTTGCAAGGTGCAGCCATTGCTTTGGCTCGCGGCGAAGACACAGCTCAGGTTCTTGCGGTATTAGCCACCGCTGAGACTATCGGGGAATTCAGCAGCGGACCCATCATGTCGCGGCTATCTGCGATAGGGCGGACATCGGACACGCCCTCGTCAGGCGTGTTCTTCTTGTCATCAAGTGTCAGTCTGCCATCCGCCTGATCCTGCGCAAGCCGTAAACCAACCTAACCCTTACAGTTGATTTTTGCGACTCTACTGATTTGGTCGCTGCTTGTCAGAGGTCGGTAGTGCGGAGTCGCGAGATCATATACCGCGTAGGATCAAAGCAGCACGGTCGATCGCGCACTCAGTCTACGGCTCTACGCTGCCTACATTGTCTATCAATCGAGTCAGATCACAGGAGCGATTTCAAGAAGATACGCTGGCTGCTGACTACACCTTTCGTCAAGCTTGCTTGAAGCTGTCAGTGTTGATCTTGGATGATTGCCGTCACTCCTGGAGTCTGCAGCCGTGCAAGCTTGATGTCTCCGAGAATATCAGTGCACCCTTGCGATGATGACAATGTGAGCGCGAATAAGCATATGTTTTGGGAAATCAGGAATGCCGATATTGAAATTGTCATGATTGGAAGTTGTTAACAACTTCAGGAAGCTTGGTTCAGCGGATCCTCTTCTTGATACTGTTCACCAGGGCGTTCCACCGTCCCAAAATGTCAACAAAGAAAACAATGAGCGTAAATCCCATAATCGGCGCAGTCAACGTGAACCATTCCCAGATGGATTGCTTCTCTAGCTCGCGAAAATTCATGCCAAAGAATGAGGTTGTGAATGACAGGGGCACGAATATGAATGCTAGGAACGTAAGCTTTGCCACTCTCTCTGATTGCAACATCGCCTTTTTAGAATCGAGAATTGCGACGCTGTTCATGAGGATCTCAATTGCTTCTTGGCATCGGCCATCCAGGGTCTTGGCGTAGTCAAAGAGATGGAGATAGTCCTGATCGACAGCCTGTTCAGCTCGCATCGTAACGTCGCTCGTTACCCTTGGCCACTTCGATTGTTTGGTATTTCCAATAGTGTGGCGGACTTCTTGAATTTGCTTCATCTGTCGCGAGAGTATTTGCTTGATGTACCTCAAGTTAGGCAGAGCATCGAAGTCGCCATCGTTGTGTTTGGTGTACTGCGTCAGCTTATGCTCCACTAGATTCAGGAACTGCTTCTGTGATGCACTGCATATTCCGAAGACTTCGTACAAGGCGTAGAAGGGATCAGCTGCCATGGCGTTCCTCTGCAACGAGCGACCGAAACTCAAGTGGAACTGCGATGCGCTTGGCAATGCTGCGCTGGAACTGGACACTTCATCTTCGTGAAGGACATGCGCATTCAGGCCCATGTTCGGACGATACCTGACTATCGGCCACAGGGTGTAGTCATTGTGTTGCAGCTTTCCCGACGAAGGTCCCCAGGAATTTCTCAGGATCTGCTTTCCGAGGTCGTCGCTGGCATCGATCCAGATGAGCACTCGTTGTAATTAGCATGCAAGCAACTACAACGCCCTAAATTCGCAACTTACAAACCCAGCCTTTCGGCTCGGCAACCGAGTCCTTTGTAGCGTCCTGAGAAGGCTGCATACATATGGTAATCTTTTGCTCCACAGCGAAGTTGTCTTCGTCGAAGAGGCACACGTCGCGTGCAACCGAGGTACACCCAGGAGCCTCATTAGAGGTGTATAGATTGTTGTGATACATCCTCACGGCATTGGCCGACTGTCTTCGTGCATCGTCAAGGTCTCCCTGTGTTTTGAAGTCCTTGCTAGACGCATGCCCTCCAATGCTTATAAGCGGCAACTCGAGTATGTTCCACCCGCTTGACGGCAATGAGGGAAGGGAATGATTGTTCGGCTGATCGTCCCCGTGCGGGAAATTCAGCCAACGACTGAAGAACTCGGGGTCCACGCGATGCGCACTGCCTACGTGTGCTACCCATTCAGCAGTAGGGTGCCCTCGCATAAAGAGTATTTGGCCTGGCGACTCATGCTTGGGCGGAATCTTGTGTTTCGCAAACTCGGCGCACTTCTTGTAATGCACTGCGTCTTTCAATTTCCATTTGGGTTTAAGCGCAGCGCCAGGGGGCCCTTTCGATGGGGGATGGAGGTTCAAGGTGTCGTTGCGAGGCGTGATCGGAGTGTCGTCCGGGACCAAACAAAACTCGTAAACGGTCACGAAAGGCACTGCAGGTGCCCAGGCGCCGCCGTTGTTGGGCAAGCCGCGTGGAAGCAGCGGTGATAGGAATCGGGCGAGCCGCTGGTGATTGGCACCTGTACCGCTGGCCAGCTTCGAGAAAAGTTCGACAGTTTGAGCATATGCTAAAGGCGTGACTACAGACAACAGTCAGACCAAGAGACGACGGAGGTGTTGAGGATGTCGAAGGCTGGGCACTCACGCGTTTCACGGTTTTGCGTGCCGGTGTGCGTTTGGGATCCCGCCAGGGTGCTGTTCGATGTTCCAGCAGGATCGGACGGTGGAGCCATGGTAGTGGTGACGATGTTACAGCCGTACAACGGGAAACACACGTGTCTCACGGCATCAGATCGCAGCGGCAAAGCTGCTGCAATATACCTCAGTCACATTGTGCTCAGCCTCGATCAGTCGAGTAAGCGCTTAAGAGAAGCGCTTCGCCACCTGTTCAGCGTGCGCAACCACATTTTCAGCCTTTCACGCGAACCGCCTCCACCGAAACGCCCTGCTGCAGCCACAACGATCTAGCCTTCTCCGGCATCCCATCACGGGTATCATGCGTCATTAGCATACGGCGCTACTACTGGACCAGACCTTTCATTGGGTGTAATAAAATCATCCAAGAACTCTCATGACGTTCGTAGCTATTCCAATCATGATACTGTAGGCACCGAATGTTGCCCCCCCGTGCGGCCCGAATTGCTTCCTCAAAATGATCAACGAGACCAAAAAATCACCAGCTCATCAAAGTCTGCCTCGTAAACTTCGTCCCTGGCCCTTTTGTCGCCCGGCCTCAGGTTCTGCCATGATTCGTATGCTTTCGCAAACTCTTCTTCAGCTTGCACGTCATTGCCCATGTCTCGATACATCTGCCCTCGCTTATGTCTTGAGCGTGCTACTTCGTTGCCAAGATAAGGACGGCTCGAAAAGATATCGACCGCGTGGTTGAGGAGGTTCCTGAGATAATTAGCGTCCACAAATCGATGTGCAAGTATCCCTTTTGGCTTACTCGGCCTCAGAAAAGTTTTGGATACGAATGTTGTGGTCAGCAAGTCGATGGGAGGCGTCTCCGACACGATGATGTCTATCGCCCAGCGTCGCTCGGTAATTCTTCAAAGCACGGGTGTGGTAATTGAAGGCGGCGTCAAATTGCCCTCGACTTGTGCACACATTACCAAGGGCGTAGAGTATCTTGCCAGTTCTACGCAAAGTTAGTCACATGTTACCCTGGAGCCTTGAGATCGTACTTGAATGTCTCCTTATCGTCTTCGCCCCACTCAAGTTCGTGAACCTCGAGGATCTCCAACAATACCCGCTCTGCCTCTTCGTACTTGCCTTGGATCCAATACATGAATCCAAGATTCGGCTCTGGCCAGTTGAGTAGTAATTCATTGTAATCCGGCAGCTTCTGGAAAGCTTCGATAGACTTGATGAAATACTCGACAGCGGTTTCGTATTGTTCGTTCATTGCATATGCGACGCCGGTCTCGTTGTAGATGCATGCAAGCTCATATTCGAAGGCGACGTCTGTAACATTACTTGCGGCGTCAGTGGATTTCGTCGAATCGCGAAGCCATTTCTTGTATCTTCTCAGACAGTCCTTCCCGTCGTTCATCTCCATACTTGCTGTGGCCGAATTCAAATTGGCGCGTCTCAACATGTAGAGCCGGCGCTCAGTGTTTTTAGAACCAGCTCGTTGGTAAACACTCTCAGTCAGCCTCCAGAAGCCTTTGGCTTCTTGCGGAAAACCTCGTTCAAACCAATACCTAACAAACGTCAGTCGTGCCAATGGTCTTGTGGGGGTCCATACCATCCAGCATCATTGTAAAGTGCTGCCACGATGTCCGGATCGTCACACTCTTGCCTCTGCAGTAGATCCTCGTGGGCCGTCTTGAGCCGCAGAACGCTCGGGAAAAGCTCCTCGCACTCGGGGTATCTTTTTGTACTGAAGCGGTCGACGAGTTCTCCAAACGGCCAAACGGCCGACACTGCCCGAAGAGTAGCGTCAAAGATGTGTGCGAGCCGCTCAGGTCCCATATTGACTTTTGCTGTATCCTGCACTATGCGATGCAGAGTTATCGCGCTGTCTTCATGGTTCACGGCCACCAGTGAAGATTTCAGTAAAGTTGCGCGTGCGGCCAAATAGTCCATCCGATCCACTGGGAATTCTGCCAATCTCTTCTGGTCGTATGCTCCTTCCAGGACCTTCGCAGGAATGCCGTCAGGATCCAGCAAAGAGAGCATTTGCAGAAGACCCAAATCGCGAGGCTCCAGCCCGTCAAGCCCTAATTTTGCTGATATCCTGAATACTTGTGCAGACTGCAAAGTTGTGCTAGCACTCCAATCCATGTCTTCAATGCCCTTTTCGTCGCAAAGCTGGAGGAATTCTTTGAAGGAAATGCGAAGACGAGACATCAACCCGGACATTTCCGTTATGAGCAAGGGGAGACCACCGAGCCGCGTCGCAATTTGTTCAACATACTCTTCTTGGTTGGCTTTTATGTAACCAGGTGCCAGCTGTGCAATCCATTTCTTCGCGTCGGATAACGAGAAGGGACTAATGTCCGAGCCCTGGTCCGCAAGATGTGTCTGATACTTTGCGAGCGGGTCACGGCTCGTCACAAGCACTGAGCCAGACGTGGCATCTGGCCAGAACCCATTGAGTACTTCGGTCTTGTCGGCATTGTCGAAAACCAGGAGCCAGGTGCAATTCTTGCTCGTAGCTGAAGCAGGTTCCTGGGATGTGACTGGGACTGAAAGCCATTCGTGGACCTTGTGACAAGCATAGGGCAAATCTTGCGCGTCTTTCGTGTCCAAAAGATCCAGGTCTGTAGCAATGCGCGCAAAATCCTGTCTCAGAACGTCCGTATTGTCTGCAGATACCCAGAACACCGCGTCGAATTCGGAGCGTCGTGAGTGCACGTATTCCACAGCCAGTTCTGTTTTGCCGCTGCCTCCGATACCACACAGTGCAAAAGACTTCATTCTCCCAAGAACAGATGTTTGGCCTCCTTGAGCCTTAGCTGATAAGTCCTGCTTCGTGATTGGTAACAGAGCTTCATCGATCGCGGCCAGAACGTCTTGCCGACCGAAGAAGTGAACATTCCTTTCCCGTGAGCTGACAGAGAAACAAGGCAAGCGCGGTGCCTTGACAACAGCGTCGAAGTTCGTCGGGGTATAGCTCAAATCCACCGAGGCTTTCGCGGTTGAACCACCAACAGCATTACCGCTGCTATCAGGTGTGAAGGAAAGGTTTGGCTGCTGAGTGAACGCTTGAGCGGACTGGATGGCGCCCATGGGCGTAGCATCGAGGTTTGATTCACTTCCACGATCAGTCTGGCTTCTTACAGAGAAACCTCTCAATCCGGTCGGACGGCGCGCTGTTTCAATGTCAGTGCATCCACACCGCGAGGCTGCAGCTACACTTACTCAGTAGGGTTTGTGCCAACGGATCCGCCTGCGTTTTTCGATCGAGCATGTCAACAACAGAGCCGAGAATATCTGCGTAAGCGGTCCCTTTGGTATCGAGTTTACACAAGTCACGGTGCGTGCAGTCCACCTCTATGACTCGATCCTGGACAGTCTGATCCGTCTCTGATCGTACAAAGCACAAGCTTCGGTTCATGATCTGTCAATTTAGCATTAGCACAATGTTTGAAAAGCACCGGGACACCATATTGGCTTTCCTTTTCCGATTTCAAAAATATTCCGCGGGTAAACACATTGTTTCGCACGGATGAAGTCTTCCCGTCGTACAAAGAGACTATGGGAAGTTTCAAATTCGATAACCGGAAGTCGTGGCTAAGCTTTCTGAGGGAAGCATTGTCATCCGACCGTGTCAAAGTGTGCTTAGTGAATCGCTTGCTCTGAGTCGAGCGAAGAATGAGCTCGACAATGTTCTTTGGTGGTATCTCGCCGTCCGGAATGTTGGGTGTTCCGAGGAAGATGACACCGGTAAAGCATGCAGTGACGTTAATATAGTGGAACGGAGCTTGTCTAATTATACTGAAAACCTAAATGAGTCAGCAAGCAGTAGTTGTATGGTAGCTTGAAACCACCTTTTGAAGTATGAGTCCACCGAGGCTGTGGCAAACGAAGATGATTGAAGGCGATTTGATCTGATACAGTCAACAGTTGTTTGCTCTTGTGTATCAAAAGGGGGACGTACGCTTTGTTCGTCAGAGAGCTGCTTCAACTCCGCCAATAGAACGCGCCCATGAGTTTCCAGTTGACGCATCAATGAGTTCTCTGAAGCATCTTCGATTTGATAGTCGAAAGACGATACCTGAATTCGTTGTGTCTTGCAGTCGCCAGCGATTTGCTGCAGCCAGGATACAGATCCGACTGACCAATCTTGAGGGCTTAACATTCCAACGCCTTGGATAGCGATGATGCTATTACAGTGTAAGTGACGGCCAGCTAGCTGATAGGTAGTGCGACTGACTCTGCATCTCTTTCTGCCGCTGATATTGGCGGGCTAGGATACAATGTGTCCAGCATCATGCAGAGGTGCACCGGAGTAGCTTGCTGTGTTTGAGATATTATCCTTATTGCAAAATAGTACACCAGTGTCATATAAAATGACAGAACTTTCCCAGAGAAGTAGCCATACTCGACACATCGGGTACTTGCAACTCGTTTCACCGCTGCGTGACCGCCATTGCCTGCTTCACGCAACACGAAAATCTGCCCTGTCGGAGTGGCCGGTCCGCCCTGTCGCGATAGACACAGGTCGCGCATGCAACTGCTTTGTCACATGCAAAGGCATTGCACCAGTCAGATACTAGCGGAAAACCGCAACGATGCTGTCGTTGATTCCAAGCGGCTCGCCGACAAATGAGCGAGCCGCTGCATAGCTTCTACGGACTGTCGATTGCTGATCAGGCTGAAAGAGGCAAGTACCCGAAAGCAGATTCCTACGCAGATAGGTGGTACTACTGCAGCAGTAACCTTGTTACATAGGCTGCAATCTTGTTCGAGTGATGGCGAGACCCGGCAAGACTGGAAGTTCGGTACCACCGTACCAGTAAATAGTCCGCCTTTGCAGAAGTCAGCCCCAATTAGACATGGACATCGTCTGTCGCTTCCGTTGTATTGCTGCCTCCCACCTGACCCAGCCGATCACTGCAAGCCACAAAACGCCGCGCGCTTCCAAGGGCTCGCTTCTGTCCCGCAATACCACATGTGATGTGCTACCGGCCGTGTTTGATCGTAGCCCTGCAATTGCCAGTGGAAGCCTGGTGTGCGCTGTCAGCTAGCCGTGTCTCCATGCGACAATGAAGTTGGGGGCAGTGCTGCGATCTGAGGAGCTTATCAAACCGAACAAGGTGCACATAATCTCTCCCCATATCCAGTTCTATGCAAACTGCACATACGTCAGTTGAATTCGCACATTCACAATCAACATCATGACAGCCGTCACGAGTCAGCCCGTTCAGACGTCCATGCACTTTCTCCAACGGCTCGAGCGCTGGGCTCTGGAGAAGCCTTACCTTCTTGATTACGTACCCCAACCTCCAGCCAAGAAGTCAAATGCACTGGTCGAAGAGCAGGGGGTCGTGGTCGAAGACGTTCGAGGGCGTGAAGACCAATTTTCGTTTGCAGAGAATGGCTTCTGCATTGTTAATTTGGAGGGCGGCATGAAGGCCGAAGACTTCAGTGACGATGACCAGGTCAAAGCTCATTATCTTCCCAAAGTCGGCGAAGCCGTCAAAAAGGCTTTGAACGCGTCACGCGTTCAGATATACGACTACACGGTGCGCCCAGTCTGCTAACCTAAGGAAGCAAGAAAGTACTAAACATTTTTCAGGTCCGAAAGCGCGATCCGGATTATCCACATAGTACTGGTGGCCACTATGCCTACAAGCAACCTGCTGCTGTTGCGCACGTCGGTAAGCCAAGAAACATGTCGTTGGTCGTGATCTGTTACGGGGTCTCATCATGATTCACAGACACCACACCTGAGTGCATGGAACAGATGATGCGCACGATGAATCCTGCCGAAGTCGCGGATTCCTTCGGTGAGAGGCGTTACCAATCAGTCAAGTATGAAGCATAGCCCATCGCGCGCATTGGTTCTAATAGATGAATGGCAGTGTGTGGAAGCCTCTACGTGGTCCATTGCGAGACTGGCCACTAGCCCTTTGCGACCCACGATCTGTAGCTTCAACCGACCTCCAGGCTCGAGACACTGTCAAGAGAGATAGCTTCATCGAGACATATCAGCTTCACTACAACTCTGGTCACAAATGGTACTACCTCAGTGATCAGATGCCGAATGAAGCTTTGGTATTCCTGCAAGCCGACTCACGATCGACGGGCATGTTGGGTAAGCCTCACACAGACACCGACAATACCTATCTTCTCTAAGATTAACATGCACAGGAGTTCCACATGCAGCTTTCCTTGATTCGCTAAGACACGATGGAAAGGTTCCGAGGGAGAGCATCGAAGTCCGTTGTCTTGCTTACTTTGATGATGATGTGCAATAGTCACTCTTGGGAACAGCTGATGCCAATGTTGCACATCTCGCGCACGCCAGTTCGTAGAGTTCAAATTCACACTCATTGTTGATGATGATGATGTTAAAACACCGTTTGATTCACTGTGAGGTGAACAGGACTATGGTACGAGCGGCAAAACAGTGTTACGAGAATATCAAAATTTAGGTAACGACCGTAGGACCCTTGACCTGAGCGAAGAGAACGAGACTGTCGGTGTCGTGAGCCATCCACAGCATCCTCCAATTCCAAGCAAAACCCATCAGAGCACGCGTATCGCCGGCGTCAATGTCACTGTTTCATAAGGTCGATGCCGGACTAGTTCTTAGAGGCAGTATCGTAAAGCACTTTGTCGAAAGCGCCTGCAACGCCGCCGAGGATAACCTTCTGGCCTTTTCCGAAGCCTTCTACCTCGCCGGTCGACAAAGATTGGTTGTCGATGGCCTTGGCGGGCCAGTACTGCATCCACGGACGGGCGGAGTCCGTAGGCAGAGCGCATGGTGCCGACTTGAAAACAGAGCCGGGCATGGTGACGGTTTGAAGGTCTGTTCTACTTAGCAAGAAACAATCATGTAGATAGAGAACAACAATACCGAAGTGTGCTAGGGTGGTCGTGTTTCTGTCGATTCAGGTATGCTCTTTCTCAGTGGAATGTCTGATCACGCAACGAGCAGGAATGGGGGCGCCTGAGGTCCTTTCTACGCAACGAGCCCACTTACCGGCAGAGACGCACATGAGTATGATTGAATGGATCAGCGTTAGCAACACTCATGGAAGCCCACTGGCGAGACACTGCATCGTGTATTGCATGTGGCCTACCACATGCTGCAAGGACGGCACGTAGGTCTGGGCTTGTGACATGCGGAGAATGACTGCATCATGTATTGATTTTTGGCTGGATCTGTGACCACTGGTATACCTTGCATGCGATATTGATTTATGGCTGCGCATTGGCAAGGGATATGTAAATCTACCACCGATGATTGGTGAGCTTCTCGACAACACCGGTGAGAGACTGCATCTGTGGCTGCATATCGATTCATCCTTTAAGGGTCTCGAAGCTGTTTGCCAAAATTGCAAGGTAGCTCTGTAGGACGCACTCCGCCCCAAAGCAAAAGTATTAGCGCTTCCTTCCATCCGCGCTGCCACACGACCCGAAGGTGCCACCACGGCTTGCTGTAATTGGCGGGAACCAATTGGGCGACTGGGAAAATCACTCCGGCCGTCGTCCAAAGATGCCTCAACGTAGGCTCCAACGCACATTTGAGGGCCTGAGGTGGAATGGAATCATTACACGTGTTCTTGGGATCATAACATCCTGGCGCATATGCTTAATTTGCGCAAAGAGTGCCACGCACGCCAGGCTTGATACGAGCTCGCTCGTGGCAGTATCGTCTTGATATGAGGATGAGCTACTGTCGCTCACTTTTCCACGCTCTCCTCCTAGTGTGTATGCTTGTCGCTATCAAGACACTACTGTTCGGCGGTCAACACTCGCCTCTTCAGACCCCCACGCCACATTCTCGCAGCATGGCTTTCCACTACAAAGATCTTCTTCGCTTGTCCGCCACGGAGCTCCAGCATCTTTTGGGAAAACAGGTGCTCACGAGCGTCGAACTTGTGAAGGAGTGTCTTGCGCAGATCGAGCGACACAACAATCAAGGTCTTCAGCTGCAAGCAGTCATATCCACTGCGCCCAGCAGTCTACTACTCGATGCAGCGGCCGAGCTGGACGCTGAGCGTGCGAAAGGCACGTTGAGGGGTCCGTTCCACGGTATCCCAATCTTGATCAAGGTATGCAGGTCTATTCCAGCACTCATGCACACGTCACGCTAAGACATAGCTCAGGACGCTTATCTTACCAGCTCTGCACTTGGTATGCCAACGACAGTCGGAAGCTTCGCGCTGAAGAGTGCTACTTCGAACAGAAGTGCCAATGTGGTGGACACGGTTATTCTACCCCATCTTCAACGGTTGCAAAGCCACTGACAACCAGTCCAGCTCATCAGGAAAGGTTTGATAATCATTGGCAAAACAAATCTCAATGTCCGTTGCCATTAATCCCATGTTTTGCAAAAGCTAATCGCCTTCATAGGAATGGTCCAGCTGGAAGTGAGTGATCCAGTTCCTCTCCAGCACTACAAGCTCACATCTTTCAGGAGCATGGGACCAATGAACGGCTGGTCAGCGGTTGGAGGCCAAACGATATCCGCATATGTAGAGGGTGGTCTACAGAAGAACGATGGTGTGATGGGTCACACGGTATGTATTGACCACACGAGAAAAATTCATAGCTGAACAAGTACTGCAGAACCCCTGTGGAGCATCGACTGGGTCCGCTGTGGCAGTCTCGGCCGGGTTCGCTCCCGTGGCTCTGGGGACAGAGGTCGATGGATCATTGGTCCAGCCAGCTGCACGAGCCGCTCTCTATGCTCTGAAGCCAACAGTTGGTGCCACTGATCTCGAAGGGACTTTCGCAGTTTCAGAGGACTTTGATTCCTTGGGAGCGATGGCTAAATCTGCTTCGGATTTGGCTATCCTGACCGAAATGCTGCTCAATGAGAAAGCGAGGACCGAGCTACCTTCTGACGGTTATCTGTCCTTCATGCAAACGGACTTCGAGGGACTGAAGATAGGCTTCGTGGATCCTGAAGAATGGCACTGGCCAGAGGCGCTTCAGCCACAGCATGACGGATCTGGTCAGCAAATGGTAAGACACTCGGATCTCAAGCCAGTTCGAGCTGACATTGTATGTGCAGCAAGCTGGCTACCTTGGCGCCATCGATCGTATCAAGAAAAGCCAAGGTGCAGTAGTTTATCCCGTGTCTTTGCCTCCGGTCTCTGAGCTCATGCTCGATGGCCAGCCTGCAACCATCATGGCAGCTCGTAAGTGGATCCTGGTCAATACCGACGTATGACTGCCCAACTAATATACGACAGGGCATGTCTTCAAGCAGAATGTTGACCGCTTCCTTGGGCTTTACGAGAGCTCAGACGTACGCTCAGTGGAGGACATCATTCAATACAACAAGGACCATGCGGAAATGGAGTTGCCCGAAGGTACTGAACGCTAACATTGTTTTGGTGTATATCAGGATACTAACACAATGGCGACAGACTTTCCGGAACAGGGTAGACTGGTCCACGCTTTGGAGAACCCGATTGATAAAGAAGATTACCAGAGGGCGATATCGCAATGCCACACAGTCGCAAGAGACAGAGGAGTTGACAAAACGATGGCGGAACACGATCTGGACTTGATTGCCTTTCCGATGGACTCGCCATGTCCGCGGGTCGCAGCGGCAGCTGGTGAGTGTTGATAAAGATGTTTTTGTCACGCATGTCGGGATAAGCTGACATCACAAGGTTACCCGATCGCCACGGTACCGCTGGGAAAAATCGACTACAAGGATCGCCCATTCGGTCTTGCCATCATCGCAAAGGCTGGACGCGAAGACTTGTTAATTCGCTTCATGAGTGCATTTGAAGCTTCCTCGGACCCTCGCGCCGTACCGGCAAGGCTCGTTGGGTGACTACAAGACATACGAAGCAGAACTAATCCCACCAGAATGAGTGCACGGCTGAAGCTTTGATTCTACCATTATACGCAGTCTTGTATGGTTCGAGCGATGGCAATAGTATCTTGTTTACGTGAGCAGATAGTCTCCGACTTACAGTGCCAAAAGAATTATTTATCTCAGAATACTTACACTGTTCGTTGATCGTCATTATCGTTACACCGAAGTAAACGATGAATGAATTGCCGACGTTGTCAAGATACACTATAGCGTAAGCAACGTGTGATACCTAGCAGCAGGGCTCAAAAGGGACAAGTCACGTGCGCTGGATGCTTAGTGTATATTCATCCGGCTTCAGGCTCAATTAGCGAAGTACATTATAAGGCCATCACGACTCATCGTTGTATAATGTATCCTCTGATTCTCTTCATCATTGTGCAATGACCATCTCTATTCGCCCCGCTATAGCCACGGAGCTGCCACTTCTCGCTGCTATAGAAGTCTCAGCCGCATCGTGCTTCGCACTACTGCCTGAGCTCGAATCCGAATGCGACTACCCGACTCTTCCAATCGAGCTGCTACGGCAATTTGAGGTCTTCGTCGCAGTCAACGACACAACGGGCGCGCGCAACGCAACCCTGGCTACCGAACGACAGCTTGTGGGATTCATTGCATTACGTTTACTCGACGGCACTCCGTTCGTAGCCAAAGTCTCTGTATTGAGACAATGGCAGCAGCAGGGCGTCGGCAAGGCCTTGCTTCGACAGCTCGAAGCCAGAGCCCGAGAAATCTGTGGACAAGCCACCATCTCGCTTACCACGTACCGAGACGTACCCTGGAACGGGGTCTGGTATTCGCGAATGGGTTACAAAGAGGTTCTGGACGAGGATGTGGGAACTGTCTTAGGCGCCGAGCATTTTGCGTTGCTCTCGAGGTCGAGGTTAGCGCATAACCATGAAGCTTGGGCGTGGGTAGCTATGGCTAAACCTGCTGTGCTTAGGTAAGATACCTGAGTAGTATAACTAAACAACTCGACTCTTGAAACGACTCGACTCTACTTTCTGCGCCTCTCCGTCTAAAACACGTACTAAACGCTTCTATAAGGATATAGTAGGTAGGGGTTCTAAATAGTATCTCTAGGTAACGTTATTCACCTAGAAGCGGGACACACCCGGAAGCGGGATAGTCCCGCGCGCTACTTTCGCGACAAATCGAATTTTTAACGCGACGGCCTTCCTCTTTTCTTTACTATACCTACCTATTCCGAAGATTAGGGTTAGGGGTTCATTAACTATTATATAGGCCGGTCTACCTTTATACCTAATCTAGTACGCGCTAAAATGAGTTAAGCCTTGTTTCCTAAGTAGTAAAGTAAGGTCTTCTAGAGGGGAGATCTCTCCGACGAACGACGCTCCTCTAAAGAGGTCTACGAGAGGGGTTCCGCGATACTTAGGTAAAAGGGGTGCTACCTCTATACCGATCCTGTTTCCCGATGATTTCCGTAGATAAACAAACTCTATCTTATATTCCCGCTAAGGTAGATAGAGCGTCTACCCGTAATCGTTTGTTTGTTTGTTTGTTTAATTTAATTAGGCTATTCACGGTGACCGTATAAGCCGTCCCTAGAGAGTGACCTTACTTATAAAAGAAATCCACTACCTTCGCTTATAAATAAGAGTGATCTATCCCTATAGTTACCTACTTAGCCTCCGGCTAATAGGTTAACCTACCTATCTTTTTTAGAAACCGGATAGTAGCTTTTACTACCTCGATATCCGATGTAATGACCTATAGGGTTACTCGCTTCCATGCGCGAAGGGCCTCTGGCCTTAGCGCTCCCCAGACGTCGCGCATACATAAGTCACGTGATGATGCGCGACAACCACGAGAAGAGCGAGACTTGCGAGCCTCGTACATCTCTCTAGTATCGCATATGTCGTGCATACCTACGAGTCTCCTTAGTATATAGAGTGGATACTTTCCTTAGTTAGGAGCCTCGTGCTTAACTTATGTATCGAAGTTAGTAATTATAACGAACCGTATTCATTATGCTAACTACTTCTTCCCTCGCCTTAGTTAACCCTTGGTTTAACCCGAGCTAAACCTAGCGGCATTCTACCTCCGTTACACTTTAAGCACCATTCTTAGTTTTACTAAGAAACGACTTAGGTCTTAGTTATTGTTACATGTCTGAGGAAGAAGAACCATCTGTCGAAGATACCTTATCCGAAGAAGAGTCTGATAACGAGTTAACTCCCGAAGAACCCGCCACTCCTCTCGTCACTAATTAATCACTCCCTCTCGTTACCGAGTGGTTAGAGAACGTTTACCTAAACGAAATGTCTAATAACGGATTAACCCGAGGAGGTAGAGGAGACATTCCGTCTAAACCTAAGGTTAACTCGCTAAAGGAGTTTGCCGGTTTAAGGAATCAGTTCGAATCATTCCGCATATAGTGCCTCTTATCTATCGAGATAGGAGGACCCCGATTCGTGGACCTACGAAAGCAGATGCTGTTCGTAATCTCTTTCTTGCGAGGACTAGCGTACGACTGGATCCACCCGCATTTAAAAGACTACCTCAGTTTTACGAACCCGGATCGATAGAAAGCATCGACTAGAGCGCTATTCACCAACGTCGCGTATCTCTTCGATGAGATGGAGGCTACGTTCGACTACGGCAACGAAGCCCTGAAGGCGGAACGCGATATTTAAGCTCTTCGTTAACGGACTTCCGCAGCGAAGTATAAGGCAGAATTCCAGATTCTAGCTACGAAGATCGAATAGAACGACGAAGCATTAGCCTCTCAGTTCTACCGAGGACTAAAGGACCACGTTAAGGATGAAATCGCTAGGTAAGAACGCCCGACGAAGCTTAAAGAAATATGTGAGCTAGCTATCAAGATCGATGGAAGGATCTACGAACGACAGTTAGAACGAAAAGGAAAGTCGTTCGCGCTAAACGCTAATCATAAGGCTAAGCGCGATGTCTTAGCGTGGAGAGACGACTATTACGGCCTGTAAAAGATACAGATCGATGCTATAAAGGGTAAGCCAGGTTCTAATAATAAAGGTCTAAGGAAAGGATAATAATAAAGACCGTAATCGAATAAAGGGACAAAAGACAAGTCCAGTGTTGAGTGCTACGAATACGGCAGAAAAGGCTACTACGCGCGCGAATGCAACGCCCGGAAGCAGCGTCATGAACTACAGGGATCCGGACTAAACAGGTCGCGCGACTATAAAGTTTTCCGAGCTACTAAGGGCTCCGATAAGGAAGTTATGGACACCGCTAGGTATACCGAGGAAAAGATCGCTAATAAACGACTAGCCCTCGAATATAACTCCCTCGCCGCTACTCTACCGGTTAGAGCCGGGCGAGGAGGGTACTAAGTAAATAGAACCGAGGACGCTACCTTAACGTTAGACGATCATGATATGATGTCTTAGACGGCTTACTACGATGATAAGTGCTTTACTCATATAGCCGATAAATAGGGATCAGGATGGTTCCCTACTAGGAAATCCCGTAGTATCTGTTTTACTCGAGGAGGTCCGACCTACTAGGTATAAGAACAAGTGTATCCGGATGGGTATACGGGAGACGGAGACTCTACGTCCAGCGAGGACGGGTATGAGGAAGAGGCTCCGGACGTTTTCCGGTTCCTAAAGGGAGAAGTCATCGAGGAGAGTCCCGAAGAGGAGTCTAACGATGACTCGGACGAGGGAACAATATCCGAGGAAAACGATGGTCTTACCGCCGAAGAACGACTAGGCGGAAGAACGATTAGACAATTAGCGGAGAACGATGTTATCAGACAGGTTATTAGGCTGGTGACACGATAAGGATTTATGGCATTCCCGTATCATGAAGGATAGCAGTATGTTAACGAGGACAAACTCTACGACCTATATAATGAGATCCGGGTAGCTGCGATCAGCCTACCTACGGTCCCGGGAACGATAAACTACGCTCGAATCATCCAGGAACGGCCTCTAGTAGGGAGTCACTTCACGGCGCGAGGAGGGTATACAACCCCCGAAGGAATCGTGATTTGTCGCACCTTGCGAAAGAAGGTGAGAGATCTCTAGGAAGATTTCGTAAGAGAAGCGATTAGCTAACGCGAGAGAACTGGAATCGTACCGTCCATCCCCGGAGTACGCTTCTAGGAATCTCCGATGCTAAGTAGAGGCAGCCTCTATTAAACGGATCGACTTCCCCGACTAATCATCGAAAACGAATATATAGGGTTAAGGTCAGAACGACCACCGACCCCTAGTCTAAGCAGTAGTGAGGGATAAACACAGTTGTCATCCCTACGAACTCGGGACTAATGGGAAACCGCACGCCGACAACGGATTACCGTACGACGGGTTATCTAACCGCGCGGTACGGGAAACTAGGTGATCCGCCAGAAATACGACCTTAGACGGATTAACCTGGGTCATAACGACTTACAGCAAGCTAAGTACGCTACTCTAATAACCTGATTATATGGATCAAGATTAGCAACGTGCCGGCCCGAGCTCTAATCGACTCGGGATGCATAGGAAACTTTCTGAGTCTACAGTTTGCTAAGAAGCATAGTACGGTGATAAGAAGGAAGAAAGAGCCTTTTCCGCTTATGGCGATTGACGGAAAACCCGTGACATATAATAAGGGTATGGTTACACACGAAACTAACGAATTACCTCTGCGGCTGGGACGCTACCGAGAGATGCTCTAGTTTAACATCACCGAAGCACCCGGATGTGATATGATTCTAGGATTGCCTTAGCTCATAGAATCTAACCCGACGATCAACTAGAAAGAAAGAACGTATCACTACTAGAGTGAAACACCTACGCCGACTCCGATGCCTATAGTGCGCGCCGCACTAGACATAGACGACATCATCGCTATGATAGCGAACGAAGCTCTCGAAATCATCGAGAAACGACTATTAACGATGTAGATACTCTACTATAAGAAGGTAACGGAAAGTATGCTAACCTTAGAAATCCTAAAAGAATATCAGGACTTTAAGGGCTTATTCGAGTTAGAATCCGATTAAGACGCTTTACTAAAACATTAGCTATGGGATCACGAGATCAAAATACAGCCTAGTAAGGAGCTATAGAAATAAGCTATACGACCCATGTCCGCTAAGAAAGCCGAAATCCTCCGTAAGTATATCGACGATAACTTACGTAAGGGACTCATTCGACAATCTAAGTCACCTATAGGATACCTAGTGCTATTCGTTCCTAAAGGGGATTAGTATCGACTGTGAGGAAACACCAGTCACGTGACGGGAACTCTAGCCTTCCCGCACGTGACCCGCATGCGGAACGCATGCGAATCCCACGGGATCCCCAGGCTTGGCATACAGTGCCTCAGAAGGCTCTCCTCC
>Ga0265797_10004436_pt1 | contig 21430 bp, 22 predicted proteins | sample P2T30metagenome_FD_192433 | JGI IMG/M metagenome (GOLD analysis project Ga0265797, IMG submission 192433) | Plant litter microbial communities from East Loma Ridge, Irvine, California - P2 T30 | ecosystem: Environmental > Terrestrial > Plant litter > Unclassified | place: USA: California...
CCGCTGCCGACCGCCGCACGCCACCCCCGCCACCCCGCCCCACCGTCCCCGGAGGAGACCGATGAGACCCGTCCACCCACCCGCCCGCCTGCTCATGGGGCCGGGCCCCGTCGACGCCGACCCGCGCGTCCTGCGCGCCCTGTCGACGCCGCTCGTCGGCCAGTACGACCCCTGGACGACCCGGACCATGACCGAGGCCCAGCAGCTCTGGCGCGACGTCTGGGGCACGACGAACGACGCCACGGTGCTCGTCGACGGCACGTCCCGCGCGGGCATCGAGGCGGTCCTGGGCTCCCTGCTGGCCCCCGGCGACGCGGTCGTCGTGCCCGTGGCCGGACGCTTCGGGCTGTTGCTCACCGAGATCGCCCGCCGGGCGGGCGCCGAGGTGCACGTCGTCGAGGCCCCGTGGGGCACCGTCGTCCCCTTCTCCGAGATCGAACGGGTCGTGACCGCGGTGCGCCCGCGGGTGCTCGCCACGGTGCACGGCGACACCTCGACGACGATGGTGCAGCCGCTCGCCGAGCTCGGCGAGCTCTGCGCCCGCCACGGCGTCCTCCTCTACACGGACGCCACGGCGACGCTGGGCGGCGTCCTCGGCGAGGTCGACGCCTGGGGCGTCGACGCGGCGAGCACCGGCCTGCAGAAGTGCCTGGGCGGACCGTCCGGCAGCGCCCCCGTGACCCTCTCGGAGCGTGCCGTCGCGGCCCTCGGCCCGCGGCGCAGCGTCGAGGCGGGCCTCCGGCTGCCGGGCGATCCCGTGGCGGACGAGCCCGTCCGCTCGAACTACCTCGACCTGCCCGCGATCCTCGACCACTGGGGGCCGCGCCGGCTCAACCACCACACCGAGGCGGCGTCGATGCTCTACGCCGCCCACGAGTGCGCCCGGGTGCTGCTCGAGGAGGGGCGCGAGGCCTTCGCGGCCCGGCACGAGACCGCGGGGCGCGCCGTGCTCGAGGGCGTGCGCGCGCTCGGCCTGCGCCCGTACGGCGACGACGCGCACCGCCTGCCGCACGTGCTCGGGGTGCACGTGCCCGACGGCCTCGACGGCGAGGCGGTCCGCCGGGCCCTGCTCGAGGACCACGCGATCGAGATCGGCACCTCGTTCGGGCCCCTGCACGGTCGCATCTGGCGCATCGGCAGCATGGGGCGCAACGCCCGCCGGGACGCCGTCGTCACCACGATCGCCGCGCTCGAGCACGTGCTCCGCCGCGCCGGCGTCCCCGTGCCGCTCGGCGCGGGCGTCGACGCCGCGCTCGCCGTCCACGCGGAGGCCGACCGGTGACCGCCTCGGGACGCGCGACCCGTCAGGCCTCGGTCGTCGTGCGACGCTGCGCCGAGCTCGCCGGGATCTCGTCGGAGCCCGGCCGCACCACCCGCGTGCACCTGTCGCCCGAGCACCTCCGGGTCAACGACGTCGTCGGCGGCTGGATGCGCGAGGCGGGCCTCGCCGTGCACGTCGACGCGGTCGGCAACCTGCACGGGCGGCTGGCGCCCACCGCGGCGGGCCCCGAGGACGCCCCCGTCCGCACCCTGCTGCTCGGGTCGCACCTCGACACCGTCGTCGACGCCGGCCGGTACGACGGCGTCGTGGGCGTGCTCATGGCGCTCGCCACCGTCGAGCGCCTCGTCGCAGACGGCACGGCCCTGCCCTTCGCCCTCGAGGTGGTCGCCTTCACCGACGAGGAGGGGACCCGGTTCGGGACCGCGCTGCTCGGTTCGTCCGCGGTCGCCGGGCACTGGGACGACGCCTGGTGGGACCTCGTCGACGCCGACGGCACGACCCTCCGCGAGGCGAGCGTCGCCGCCGGGCTCGACCCCGCGCTCGTCGGCACCGCCGCCCTCGACCCGACGACCCTCGTCGGCTACCTCGAGGCCCACATCGAGCAGGCTCCCCACCTCGACGAGGCGGGGCGGGCCCTCGGCGTCGTCACCGGCATCGCCGGGGCCCGCCGCTTCGTCGTCGACGTCACGGGGGAGGCGCGGCACGCCGGCGGCACCCCCTTCGCCCGCCGCCGGGACGCCCTGCTCGCCGCCGCCGAGGCCGCCCTCGCCGTGGAGCGCACCTGCCGGGAGCGCGACCAGATCGGCACCGTCGGCACGCTCACCGTCGCACCCGGGGCCGTCAACGTCGTCCCCGGCCGGGCCCGGTTCAGCGTCGACCTGCGCGGGGAGACCGACGCGGGGCGCGACGCCGCCTGGGACGCGGTCACCGCGGAGCTCGACGCGATCGCCGCCCGCCGGGGCGTCACCGTCGCCGTGCGCCAGGTGCACGAGGCCGGCGCCGTCCGGTGCGCCGACCGGATGCGGGAGGCGGTCCGCGCGGGCGTCCTCGCCACCGGGGACGCGACTCCGGCCGCCCTCTTCTCGCGGGCCGGGCACGACGCGATGGCGCTCGCCGCCGTCACCGACGTGGGGATGCTCTTCCTGCGGAACCCCGACGGCACCAGCCACCACCCCGACGAACACGTCGCCGAGGCGGACGTCGCGCTCGGCCTCGACGCGCTCGCGGCCGCCGTCGTGCACCTGGCGTCCGAGGACGGGGGCAGCGGGCGCTGACCGCGCGGCCGGCGACGGGGCCGTCGCGCCGGGCCCCGCGTCGGACGTCAGGCGTCGTGCGCCGGGCCCCTGGCGTCAGGCCGCGGCATCGGGCCGCGGGCGTCGGGCGTCAGGCCGCGGGCGTCGCCGCGACGAGGAACTCGACGGTGCCCGCGTCCTCGACCTCGACGAAGCCGAGGCTCGGGGCGTCCACCCCGAAGTCCGAGAAGGTGACGGGGACCGAGCCGCTCACCTGCACGCCGTCGCCGGACAGCGCCGCCTGCAGCTCGACCGTGACCTGCTGCGTGACGCCGTGCATCGTGAGGTCGCCGGTGGCCTGCACGGTCTCGACCTCGCCGTCGGCGGGGACCGCCGCCTCGACGGGCTGCGTGAGGACGAACGTCGCGGTGGGGTACTGCTCCGTCTCGAGCGCCACGTTGCGGAAGTACTGGTCACGGTTGCCGCTGTCGGTCTCGATGCTCGCCACGTCGACGTCGATCGTCGCCGCGGTGAGGGTCGTGCCGTCCACGGTGAGCGTGCCCGACACCTGGTCGGTCGTGCCGACGACGGTCACGTCGGTGCCGTTGAGCACCTCGTCGACGCGGTAGCCTGCGCTGCTGCCGGCGCCCACCGACCAGTCGCCGGAGGCGGCGGCCGGGTCGATCGAGGACGTCCCGGGGGTCACCGACACGGTAGGCGCCGCGTCCGGCTCGCCGACGATCACGTCGCGGTAGAACGCGGGACCGGCCACGGCGGCGGTGACGCCGAGGACGACGACGACGGCGGCCGAGACGCCGAGGGCGATCTTGGTCTTCTTCTTCACGGTCTGCTCCTGCGGGTGACGGGCCTCGGGCGGGCGGTCGGGGGTCGGTCGTCACGAGGGTGACGTGTCATCCTCGCAGGTGGCTGGGAGCCTGCACGGCCTGCAGCGGCGGCGCGGCCTGCGCGAGCGGCGCCGCCTGTGCCCGGCCGTGCGAGCACGGCGGTGCCTTCCCCGCGCGGCGGTGGAGTCCTTCGCACCGCCGCGCACGATAGGTACCGCCGTACCGGCGCGGAGCGCGGAGCGCACGTCGAGCGCCTGCCGAGCGCCGCCGAGCGCCGGGCGCCCGCCGAGCGCCGGGCGCGGAGCGCGCGTGCAGGGGCGCACGGCGCCGCACGGCTAGCCTCGGGGCATGCCGCGCCGACCGACCCCGCACGAGGCCGCGGCCGGTGCACCCGCCACCGTCGCGCCTCCGGCCCCGCAGGGCGACCGCGCCCCGTCGGGGGCGACCGCCGCCGGACGCGCCCTCGCGCACCCCGCGCTGCTCTGGGCCGCCTTCGTCGTCGTCCACGTCGTCGTGGCGTGGCTCGACCTGCGCGACGGCGCCCAGCCGATGGGCGACGTGGTGAACGTGTACGCGGGCTGGATGCGCGAGGGCCTCGCCGGCGAGGGCTGGGTCGGCGTCGACACGGCCTGGGTGTACCCCCTGCTGGCCGCCGTGCCCATGCTGCTCTCGCGCCTCGCCGGCCCCGAGCACGTCGGCGTGACCTGGCTCGTGCTCGTCACGGTCCTCGACCTCGTCGCCTTCGCCGTGCTCCGCCGGACCGCCCCCGACCGCTCGGGTGCGGCCTGGGCCTGGACCGCGTTCGTGCTGCTGCTCGGACCGATCGCGCTCGGGCGCATCGACGCCGTCACCGTCGCGCTCGGGGTGGCGGGGGTCCTGCTGCTCGCCACCCGCCCGGCGCTCGCGGGTACGCTGCTCGCGGTCGGCGCGTGGGTGAAGGTGTGGCCGGCCGCCCTCGTCGTCGCCGCGCTCGTCGCCGGTGGGCGCGGGCTCCGCGGGCAGCACCCGGGGTCGGCCGGTGCCGCCCGGCGCGACGCGGGGGCCGGAGGCGCGGTCCGGCCCCGCGTGCTCGTCGCGGCCGCCGCGACCAGCGCCGTCGTCGTCGCCGTCTCGCTCGCGCTCGGCAGCGGGTGGACCGTGCTCGGGCCCCTCACCGAGCAGGCCGGCCGCGGACTGCAGATCGAGGCCCCGCTCGCGACCCTCGCGATGTGGCGTGCCGCGCTCGGGGCCGCCGGCAGCAGCGTCGCCTTCGACCACGACATCATCACCTTCCAGGTCACGGGCGACGGCGTGGCCACCACCGCCCGGCTGGCGACGCCCCTCATGGCGCTCGTCGTGGCCGGCGTCGTCCTGCTCGGCGTCCGGGCGCTCCGCGGCGGCGCCTCCGCCGCGGCGCTGCTGCCGCCGCTCGTGCTCGGCCTCGTCGCCGCGTTGCTCGTCACGAACAAGGTCGGCTCGCCGCAGTTCACGGCCTGGTTCGCCGTGCCCCTCGTGCTCGGGCTGGTCCTGGCCCGACGGGGCGGGCCGTCGCCCGTGGCGCCCACCGTGCTCGTGCTCGCCACGGCCGCGCTCACCCAGGTCGTCTACCCGTGGGGGTACGACGCGCTCGTCCTGCTGCGCCCGTGGGCGCTCTCCGTCCTCACCGTGCGCAACGCGCTCGAGGCGGCGCTCCTCGTCGTCGCCGCCGTGCAGCTGTGGCGGGCGGGGACGGTCGGAGTCGGGCGCCGGGCCGGGGCGCGGACGACGCTCGTCGCCTGACGGACGCGGGGCGCGCCTCCGGCGGCCCCTCCGTCGGTCGCGTCAGTCGCGGGGCGACAGCACGCAGAACTCGTTGCCCTCGGGGTCGGCGAGGACCACCCAGGTGGCGTCGCCGCGGTCGTGCTGCCCGACGTCGACGCGCGTCGCCCCGCGTGCGAGCAGCGCCTCGACCTGGGCGTCCTGGTCGTCGTCGCGGGCCGGCGCTAGGTCGAGGTGCAGGCGGTCCTTGACCGTCTTCGGCTCGGGCACCGGGACGAACGTCCACTCCGGGAACCGGCGCGAGCGGTCCGCGGGCTGCTCGGCGTCGAAACCCTGCGCGTGCCGTGGGGCGATGCCGACCTCGTCGTCCTCCTCGTAGGCGACGACCCAGTCGAGCGTCTCGGCCCACCAGTGGGCGAGGGCGCGGGGGTCGGCGGAGTCGACGACGACGGAGTTCCAGCGGAGGGCCATGTGGGCATGCTGCCACCGCCGTGCCGGACGCGCCCGGTGCCGGAGGCGGTGCGAGACTGGCCGCATGATCGTCGCCTTCTCCGTCGCCCCCTCCGGCGGCCCGTCCGCCACCGCCGACGCGTCCGTGCACGACGCCGTCGCCGCCGCCGTCCGCGTGGTGCGCGACTCCGGCCTGCCGAACCGCACGTCGTCGATGTTCACGGAGGTCGAGGGCGAGTGGGACGAGGTGATGGCCGTCGTGAAGGCCGCGACCGAGGCGGTCGCGCCGTTCGGCACGCGGGTGTCGCTCGTGCTCAAGGCCGACATCCGCCCCGGTCGCACGGGGGAGCTCGACGGCAAGCTCGAGCGACTCGAGCAGGTGCTGGGGGAGTAGCGCAGCGGCCCCGAGGGCCTCTGCCCGCCGTGCCGTGGTCGGGGCGGCGGCCGGCACCGTCCGCGTGACTTCACAGACGCCTGTCGAATCGATACGATCGACGTCGACCGATCACGCGGTCCGCCCCGCGCCCTGCTCGACGGAGAGCCCGGCAGCACCATCCGCCCTCTCTCCCTCGACCCGTGGAGGCCCCCGCCCGTGACCGAGCTCACCACCCGCCACCGCACGTTAGCCCTGCTCGCGCTCGCCCTCGGCGGGTTCGGCATCGGCGCCACCGAGTTCGTCGCGATGGGCCTGCTCCCGAACATCGCCGACGACCTGCTGCCGCAGCTCTACCGCTCGGACACCGAGGCGGGCATCGCGCAGGCCGGTTGGCTGGTGAGCGCCTACGCGCTCGGCGTCGTTTTCGGCGCCCCGACGATCGCCGCGATGTCGTCGCACCTGCCGAAGAAGAAGCTGCTGCTCGGCCTGCTCGCCGCGTTCACCGTCGGCACCGTCGCGTCGGCCCTGCTGCCGTCGTTCGGCTGGGTGCTCGTCGCCCGCTTCGCCGCGGGCCTGCCGCACGGCGCCTACTTCGGGATCGCGTCGATCGTCGCGGCGACGATCATGGGGCCGGGCAACCGGGGCAAGGGCGTCGCGCTCGTGCTGAGCGGCCTCACCATCGCGAACGTCGTCGGCGTGCCGAGCATCACGTGGCTCGGCCAGCAGGCGGGCTGGCGCGTCGCCTACCTCGCGGTCGCCGCGATCTTCGCGCTCACGTTCGTCGCGGTCGCCCTCGCGGTGCCGCACCAGAAGGGCGACGCCGCCGCCTCGATGAAGCGGGAGCTCAGCGCCTTCAAGGTGCCGCAGGTGTGGCTCGTCATGGGCATCGGCGCGATCGGCTTCGGCGGCTTCTTCGCCGTGTACAGCTACATCGCGAACGCGGTCACCGAGGGCGCGGGCGGGTCCGCCGGCATCGTGCCGTGGGTGCTCGTCACGGTCGGCATCGGCATGACCCTCGGCAACGCCTTCGGCGGCTGGTTCGCCGACCACAGCCTGCGCGGAGCGATCTACACCGGTTTCTTCGGCCTGCTCGCCGCGCTCACCGCGTACGGCCTCTTCTCGGGCACCGTCGTCGGGATCTTCGTCACCACCTTCTTCGTCGGCTTCGTCGGCTCGATGGTGGGGCCCTCGATCCAGTCGCGGCTCATGGAGGTCGCCGGCGAGAGCCAGGTCATCGGCGCGGCCCTCAACCACTCGGCGATGAACCTCGGCAACAGCGTCGGCGCCTACCTGGGCGGCGCGGTGATCGCGGCCGGCCTCGGCTTCGGCGCCCCCGGGTGGGTGGGCGTCGTCCTCGCCGCGGCGGGCGTGGTCCTCACCACGGTCAGCTTCGGCCTGCAGCGCGCGCACGACCGCCGCGCCGCGGTCTCACCGTCGGTGCCGGGCGCCCCCGGCAGCTCCGACACGACGGCCGGAGTCGCGGCCACGCCCGGCGACGACGTCACGACCGACACCGGATCGCGCGAGACCGTCCGCGCCTGACGCGCCCCGCGCCCCGCGCCTGGACCGGCCCGCGCCTCCGGCCCCCGGAGCCGTGACGCGAGATGCCCCTCCCCGGGGTGCACGAGCCGTGCACCGCCCCGGGAGGGGCATCTCGCGTGTCGGGGAGGGGGCGACGAGCAGCCGGACGGGGTGCCGCGAGTGACGGTCGGGACGCGGCGCAGGGGCCCCGAAGGGGGAGGTGCGTCACGCGAGCCGTGCTGGCATCGTTCTCGGGTGCCCGACCCCTCGTCCTCACCACTCGTCGCCGCCCCGCCCGTCCACCACGTGCCCGCACCCGGTGCGCACCAGGCCGAGCTCAGTTTCGCCGTGGGGCACGCGGACGAGCCGGCCCATCTCGCGGGCGTCACGCACCTCGCCGAGCACCTGCTGCTGCGCCTCGCGGGCCTCTCGGCTGCCCTCACCAACGGCTCGACGGAGCTGCGGACCGTCATGTTCAGCGTGCAGGGCGACGTCGCCTCGTGCGTCTCCCACCTCGACCGGCTGGCCGGGGCCGTCCGCGACGTCGAGCGCCTGACCGACGAGGACGTCCGCCTCGAGCTCGCGATCCTCGAGCGCGAGGACCCGCTGAGGGCGAACGACGCCGTGCCGTCCCCCGCGACCGTCCGCTGGGGCCTCACCGGACCAGGCACGGCCGGCGGGAGCTGGCCGACCGTCCTCGCCCTCACGCGGGGCGACGTCGTCGCGTGGGTGCGCCGGTGGTTCACGGCCGACCGGGCCGTGCTCGTCCTGCTCGGCGACTGGGCCGAGGGCGACATGACGGCGCGGTGCGACCTGCCCGTGGGGGACGGCGGAGACCTCCCGGTCCCGGCACCGGCGGGCACCGTGCGGACGGCCCCGCTGGCCGTTCCCTCGGCCTTCGGCGGCGTCCTGCTGTCCGTCGTCGTGCCGGCCGACACGGTCTTCGCCCTCGCGCAGGCCGTCGAGCTCGACCTCTTCGCGGAGGTCCGCCACCGGAGGGGCCTCGCGTACGAGGTCGCCGCGAGCGCGCTGCGCCTCGACGAGGAGAGCGCGCTCCTCGAGCTCAGCGTCGGTGCGGCCCCCGACGTGGCACCGGACGCCGCGATCGCGGTGGTCGCCGAGGCACGTCGGAGGGCGGAGGAGGGCTTCTCGCCGACGGCCCTGGAACGCGTGCGCCTCGCGGCCCACGCCACCCTCGCAGACCCGGAAGCACTGAGCCGGCGACGTGCCGACCTCGTCGTGGAACGCGCCCTGCTGGGCTGGTCGTCCCACGACGCCGAGGAGGACCTCGCGAGGATCGGCGACCTCGACGGCGAGGAGCTGCGGAGGGCCTGGTCCCGTGCGCTCGAGTCGCTCGTGCTCCTGCTCGACGAGGAGGCCGACCTGGGCGACGGCACGGAACTGGGCGCCGAGCTCGGGCTGGCCGTCGACCTCTGGACCCCCGCGACGTCCCTGACCCCGGACGAGTACGCGAGCGCGGCCCGCGGTGGCCGGCGCTGGCGCGACCACGTGTTCCCCGGCCTCACCGTCCTCTCCGCCGCGCTCTCGGGCACGCAGCTGCTGCTCCGTCAAGGCGGCGAGGCCTGGTCGATCGACCTCGCCAGGGTGGCGTTCGTGCTCGTGCGTGACGGCGGGGTCCAGGTCGTCGCCGAGGACGGCCGCCGCGTCATGCTCGACGCGACCGCCGTCCGACGAGGCGCGTCCCTCGTCGCGGGGATCGTCGAGGTCGTCACGGCCAGCGCGCCCGAGCGCGTGCGCAGGGTGGGCAGCACCGCCCCAGGCGGGGCCTGACGGGCCCTGCACCCGCGCCCCGCGCCTCCGGCCCCCGGGGCCGTGACGCGAGATGCCCCTCCCCGGGGTGCACGAGCCGTGCACCGCCCCGGGAGGGGCATCTCGCGGAAGCGGCAGGGGCCGGCTAGAAGGCGGCCTGCGCCTGCTCGTCGGTCTGCAGCAGGATGCCGTCCTGGATGGCGCGCTTGCGCAGCGCCACCTTCGTGCCCACGTCGTACCCGGCGACGCGGTACTTCTCGCGGATGCGCTTGAGGTAGCTCTTCGCGGTCTCTTCGCTGATGCCGAGCTGGTAGGCCACCGCCTTGACCGGCTCGCCGCCGCCGTAGAGCGCCATGACGCGGCGTTCCTGCGCGCTGAGCTTCGGGACGCCGCCCACCTCGGCGGCGTTGAGGGCGAGGTCGAGCTCGGCCGAGATGTACGACTCGCCCTTCGACGCGGAGCGGATCGCCTCGACGATCATCTCGGCGTCCTCGCTCTTCACGAGGTAGCCGAGCGCGCCGGCGGCGAGGGCCTCGCGGACGACGTTGGGCTCGGAGTAGGTGCTCATGAGCACCGTCTTCACGCCCGCCGTCTTCAGCGTGTTGATCTTCAGCGAGATCGGGATCGCGTCCTTGAGGTCGAGGTCGAGGAGCACGACGTCGACGGGGAACTCGGGGTGCGTGAGGAGCTCCGGCCAGCTGGCCACGGCGGCGACCATGTGGATGTCGCTCGCGGCCCCGCGGATCCACTCGCTGAGCGCCCCGAGGAGCATCTTGTGGTCGTCGACCAGGGCGAGGCGGATGCGGGCGTCGGCGTCTGACACGATCGGTCCTTCGGGTCTCGTGAGGGGTTCCCTCGGCGGTGAGGTGGGAACACTCGTGCTGGACAGCCTAGACGAGCTGGTGCACCCCGAACGGGTGCGGCGCGCGGATCACGCCTCACCGGGCGCGTCGACGAGGCAGCGCACCTCGATCTCGACGCTCGCGTCGCGGGTCACCGCGGTGCACTGCCCGACGCGCTCGAGTGCCGACCAGGTCGCAGGCACCACCCGGTTGCGCCGGATGCCCGTGGTCGTCACGAGGACCGGCACCTCGACCTTGCGGCCGGCCGGGGAGGGCCCGGTCGGGGACTCCACCGCGACGACGGGGCCGAGGGTGAGCGTGATCGTCGTGCCGGGCGTGCGCGTCTTCACGTCGCCGAGGAGCAGCCACACCGCCCGGAGCAGGCCGTCGCGCTGGGCGGGGGAGAGCAGGCCCGCGAGCGACGACGGGTCGACGAGCGTCACCGCCCGGCCCAGGTACTCCGACTCGGTGACCGCGTGGTAGAGCCACGTCTCGCGGCGGCCCTCGATGAGGTGCAGGCGCAGCTCGGTCGCCAGCGACGCGGCCTGCGAGGCCACCTGCGGGGTGAGCGGCAGGGGGACGTCGCCGGACGCGACGCCGTCGAGCAGCTTCTCGGCCGCGAGGTCGAGCCGGGCGAGCTCGTCGCTCGCGAGCATGCCGACGGCGAAGCGCGGCTGCGTCGTGTTGCTCGACACGAGGACCCGGTCCAGCTCGACCTGCACCATGCGGCGGAACCGCTGCAGCACGCTGATAGCGATGACCGGGGGCAGCACGGCCAGCGAGAGGGCGCCGATCTGCCGGGGCGTCGTGTCGACCGTCAGCGGCGTCGTGAGCACGACGGTCACCACCAGTGCCAGCGCGAGGACGGCGGTGGCCGCCGCGACCTCGCGCGCCGGGCGCAGGGTGATGAGCGGCAGCAGCCCGAAGCCCACCGAGATGCTCGCCGTCGCGTACATGCCCACGTCGCCGAGCGGCGCGACCGCGACGAGGTCGAGCGCGACCACCACGGCGAGGGCCGCGCAGATCACGCCGAAGGCGACGCCCGAGAGCCGCTCGCCCCGCACGAGCACGCCGGCGGCGGTCGCCACGAACGTCGCCACGTAGAGCATCCAGGCGAAGAGCACGGGCACCGGGTCGGGGTAGGCGTCGAGGTGCGCGAAGAAGAAGACCAGGCCGTAGAGGGCCTGCAGGCCCGCCACGATCGCGGCGCCGAGCCCGAGGTGGCCGGCACCGAGGGTGGCACCGGCGCGACGGGCCTGCCGGAGCGAGCGCGCGCCTCCGGTGCCCGCCAGCGGGCGCGCCGAGCGGCGGCGCGCGCCGTCGTCGCGGCGACCGCCGACGGTGGTGCCCAGCGTGCTCTCGTCGATGCTCATCGCGGTGCCTCCAGCACGACCGTGGTGCCCGAGCCGGGCGCGGAGAACAGGCGCGCGGTGCCGCCCACCTCGCGGAGGCGCCCGACGACCGACTCCTTGAAGCCGAGGCGGGCCTCGTCGACCTCGCCGAGGGTGAAGCCGACCCCGGCGTCCGTGACCATCGCCCTGACGGTCGAGTCGTCGTGGATGATCGTCACGTGCGCCTCGGCGACTCCCGCGTGCCGGCGCACGTTCTCGAGGCACTCCGCGAGGGCCATGAGGAACGCGTCGAGCACGTGGCTCGGCAGCAGGACCTGGCCGGTGCCGTGCCAGCTCACCTCGAGCCCCATGCGCCCGAAGCGCTGCTTCACCGACTCGAGGGTCTGCCCGAGCGGGGACTCCTCGACGGTCTCGAGCGAGTAGTCGCCCGACGCCTGCGGCTGCGGGGTGCCGCCCAGGCGCAGGTGGCGCAGCAGGCGGGCGTCCTCGGCGGCCTGGGCCTGCAGGGCCTGCGGCGTGACGCCGAACCCGGAGTGCGCCAGCAGGGTGAGGGTGGCGAGGACCGTGTCGTGCAGCAGGCGGGCGCCCTGACGGCGCTGCGCCTCGGTCTCGCTCGCCTGGCGCTCCGCCCGGTGCGCGTTGCCGATGCTGTAGATGCGGCGCGCCGCGAGGGGCACGGCCCGGGCGATCCAGAGGCCCGTGACCGTGGTGAGCACCCAGCCGAGCAGCACCCCCGCGACGGGGAACGCCAGCGGCGACCCGGCGGCGACGGCCACCGCGGCGACCGACGCGACGAACGCGGCGGCGCCGACGAGGGCCCGGAGGCGACTGGTCACCAGGGCGATCCCGAACGAGGCGGTCGCCCCGCCGCTCAGCGGCACGAGCGCGGTCGCGAACGAGGGGTCCACGCCGCCGAGGGGCAGCGCGGCGACGACCGAGGCGGCGACGCCGGAGGCGAGGCCCACGAGCAGCCACGTCCGCGAGGGGCGGCTGCCGACCGTCCACAGCGCGACGACGAGCAGCGCGACGAAGGGGGCCAGGAGGCCGAGGCGGAGCGGCCCCGCCACGCCGGGCACGGCGAGTGAGGCCACGGCGACGCCCGTGCAGGCCAGCCCCAGCGTGCGCGTGGTGCCGCGCAGGAGTCGGTCACGCTCCTGGGCGAAGAGGTCCATCTGCGTTCCTCGGTGATCTCGGTGCGTGGCCACCGTTCGGGGGCGGCCACCGACACTCTTCCACACACCCGGGCCGATCCGGGGCGGGACGAGGTGTCCAGAACGATCAGTCTGCCAGGAGTCGGCGCAGGTGGCCAGAGACGGCGGGGGTCTCGATGAGGAAGCCGTCGTGCCCGAACTCGCTCTCGATCACCGTCGCCCGGCCCCCGTCCAGGCCGTGGGGCAGCGCCGCGGCGATCCGCTCCTGCCCCTCGACGGGGAACAGGCGGTCGCTGTCGATGCCGAGCACGAGGGTGCGGGCGGTGACCCGCGCGAGCGCCGCCTCCACCCCGCCCCGGTCGCGGCCGACGTCGTGCGAGTTCATGGCGCCCAGCAGGGCGACGTAGCTGCCCGCGTCGAAGCGGCGCGTGAACTTGTTGCCGTGGAAGTCCAGGTAGCTCTCCACCTGGTACCGGCCGCCGTCGGAGAGGGGCGACAGCCCGCTCTGCCACGCCCGCCCGAAGCGCGCGTCGAGCTCGACCGGCGAGCGGTAGTTGAGCAGGGCCATCCGGCGGGCGAGGGCGAGGCCGCGGTGCGGGCCCTCGCCCGGCGCGGCGTCGTGGTAGTCGCCGTCCCGCCAGGCGGCGTCCGTGCGGACCGCCTCGGCCTGCACCGTGTTCAGCGCGATCTGGTCGGCGGTGGCGACGGGCGGGGCCGCGAGCACGGCCAGCCGCTCCACCCGGCCGGGGGAGCCGACGCCCCACTCGAGCGCGTGCATGCCGCCCATCGACCCGCCCACGACGGCGGCCCAGCGCGTCACGCCCAACCGGTCGGCGAGGGCGCGCTGCGCCGCCACCTGGTCGCGGATCGTGAGGCCCGGGAACCTCGAGCCCCACTCCGCGGCGTCGGGGCCGAAGGACGACGGTCCCGTGCTGCCCTGGCACCCGCCGAGGACGTTGGGGGCGACGACCCACCAGCGGTCCGTGTCGATCGCGCGACCCGGGCCGACGACGTCCGTCCACCATCCGGCCGTGGGGTGCCCGGGACCGGCCTCGCCGGTGACGTGGCCGTCGCCGGTCAGCGCGTGCAGGACGAGCACGGCGTTGTCGCCGTCGGGGGAGGGCGTGCCCCACGTCTCGTAGGCGAGGCGCGGCCTGGGCAGCGTGCGGCCGTTCTCGAGCGGCAGGTCGTCGAGGACGGCGAAGGCGCGGCGTCCGGGCGGGTCGCCGTCGCGCCAGGCACCCGTCACCGGGGGTCGCGCGAGCATCGCCAGCCGGTGCCGCTCGGTGACGACGCTCGACGGGACGGTGTCCTCGGGGGTGCTCTGCCAGTCCATCGGTGCTCCATCGTGCCCCCTGCGGGGCGGCGTCCGCCGCGTGTTACGCGCCGCGCCCGGCGACCCGGTCGCACCGCGCGACCGGGTCGCGCCGCCGACCCCGCCCGGGGACGGGGGCCGGAGGCGCGGGACCGGTCACGAGGACCGCAGCGACGCCTCCGTCACGGCCCGGGCGGCGGCGAAGCCGGCGGCGAGGTCCGCCTTGAGGTCGTCGACGGACTCGAGGCCCACCGAGAGGCGCACGAGGCCCGGGGTGACCCCGGTGGTGAGCTGCTGCTCGGGGGTGAGCTGGGAGTGCGTCGTCGAGGCGGGGTGGATCACGAGGCTGCGGACGTCGCCGATGTTCGCCAGGTGGCTGAAGAGCTGCAGGGCGTCGACGAGCGCGCGGCCGGCGTCGACGCCGCCCTTGAGCTCGAACGAGAGCACCGCGCCCACGCCGCGGGGCGCGTACCGGTTCGCCGCCGCGTACCAGGGGCTCGTCGGCAGGCCCGCGTACCAGACCGTCGCGACGTCGTCGCGGGCGTCGAGCCACTCGGCGATCTCCTGCGCGTTCTGCACGTGGCGCTCGATGCGGAGGCTGAGGGTCTCGATGCCCTGGATGAGCGAGAAGGCGTTGTCCGCGCTGTTCGACGAGCCGAGGTCGCGCAGCAGCTGCACGCGCGCCTTGACGACGTACGCGAGCTCGTCGCCCACCGCCTCGGTGTACACGGCGCCGTGGTACGACGGGTCCGGCTGCGTGAGGCCGGGGAATCGGTCGGCGTGCTGCGACCAGCGGAAGGTGCCGCCGTCGACGACGAAGCCGCCGATGACCGTGCCGTGCCCGCCGAGGAACTTCGTCGCCGAGTGCACGACGACGTCCGCGCCGTGCTCGAACGGACGGATGAGGTACGGCGTCGCGATCGTGTTGTCGACGACGAGGGGCAGGCCGGCCTCGTGCGCCACCGTGGCGACCTTCTCGATGTCGAGGATGTTGATCTTCGGGTTGCCGACCGTCTCGGCGAAGAACAGCTTCGTGTTCGGCCGCACCGCACGGCGCCACTCGTCGGCGTCGTCCTGGTCCTCGACGAACGTGACCTCGATGCCCAGCTTCGCGAGCGTGTAGCGGAAGAGGTTGTACGTGCCGCCGTAGATCGACGACGACGACACCAGGTGGTCGCCCGCCTGCGCCACGTTGAGCACCGCGAACGTCGACGCCGCCTGGCCGGACGACACCAGCAGCGCCCCGACGCCGCCCTCGAGCGCCGCGATGCGCTGCTCGACGACCTCGTGGGTGGGGTTCTGGATCCGCGAGTAGATGTTGCCCGGCTCGGCCAGGGCGAAGAGGTCCTGCGCGTGCTGCGAGTCACGGAACACGTACGACGTCGTGCGGTAGATCGGCGTCGCCCGGGCGTTCGTCGTCGGGTCGGGGCGCGCACCGGCGTGGATCTGCCGGGTCTCGAACCGCCAGGCGGTGGGGTCGGTCTGCTCGTACATGCTGCCTCCTGGCGACGCGGACGTCGGGTGTCGGGTGGGTCGGGTGGACGGCGCCCACGCTACGAGCGACCCGCGCGCCGGGCAACGACGTCGGTCGCGCGGCGTAACGTCGCTCCCGGCGCGCGACCGCGCGCCGGACGACGACCGGGCGCCCCTGCGCACCCGAGGACGACGAGAGGTGGCGCACGTGGCGCGTCGGGTGCTGGTGACGGGAGCGAGTTCGGGCATCGGGGCGGCGACGGTGCGGGCGTTCCGCGCGCGCGGCTGGGAGGTGACGGCCGTCGCGAGGCGCGAGGACCGCCTCCGGCAGCTCGCCGACGAGACCGGGGCCGAGGCGTTCCGCGCCGACGTCACGAGCGACGCCGACGTGGAGGCGCTGCGCGCCCACCTCGCCGCGACCGGGGGCCTGCACGCCCTCGTCAACAACGCGGGCGGCGCGTTCGGCCTCGACAGCGTCGAGGCGGGCAGCGTCGACGACTGGCGCGCCATGTTCGAGGTCAACGTGCTCGGCACCAAGCGGGTCACCGCGGCCCTGCTGCCGCTGCTGCGCGACGGGGCCGAGGCCGAGGGCGTCGCCGACGTCGTCACCGTCACCTCGATCGCCGGGCACGTCGCCTACGAGGGCGGCGGCGGGTACAACGCCGCGAAGTTCGCCGAGCACGCCCTCGTGGCGGTGCTGCGGCTCGAGCTCGCCGGCGAGCCCATCAGGGTCGTCGAGGTCGCCCCCGGCATGGTGCGCACCGAGGAGTTCTCGCTCGTCCGCTTCGGCGGCGACCAGGACCGCGCCGACGCCGTGTACGCCCAGGTGCCCGAACCGCTCGTCGCCGAGGACGTCGCCGAGGCGGTCGTGCACGCCGTCGAGCTGCCCCGCCACGTGAACCTCGACCTCGTCACCGTGAAGCCCGTCGCGCAGGCCGCCCCGCACAAGGTGGCGAAGGGCCCGCTGCGCGTCGCCCGCGGCGACCGGTGAGGTCCCGCCCGTGACCGACGGCGCGACCCGCGCACCGCTCGACGACATCGCGGTCGACGCCCCGGAGCTGCCGCGCGACGCCGTCATCCGCATGCGCTGGAGCGCGCTCGCCTTCGCCCACTGGCGCGTCGAGCCCGACCGCGTGGCGCCCCTGCTGCCGCGGGGCACCCGCCCCGACCTGCACGACGGGTCGACCTGGGTCGGGCTGATCCCGTTCCACCTCTCGGGCAGCGCCTTCGGGCCGCTGCCGCCCGTGCCGTGGGCCGGCAGCTTCCTCGAGACCAACGTCCGCCTCTACGCCGTGGACGACGCCGGACGCCGCGGCGTCGTGTTCCGCACCCTCGAGGCCGCGAAGCTGCTGCCGGTCCTCGGCGCGCGGGTCGGCCTCGGCCTGCCCTACCGCTGGGCGTCGATGGGGGTCCGGAGGCGCGGCGACGTCGTCGAGTACGCCAGCCGCCGCCACGGCCCCGGCCCGCGCCCGCGCACGCGCCTCGCCGTGCGGCCCACCGGCGACGACGTCGCCGGCGACCCGCTCGCGGAGTTCCTCACCGCCCGGTGGGGGATGCACGTCGAGCGGGGCGGCCGCACCCGGTGGTGGCCGAACCGGCACGAGGCCTGGACGCTGCGCCGGGCGGAGCTCGTCGACCTCGACGACGAGCTCGTCGCCGACAGCGGCCTGCCCGGCGTCGCCGACCGCGAGCCCGACTCGCTGCTCTGGTCGGAGGGGGTCGACACCGTCTTCGCCCCTCCCGGCGGCCGGTGGGTGCCCGCCGGCTGACGCCGTGCCGGGCCCGGCGGCTCCGGCGCCGCCGGCCCCGTGCCGTCCCCCGCGCCGCCCCCGGGCCACCGAGCCCGCGCGACGGCCGTCGTCCGCGGGATCGCCAGCGGGCCGGGCGACCAGTACGGTGGTCGGCATGGTTCCCGCACCCGACGACCCGACGACCGCCGCGCCCCCGACCGGCGGGGACCGGGTCGACGGGACGTCGACGCCCGAGGGCGGCGCCACGGCGGACGCCCTGACCGGGCCCGTCGTCGAGGCGGCGCCCGAGCGCGAGGTGCTCGGCTGGCTCGAGTTCGGCGAGGCCGCCCGCCATCTCGCCAGCGACGTCGTCGCCGCGGACTTCACCCCCGACGTCATCGTCGCCGTCGCCCGCGGCGGGCTCGTCCTCGCCGGCACCATCGCCTACGCCCTCGACACCAAGATGTGCGGGTCCGTCAACGTCGAGTTCTACACGGGCGTGGGCTCGCGGCTGCCCGAGCCCGTCCTCCTGCCGCCCACGCTCGACGCCCCCTCCCTCGCCGGCAAGCGCGTGCTCGTCGTCGACGACGTCTCCGACAGCGGCCGCACCCTCGAGCTCGTCCGCGACCTGCTCGCCGCCGTCGCCGACGAGGTCCGCACCGTCTGTCTGTACAGCAAGCCGCGCACCGTGCTCGAACCCGACTTCACCTGGAAGCGCACCGACCGCTGGATCACGTTCCCGTGGAGCGCGCTGCCGCCCGTCGTGGCGGGCGCGGCCAGCGACTCCGGCGTCACCTCGGGCCCCGCCGCCGAGGCCGCCCCGGGTGCCGCGGGCGCCGTCGCGTGAGCGTCCACCTCGTCGGCGGCGGACGTCCCGGGGACGGCCCCGACGTCTACGCGCCCTTCGTGGCCGAGGCGGCCCGCCGTGCCGCCGGCCTCGGGCGACCCGTGCCCCGCGTCGCCGTGCTCGTCGTCACCGACGGCGACGTCCCGTCGCCCGCGTTCCGCGAGGCGTTCCCCGCCGTGCTCGCCGACGGGGGCCGCTGCGAGGCCGTCGTCACCGTCGTCGAGGCCGGCAGCGCCTTCGACACCCGCGTGCTCAGCGACGTCGACGGCCTCGTCGTCGGCGGCGGCGTCACCCCCTCGTACCAGCGCGCGCTCGCGCCGCTCGTCGACCAGGTCCGCCTGCTCGTCGCCGACGGCCTGCCCTACCTCGGCTACTCCGCCGGGGCCGCCCTCGCCGCCGACGAGGCCCTCCTCGGCGGGTGGCTCGTCGGCGACGTCCCCGTCTGCCCCGAGGCCGCGTCGGAAGGCCTCGACGACGTCACCCTCGCCGAGGGCTTCGGCCTCGTCGACCTCGCCGTCGACGTGCACGCCGTCCAGTGGGGCACGCTCGCGCGCCTCGTCGCCGCCACCGAGGCCGGACTCGTCACCGGCGGCGTCGCCGTCGACGAGCACACCGTCCTCGTCGTGGGGGAGGGCGCGCTGAGCGTCCTCGGCACGGGCAACGTCTGGCGCGTCGAGGCGCAGCACGACGACGACGGCGAGGTCGTCGGCGTCGTCGTCGGGACCGTCGCCGGTGGCTGACCCCGCGCCCCGCCCGCTCGCCGAGCTCGTCCACCCCAGCTGGCTGCCCGCCCTCGCACCCCTCGAGGACCAGGTGCACGCGCTCGGCGACTTCCTCCGCGACGAGGTCGCCGCCGGGCACGGCTACCTGCCCGACGGAGCGCGCGTCCTCCGAGCCTTCGAGCAGCCCCTCGACGACGTGCGCGTCCTCGTGCTCGGGCAGGACCCCTACCCCACGCCCGGCCACGCCGTGGGCCTCTCGTTCTCGGTCGAGCGCGACGTGCGACCCCTGCCGCGCAGCCTCGCCAACGTCTACCGCGAACTCCACGACGACCTCGGCATCGCGCCCGCCGCCCACGGCGACCTCACCGCCTGGACCCGCGCCGGCTTGCTGCTGCTCAACAGGGTCCTCACCGTCCGCCCCGGCGCCCCCGCCTCGCACCGCGGCAAGGGCTGGGAAGCGGTCACGCAGGCCGCCCTCGAGGCCCTCGGGCGACGCGGCGGCCCCCTCGTCGCCGTGCTCTGGGGGCGGGACGCCGCCGGCGCCGCACGCTGGCTCGGCGACGTGCCCACGGTCCGGTCCGCGCACCCCAGCCCGCTCTCGGCGTCCCGGGGCTTCTTCGGCTCCCGGCCGTTCAGCCGCGTCGACGAGCTGCTCGTCGCGCAGGGCGGGCAGCCCGTCGACTGGCGCCTGCCCGACTGAGGTGGGGCTGGCCTCCGGTCGCCGTCCGCCCGACGCGGGGCGCGCCTCCGGCGCCCGCCCGACGCGGGGCGCGCCTCCGGTCGCCGCCCGCCCGACGCGGGGCGCGCCTCCGGTCGCCGCAGCGTGCGAGCATGGTGCCGTGCTCGAAGAGGAATACCAGCCCCGTCGCAGGCTCCCGCGCGCGCTGCGCACCCCGGAGGCCCCCGAGGCCGACTTCACCTGGCAGGTGCGCCCCGCCCTCGAGACCGACCTGCCGTACGTGCGCGAGATCTACAACCACTACGTCGCCAACTCGACGGTCACCTTCGACGAGGACGCCATGAGCCTCGCCGAGTGGCGCGACAAGTTCGCCCGCGGGGCGAAGCTCGGCATGCCGTTCCTCGTCGCCGTCAGCCCCGCCGGCGAGGTGCTCGGCTACGCGCTCGTCTCACCGTGGAAGGCCAAGGCGGCCTACCGGTACACCGTCGAGAACAGCATCTACCTGCGCCCCGCGTCCACGGGCAAGGGACTCGGGCGGGCCCTGCTCGAGGCCCTGCTCGAGGCCTGCCGGGACGCCGGCATCCGGGAGGTCATCGCCGTCGTCGCCGACCGCGGCGCCGACGCGTCCATCGCCGTGCACGAGAGCTTCGGGTTCACCGAGATCGGCCGCATGGGCCGGGTCGGCTTCAAGTTCGGGCGGTGGCTCGGCACGGTGCTGCTGCAGAAGTCGCTCAAGAAGCGGCGGCCCGCGAAGGGCTGAGCGGGCTCCTCGTCGCTCGCCCCTTGCCGCATCCTCCTTGCCGAGAAGGCGACGGTTCGACGCGCGCGGGCCCGGTCCGGGCTCCCGTGTGCGGCGTGTCGTCGGCGAGGTGTCGCGTTCGGCGCCCGCGCCACGGGTCAGGGGTGGCCGATCAGGAGTGACCGATCAGGGGTGACCGTTCAGGGCAGGGGGCCGTTCGGCTGGTGGCCCGCCTGCAGGTGTCCCGCCGCGTGCTGCCGCAGGGCCTCCGCCTCGGCCCGGGCCCGGGCGGAGGCGCCACGCGCCTCGTGCTCCGCGCGCGCCGCGTCCTCGGCGCGGGTCGCCGGGTCGGAGCGGTCGCGGTCCCCGGTGCGCTCCGCCACACGGGCGTCCCGCCGACGCGCACGGCGGTCGACGACGACGAGGACGACGACGAGCGCCAGGCACGCCGCCCCGAGGGCGACGACGACGGTGGTCCAGGCCTGCACGGTGCCCCTCCTCAGAACGACGGCGAGTTGTGGCCCGCGGCCGCCTGCGAGAGGCCCCCGGCCTCTCCCCGTGCGGGTTCGCCCTGGCGCCGGGCGTCCGCGGCCGCCCGCATCTCGTCGTCCGTGCCGGAGGCGGCGTCGAGGCGACGCGCGAGGGCGGCGGCCCGGCGCTCCCTCACGATGAGGACGACCGTCAGCGCGAGGCAGACGGCGACGAGTCCGACGAGGACGACGACGGCGGTGGTGTCCACGGCGGTGCCCTTCCCACGGGCCGACGACGTGGTCCCGGGTCTCGGCGACGACGACCCCGTGACGTGCCACCCTACGGCGAGGTGGAACGGGCTGTCCAGGTGCGGAGGGCAGGGGCGGTCGGGACGGTCGGCCCGGGCCGGTCGGCCCGAGCCGGTCGGTGCGTCAGGTCGCCGGCGCGGGGTGCCGACCGCCGGCCTCGAGCAGCACCACGCCGAGGACCACGCAGGCGATGCCGCCGAGCTGCACGAGCGTCAACGCCTCGTGGAACACGAGCCAGCTGATGAGCGCCACCAGCACGACGCCGACCCCCGCCCACACCGCGTACGCGATGCCGAGCGGCACGCCGCGCCCGAGCGCCTGCGACAGCATCGCGAAGGCGAGGACGTACCCCGTCACGACGACGGCGTACTGCCACCAGCGGGCGTCCGGTCCGCTCACCACGCGCAGGAACGTCGTCGCCACGACCTCGCCGGCGATCGCCAGCGCGAGGAACAGCCAGCCCATGTCTCTCCCGACCCCGCGCCTCCGGCCCGGCCGACGCGGTGCCGGCCGCGTCGACACGGTCGCGACGACGGTACCGCCGCGGCGTGCGCGGCGCGCGGCGCCGCCGGCCGCGCCCGTCGGCCG